>QMCE01769511.1_pt1 | contig 23054 bp, 21 predicted proteins | sample 1821851 | NCBI WGS metagenome assembly QMCE01 (sample SAMN09453174, study PRJNA476694) | Termite gut metagenome, whole genome shotgun sequencing project. | isolation source: worker | host: Odontotermes sp. | place: South Africa:Pretoria | collected 2016-01-28 | reverse complement strand
AACATCGGCCGCCGCGCTGGAAGCGGTACTTGCGGCGTCGGCAATCGTCGTGGAAGCGGAACTTACAGCTTCCGCCGCCGCGCTCACGCTCGACGCGGCGTCAATCACAGTGCCGACAGCTTCGCCCGCGGTTTCAAACACAAAACCAGCATCTCCGGCACTTTCAAACACAAAACCTGCCGTATCTCCCGCCGTCTCAAAAACAATTCCTTCGGCAGCAGATGCCGCCTTTGAGGCAAAGCTATTCTGTGTTACACCGGAAGAAAACATCCACGCGCTTTTGGTTCCTGTTTTCCACGCAAGCCAGCCTTCACCGATTTTGTTTACGCCTTCCATCACCCACATAAGCCCCAGCCAAAGGCGGAGCGGCAAAAGCCAGTATCCCCGTGTTTTGTAAGCGGCGAAACCGCGCAGAAGAGAGCGGCCGTGTTGCATATCAAGAAATTCATGTTTGATATATTCCCAGCACTGGTTGATTCCGGCGATTCCGATAAGGTAATGCAGATTGACGAGGTGCTTCACCGCTATCGCGAAAAAGCCCGACAGCTTGATATTCATTGCATTGGAAACGGCGTACTTTCCGCCGACCGAAACCATGAAGCCATGATAATTTGATGTAAACTTTTTCGCATCCGTTCCGTCAATGGCGGCGGCAATATTATAGGCCGCGGTTTCGCCTGTCTGCATGGCCGTTTCCACAATCTGCGGAAGCGGCTTGTTATTTTCCAAAAACCAGATGTTGTCGCCTGCGGCAAAAACATTCTTGTGATCTATCGACTGCATGGTATCAGACACCATGAGGCGTCCGCGGCGGTTTTTCGCATTCGGGTCGGCGGGATTTTTCCCAAAAGGTCCTTTTGAAAGATCGAGCGTTTCCGCAAAATTGCTTCCCGAAATACCGGCGGTCCATATAAAGGTACCGGTTTCAATAGGTTCGCCGTTCTTGATCAAAACCTTTCCCGGCTCTGAACCGGTAATCGGTGTGCCGGTCATGATCTCACAGCCTTTTTGAAGCATGTAATGTTCTATCTTACCGCGGAGGTCTTCTTCAAAAATGGGAAGGATGTCTGCCATAGCTTCCACAACGATAATGCGGACTTCGCTTTTATCTACAAGCCATTTTTCGCACATTACATCGCGCCACTCGATAAGCTCTCCCGCCATCTCAATTCCGGTAAAGCCGGCACCGGCAACAACAAAAGTAAACATGGCTTTCCGCTTTTCCGCGTTCTGTTCCGCGATAGCTTTTTCAAAAACATCATTGATATGATGGCGGATTTTCATGGCGTCATCAAACGACCACAACGAAAAAGCGTTTTCCTTTACACCGGGAACGCCGAAAAACTCAGGTTCGGCTCCGCTTCCCAGCACAAGATAATCGTACTCATAATTTTTTTCCGCCGATGACGCGGTGTGTTTTTCAAAATCGATATTGATGATGGTATCGAGCACAACGTTTACTTTTCCGCCGCCGAAAATCTTTGTAAATGGAACCCGGACAGAATCCGGCTCAACCCGATGTCCCGCAACTTCGTGCAGTTCAGTCATGAGCGTGTGAAAAGGATGCTTATCGATTAACGTGATATTAATGTCTTTTCTTTTTTTATATTGCTTGGCCAGTTTTTTTGCCGCGGCAATTCCCGCATAACCGCCGCCAAGAATCAAAATCTTCTTGCAATTTTCCATCGCCGCGTTCTCCTCGGGCACATTTTTAACGTTAGATTAATGATAGAACAGTTTCTCCGTTTACATCACCTATTTACAGTGTATTTTATAGTTTAGCGCTGTCAAGGGGAGTTTTTTCAGTAACTTGATAGAGCAATATGTAAAGGCATATAATTCCTATATGGGATCATTTAAGTTTAGTTCTCCGAAGGATTTTGTTCCGCGTATTGCTTTACTTTTTTCTAAACAAGGAAAACCCTACGGCATTCGGGGTTTTGGAAAGGATATTGTGGCGGGCGTTACGGTAGGATTTATTGCGCTTCCGCTTGCGATGGCTTTCAGTATTGCGGCGGGAGCTTCTCCCGGACAGGGATTGTTTACCGCAATTCTCGCGGGGTTCACTGCCTGCATTTTTGGCGGAAGTAATTTTCAAATATCAGGACCGTCGGTCTCCTTTATGGTTATTACCATTAAGATACTTTCCAATCACGGCATGTCCGGACTTTTTGCCGCAACCTTTATGGCGGGAATTATTCTGATCCCCGGGTTTGGCCGTTTTATCAAATATATCCCGTATCCTGTAACAACCGGATTCAGTACCGGCATCGGCGTAATGATCTTTTCACAGCAGATTAAGGATTTTTTCGGCTTGGAGATCGCGCAAAGTTCTCCCGGTTTTTTTGAAAAATGGATTGAATACTTTCAATTTTTCCCGACGCTGAATTTTTCCGCAGCGGGAATCGGTATTGGAACAGTGTTGATCATTTTAGCAATCCGTAAATTCTTTCCGAGAATTCCCGGGTCAGTGATTGGGGTTGTCATTGCTACGGTAACGTGCTTTGTGTTCGGTCTTTCCTCGGAAACTATCGGCAGCCGTTTCGGCGGAGTTCCATCGGTATTTCCCAAGCCTGCTATGCCGGATATAAACTTTGAGGTTTTTCGTCTCTTGCTTCCGGATGCTTTTACTATCGCGCTTTTGGCGGTTATTGAATCGCTTTTGTCTGCTGTTGTCGCGGACGGCATGACCGGCGAACGCCATAATAGTAACATGGAACTAGCTGCCCAGGGTGTCGGAAATATGGTGAGTGCGGTTTTCGGCGGTATTCCATCAACAGGAGCGATTGCGCGGACTGCCGCCAATATTAAATCCGGCGCGGTGAGTCCTATTTCCGGAATGGTTCACGTGGTAATTCTTGTTCTTTTCGTATTGTTCCTTTCACCCTTGGCTTCTCTTATTCCTTTAACAAGTCTTTCGGCAGTTCTTATGGTTGTAGGATGGGACGTTTGTAATTTCCGCCGGTTTTTCAGAATTATCAAAACATCCCCTAAAAGCGATATTATTATATTGCTGACAACATTTCTTCTCACGGTCCTTGTTGACATTACCTTTGCCGTAGGAGCAGGAATTATTATGTCAATGTTCCTGTTTATGTTACGGATGATAGAAGTTGCGGGCATTAAACCGGGAACAACAAATTTTGCGAAAGAGATCATCAGCGATCAGAAAGATACTGATGGACCGATTCCCGCCCACTCCAAAAACATCGAAATCTATGAAATTGCCGGCCCCTTCTTTTTTGGCGTTGCCGATATGCTGCAAGATACACTCCAGCATATTTCCAAGGCGCCTTTGGTGTTTATCCTTAGAATGAAAGATGTTCCCGCCATCGATGCTACCGGAATAACGGTGTTGGAATCTTTTTTAAGCCAATGCAGACGCAGAAAGACCAAAGTGTTTCTCTGTGATATTCAAGCCCAGCCGATGAAAGCCTTAAACAAGGCCGGTTTTATTCAAGAGATCGGCAAGGAAAATATCATTGAAAATTTGGACAAAGCAATAGCCGCCGCCGAAGAATATTTATTTGAAAATATCCATCTGCTTTTTATGTAAGCGCTTTATTCGTGTTGAGGGTTCTTTTTCATAAAATTTAAATCAAAAGTTAAAGCAAGATTCGTATTCGTTCCATACAAAGAGTATGAATCTGAGAAAAACGATGCTTTGTTTTCTGATCGTTTCAGAATTGATCTGTGGATGTTGTATCTTTGGGCAGGCACAGAAAACCGGGTTCTTCTTGGAGCCGCTTTGGTCCGCTTCTTGGGAACATGAAAAAAATATTATCAATAGGATTGATCTGAAATTTGGTATTTCGGGACCGGGACTTCTTTTTCGCGGTCAGCTTGTGGACAGACGGCCTGTTACATTCATCGAGACAGACGCGCTGACGGCGCTTGGCGCGGCAATGTATCATACCGGAACGGGTTCGCGCTTTCTGTACGGAATCATCACCGAAACCGGGTTGTCGGCCCGTCTGAAAAATATTTGGCTTCATGGCGTTCCGCTTCAAACGAATCATTCGCCAAGTTCCAGCGATTTGACAACAACTCCATCCAGTACAAAAGAGGAAGGCTTTTTCTTTTACTTGGGAAGTCCGCGTTTGGGTCCGGTTAGATTGTTTTCATCGGTTTATTTTGAACACGATCTTCAGCCTTTGTATGCTGCCGGAATCGATTACTATTTTTCGCCAAAAATATGGATGAAGATTGAAGGTTTATACACAGAACAAACAGTTAAGGCCCGGCAGCCGTCTACATGGTTTTCCAAAGAAGCCTGGCTTCCGGAAAGAGCAAGCCGGCTTTACGGCGGAAGCATCAATGTGAATCATCCTTTTTGGGGAATCTCCGGCGACGCGGCGTACTCGGAAACGTTTGCTTTTGGAAAAGGCTGGTACGGCGATATATCATTCCGGATTGGACACAGGCCCTGGCGTTTTCAGGCCGGCTTTGATATGGTGAACGGCGCTTTTACCGACCGCGAAGGAGCTATGCCTGATAACGGATTCAGAACAGGAATCCAATTTGAAGTCTGGGGAAAAGCCGGAGCGTTTTTCAAACTGAGCGGTAATATTCAGGGAACAGAATTCGGCGAGCCATTACAAAAGCCGTTTACAAATGAGCTATTATTTTCCTGTACCGAAACAATCTGCCGTGCGGCTGTCGAGGATTCATTTCAATTTGGAAGGGGATTCCCTTGGACAGCCGGATCCGGGAAGCGCCGTAAAAACCGGATTCGGGTTATACCTTGGACCGGTATTGGCAGCATCGGAACTGAGTATCCACGGAGATGATGATAATAATCGGAACGCGCTTCTTCGGATTGCGGATTTTAAAGCGTGGGATATGTTGTCTTTTTCCGAAGAATTACAGTACCGGATAAAAAGCTGGACATTTCGCGCAAAATTTACTTACCTAATAGAAGAAAAAAAGTCGGAAAAAGTTCATTCGTATAACATACAGGTTTACAGTGCGGTTAATTGGAAATGGGGACGAATAAGCGGCACTTTCAGTTTTAATGAATTTCCGGACGACTGGACCTATACCATCCGCTGTCAATTAAAAAGTAAATTTATTTTTGACGGTAATGGGAAAAAAGATTGATGAAAGGGAAGGCTGATACCTCACCTTGTTTTAATCATCATATATTTCTACAATGATGATATGATTCCCATTGGTGATGATAATCGGTCTCGAATGAGAGTTCCGGTAGTTACATGGCTTCTCATTGCCGCAAATGCGGCCGTATTTGTTTTTCTGCAAAAATTCGGTAAAAATACCGATTTTCTCTATTCCTTTGCGATGGTTCCCGCGGAAATCCTTGGAGGGCAGGACATAGTTACTGAAACGAGAAGATTTATAGATGCTTCGACAAGATCAGCTTATTTTGTTCCCGGTTTGGGCGTTACACCTTTTCCGGTATATCTGACTGTTTTTACGTCTATGTTTATGCACGGCGGAATCGGCCACATTGCCGGAAATATGCTCTTTCTGGCGGTATTCGGCGATAATGTTGAAGATTCTTTGGGGCATTTCCGCTATATGCTGTTTTATTTTTTAGCCGGAATTGCCGCCGCTTTTTTTCATCTTATCGTGACAAGCCTTTCCGGAAACGGTCTTCTGGTCCCTACTATAGGCGCTTCCGGGGCGATTTCAGGCATTATGGCAGCTTATCTTAGGCTTTTCCCCCGGAACAGAGTCCGTGTTTTAATATTTAACATTATTCCAACATACGTAAGCGCCTTTTTTGTAATAGGAATGTGGTTCATCCTGCAGCTTATCAACGGTATGGGAATCCTTACCCAGGGAAGTTCAGGCGGCGTAGCCTACGCGGCACATATCGGCGGATTTATTTTTGGTTTTCTTTTTATAAAAACCTTTCTGCCCAAAAGAAAAAGAAAGCAGAAATTCAAATATCGAATTATAAAAGATTAACAAAAAAACCGCCCTCCCCGTAAACGATTATCTATGAAAAACGCAAATACAAGCGTAATGAAAAAACTTAAAAGCATCCAACCAAATCTTCCGACTCGATTGGATGCTTCCCAAAACTTTTTTAAATATCTTTTTTTTAATTTATAGCGAGAAGTACATCAGAACCTTTTTCTCTGTCTCTTAAAAAGAGGGGCACTTTTTATAATAGGGGATACTTTCTTAGTTTGCAAGAAAAATTTAGATAAAATACGTTATACCTTGGTCTCGTTTAGGTCTAAAAAAGGCTCATTTGGTAAATTTGTTGTTTTGTGTTGAGGGTTTAATACCCAGGAACTCGCTTGCGTGAGGGAGGCTCTGCCGCGCGGTTCTTCATTTTTTATCATCGTTCTTATATGCCGCAAATTTATTCATCTGTTTTTTCTTCGTTTTCTGATTCATCAAATGCGCCGGACCGGGTCTTGGATATGGGTTTCAGCTGAATGGTATGACCTGCATATGTTGCCAGAAAAGAAGTTTTATCGTAAACATCTAAAGCTTTATATACCATTTTCATTCTCTTTTTTAACGTACTCAATCCTATCTTTTCTTCAGTAGAAATACTTTCATATTTTTCTCCGTCTTGAATCTTTTTTAAACATCTCATATCTCTTGTGGTAAATTTTTCTGCCGGAAGATAAGTAATATTGATATTGTCTGCCGATTGTTTTTTGAGCCTTTTTATCTCCGGAAGAAAAAGTAAGAAAGCAAGTCCAAAGATTAATACAAGGGCAAGCAAATTGAGAATTGATGAGACAACTTTTTCCGCACTAAACCTTGCCTGGGAAATAATCGCAACAATGAGAAAGAGTGTAACAATAATAATTTTGATTTTATCATACGTTTTAAAAAATCCTGCATGAAAGGCAAATAGTATACCCAACATGTATATCAGAAATCCCAAGGGAGAATATCCGTCAATCAAAATGATTAATCCCCAAATACAGCATAAAATGGCGTAAGGTCTAAACTCCAGAGGAAACATGATAAGTATGCCCAATATCACAATTGTTATGCTGCAGGATACTATTCCTACAAAAGGCGTAAAAATTACTTTCCTTAACGTTTCATACTCGATGCTGTATAAATTGATATCATGAACAAGTACCACACACGATACTACCATGCAGATAAATGTGACTAAGCGCCAAATAAGCTTATATGTCTTGTTATTCACTGATTCACCATGTTTACATAATCGCCAAGGCTTCCGGAAGAATTCTTTCTAAAGTCTTAGTGTGATTGGAAGGCGAGAACCGCACCCCGCTGCATACCGAAGTTAAAACCTACGATTTTCTTTTGTTTTATGTTAGGGGGTAGTAAAAATTAACTTTGAAATTGGTGTACAGTATCATTTTTTCGTAAATAAAGATGTAAAAATACTTTAAGTTTAGATGATATAGGGCATTTCTTATACTTCATTTCATTTACCCCAACATTGTATTGACGTGTAAACCTAACACAAAAAGATGTATATGTCTATCTTAATGATTGGAATGCAATTGTGGTTCATTTCACTCTTAATACCGAAAAATATGTTATTATAGAGGAAATTGCAAAAGAGTTTGTGTCACCGCTTTCACGGCGTACACAGGGGGGGTTATGGAAAAGGATGTGCCTGAACTGCTTTTTACAACACGTGATGATTTTCATACATGGTTATGTGAACATGCGGAAACAAGCGGCGGCGTGTGGCTTGTGTTTGGAAAGACACAATCGATGCTTACGGTTTCCGCGAATGACGCACTGGAAGAAGCGCTTTGTTTTGGATGGATAGATGGGCAGATGAAAAGTATTGATGATACAAAATACATAAAATATTTCGCGCGCCGCCGTGAAAAAAGTGTGTGGTCTGATAAAAATAAAAAGATTGTAGAAACGCTGCGCGCAAAAAAACTGATGACCGAATTGGGTGAAAAAGCCGTGGAAGCCGCGATAAAAAACAGTGAATGGAACACCGCAAAAAATCCTTCAATAACTGATGATCAGGTTGAAACCTTTAGAAAAAAATTAGCCGGCATATTGCCAGCTTATGAAAACTTTACAAAAATGTCACCGTCAGTTCAGCGTACGTATACGAAAAGATATTTATCGTTTAAAAGCGAAGAATCCCGGCAAAAGGATTTTGTAAAAATTGTTGACAGGCTTAATCGGAACTTAAAACCCATGTAGGTTGAAGATTTTTGTTATCATCGAGGCAAAATTATTCTTACAGGGCTGGTCATAGAGTGCTATGACCGGTATTATAGGACGAAATAAAACCATATTAAGAGGGTTTCATGGTATTAGCAGTTAATTTCCCTTCATGGATAAAACCTGAAATTATTCCGCATCTGCCTTTTCGTTGGTATAGCTTGATGTATATGGTTGCGTTTGCAATTGCATATATACTGTTCAGGAAGCAGATAAAAGAACGCAATTTTCCCATGGCCGATGAGGATGTCATAGGTCTTTTTTTCTGGGGAATTATCGGTCTGGTTTTAGGCGCGAGGATTTTTTACATGTTTGTGTATGACGATGCGCTGACATATCTTTTAAAGCCCTGGCTGATTTTCTGGCCGTTTCAAGACGGCCGCTTTGTCGGTCTTCAGGGGATGAGTTATCATGGCGGGGGGATCGGCTGTCTTCTTGGTATTATCATTTATACAGTGCGGAAAAAGTTTGATGTAAGAGAAATCGGCGATATGGTTGCAACGGCAATTCCGTTGGGATACACCTTCGGCCGCCTGGGGAATTTTATTAACGGCGAACTTTTCGGCCGCGTTACATCCAGTCCTTTTGGAATGATCTTCCCTTATGCGGGACGTTTTTCCGCTCACGAGGAATGGGTTCGAGACATTGCGGAGCAAACAGGCATTCCCATTACAGATCCAAATGCGATGATCAATCTGCCGCGTCATCCGTCTCAGTTGTATGAAGCGTTTTTTGAAGGCATCGTACTTTTCTGTCTCCTCTGGCTTTTGCGGAAACATAAACCGGTTAAGGGTTTTATGATGGGAATGTATCTCATCGGCTACGGATTTTTCCGCTTCATCATCGAATACTTTAGGGCGCCCGATGCAGACTTGGGCTATCGGATTGAACTTGCTCCGTCGGATATGCCGACGGCTCTTTTTTCATCAGTGTGGAATTTTTCTACCGGACAGATTCTCTGTTTCCTTATGATCAGTGCCGGACTTATTTGGATTATTATTGCGTCTCGCCTGCCGAACGCAAAACCAATTATGGTGTATCCTCTTGAAAGCAAAAAAGAAAGATCTCACAAGAGGAAAGCGAAAAAAGTATCTGCGAAAAAAAGAAAAGGAAAGAACCGCAAATGAAATATGTTAGTACCCGAAGCCGTTCCCAAGCCGTCAGCTTTGGCGAAGCCGCTCTTACAGGCCTCGCTCCTGACGGAGGTCTCTTTATTCCGGAAGAAATTCCGCAGTATTCTCCGGCTGTGATTCAGTCGCTTGGAACGATGGATTTTCGCGATACCGCGGTAGAAACCATCCGTCCCTATGTAAAAGATGATATTCCTTCCTCTGTGTTGGAAGACATGGCTGCTTCCGCGTATCCTTTTTCCGCGCCTTTAATTTCCGTAGGCGATAGGATGATGCTGGAACTTTTTCACGGACCAACCGCCGCTTTTAAGGATTTCGGTGCGCGTTTTATGGCGCGGGCTTTTTCGTATCTCCGCCGAGGGGAAGACAGGCCGCTGCACATTCTCGTTGCAACTTCGGGGGACACAGGCGGCGCGGTAGCGGACGGTTTTTTCAACATCGAAGGAATTAATGTAACGGTTCTGTATCCCAAAGGAAGGGTTACTCCGTTACAGGAAAAACAGATTGCGGGCCTGGGCGGGAATATTTCCGCGATAGAAGTTGAAGGCAGTTTTGATGATTGCCAAGCCCTCGTAAAAGCGGCTTTCTCCGACGCGGACCTCAAGAAAAGGCTTGATTTATCTTCGGCAAATTCGATTAATGTTTCCCGCCTGATTCCTCAGGCCGTGTATTATGCGGCGAGCGCCGGGATCGCTTTTGCCGGCAGAACAAACGCGGACGGAGAGGCTACTCCCCGGAATGAATCCGGCGGAATCACTATTTCTCAAGACCGGCGTTTCGCAGCAGCGGCAGGCAAGCCCATTCTGTTTTGCGTTCCCAGCGGAAACTTCGGCAATCTTACGGCTGGATTATACGCTATGAAGATGGGCGCGCCTATCCGCGGCTTTGTCGCGGCGACCAATATCAACAAAACGGTTCCCGATTATCTGGAACACGGTATATACGAAGAGCGGCAATCCAAAGCGACGCTTTCCAATGCCATGGATGTCGGCGCCCCCAGCAATTTTGAACGGATGAAAACGCAGTGGTCCTATGACGAATTAAAAAAGATGATCCGGGGCGCGTTTGTTACCGATGACGAAACCCGTTCATGTATTGACCGTGTATATAAACAATTCGGTTATTACTTAGATCCTCATGGCGCGGTAGGCTGGAACGCGGTAGATATATTATCGGCAAAGAATGACCGGTCCATTGACGGACCTCTTGCGGTTTTGGGAACCGCTCATCCCGCAAAATTCGCCGAAACCGTGGAACCTATTACCGGAGAAATCCCGATGCATCCTGCGTTAAAAGATGTCATGAAACGGGAAGTTTTGTCCAAAACGATTCCGGTAAATTTGGAATCGCTCAAAGCGGAATTGCTTCGGTATAATTAAATTGGTACTTCCCTATGCAGATTTTCCACTATTTCCCGATACCGTTTTGAAGCTAATTCACTTGGCTCGCCTTTTTTACAAAAAGAAAGGCCTGCCAGTTTTGGAACAACACGTTCAACGACAATCTGTCCGTCAATCAACTTTGATTTTAGGATGTTAAACGCTTCCAGAAAGCGTTTGTCTTTTTTTGCGCGGTTGTAAAATGACAACACATAGACATACACAAAAAGATTGTAATTACGGAAAGGATATTCAACCTGCATGAACAAGCTCCCTATTCCATAATGACAAGGGCCGATAGGTTTACGGATTGTCCAATGTTCCAGCAAAAAATCCACGGCACGGTTAAGTTTTTCGTCTGTGTTGATAAGCCCGCTGAATCGGAAAACATCGAGAGCCATAAGCGTTGGGAGAGGATTTGAATATTCTGTTTCCGGTCCGCGGCCGAAACTAAACTTGTTACAACGCCATCCGCCGTCGGTATATTGAATATCTAAAAGATGCTGAAATGTTTTTTGCAGCCTTTCATCGGAAGCGTATCCCATGCGGCAAAGCAGAGCCGCGGCAATAATCGTATGGCACGGGTAAATCCCGCCGGATGGATATACTTTAAACCTTCCGTCTTTCTGCCAGACACTCAAGAACAATTCGGCGGTCTGCCGCAAAACCGGATCGGAAGGTTCCATGCCTAATTCCAGCAGCATTGACGCGCTGTCCACGGCGGAAAACGGAGAACCTTTAAACAAACGCTTATCCGGCGTTGTCCAAAAATCGGCGCCAAGATCGTTTCTGTGAGAAAGAATTATTTCGGCATCGGGTACATATTTTTCGTCTATAGCCAAGGCATGACCTCCATGCTAAAATGAATTGCCTATAAAACTATACAGTGTTTATCAAATAGCATCTACATTGACATTTCTATTTTTGGATGTATACCAAAATCATTCAGATCATCTATTGAAAATAATTCTTCCAAATAAAACACACCGCAAGGATAATTGCCGCTGAGAAGTTTTGCAGCAACAAAAACCGCAATGTGTCCGGTGATTTGTGAATTGTTATTTCCAATTGTTCCAATATGAATTGGAAACTGTTGTCCATCTTTTATTCCCATTGCATCAATTTGTATGCCGTAAAAATCCGTTCCTAAATTGAGTTTTCGTATTAAAGACAAAACGGCAATAAATATCTTCATGATAAAACGATACATTGTTTGAAACTTTAAGAGACTGAATACTCCTATGTGTTTTAACACACTGATATACGTTGTGATGAATCGAGAATCATAACAAAAATAAGAAGAAGCATTCTCGGCATTCAATGTCTGCATTACGATAAATTGATCAGCAAGATTAAAACGATAGGCGGTTCTCTTCCCTAATGGTTCGAGAAATGTTGTTTTGTATTTCTGGATAAACGGTGAAACGCTTTCTTCGGTGTTATTTGTTTTTACGACAAAATTCCGGTTGATATTATCCAACAGCCATTTTACTCCGTCTTCTCCATGATGTTCGCCTATTCCAAGAAGCAAAGAAATATTCACCTTGTTGAGTTCTTCTGTGTAATCACTCAATTTTTTAACAAGTAAGTTTGACAATCCCGGCGCTATGCCAACTCCAAGGACGCATGTCGATTGATTCTTTGCGGCTTCCCGGTCAAAACGTTTTATCGTTTTAAGCACATCATCAGAGGGAGAAATATCTATGTAATGAATACCATTTTTGACGCAGTATTCCGCGAAGTCAGTATTTTTAGGCGTCAAACACATAACAACAAGGTTAACATTTTTTACTGCGTCCGCGATGCTGTCTTCATCATAAATATCGACTCGTAAAGTTTCAAATGAGCTGTTGTGCTCTCTGGCAAAATCGTCAGCTTTTTGTAAAGTCCTTCCCGCCACAATTATTCTGTTTGGGAAAAGCTCAAGCAGTTTTAATGTTACATACTTGCCAACCTGCCCGTAACCGCCGACAATTAGAATTTTATCATTCATAAAAATACCTGTAGATCAATTCACTGCGCGATCGACCCCTTTTTTATTCCGAATCTTTTACATTGTTCAAGCTCTGATACGCTTTCCGTTTCCATCTGCCGGAAAGATAATACCCCGCGGCAATAAGCACACCGGCAGCCCAGCCTATGCCGTAACACCAAAACATTTCGTATTTTCCATAATGGTTGTTTAAAAAATAGGCAAGCGGAACGCGGAAGATCAACAGGGATACGGCAGTAGACAGCAGCGGAATAAACGAAGTTCCCGCTCCCCGCAAAGCCGAATTGATAACGAACAAAACCGCAAGCAAGATATAAGGCGGCATGAGACGGTGAAGAAACTCCACGCCGGTTCTGATAACTTCTTCATCGTTGGAAAAAGCCATGATCAAATAGCGGCTAAAAGTAATTACCAATATGCTGATAACGATGCAAACAACTCCCGCCAAAAACATTGTCGATCTGACACCGTTTTTTACCCGGTCCATTTTTCCGGCTCCCACATTCTGTCCGACAAAAGTAGTAACCGCCGTGGCAAAACTTGTGAGCGGCATAAACGCGAAGGTATCGATCTTGCCGACGCTGCTGTAGCCTGCCATAAAAGCCGGGCCGTAACTGTTCACCAGGCGTTGAAGCGTCATCGTTCCTACGGAAAAGAGCATATTCTGCAAGCCCGCGGGGAGCCCAATCCGCACGCTTTGGAAAAGAATCGATTGATTAAAACGCAGGTGCCTAAACGATATTTTGATGGCATCGACACGCTTGTTGATAAAAAAGATGCCGAACATAAACGAAAACGCCTGAGCGATAATCGTTGCCAGCGCGACGCCGAATACGCCCCAACCAAATCCGGCGACAAAAAGAATATCCAAAATGATGTTTAACACTGTTGCAACAGAAAGAAACAGGAGCGGCAGTTTGCTGTCGCCCAAGCCCTGAAGAATTCCGGCATTAATGTTGTATCCAAAACTGAAAATCGTCCCGAGGAAGAGAATCCGCAAATACTGAATCGACCAATCAAGCGTAAGGCCTTCGGGAGTATTCATCAGGCGGAGCAAAGGTTCGGCAATAAGGAGTCCGATAACCGTAACCGCCGCGCCTGAAACAAGCAAAGCGATATACATGGTATCCACGGTTTCTTTAACCCTGGAATTCTGCTTTGCGCCGAAAAACTGCGAAATCAAAATTGTTGCGCCGAGCCCAATTCCCATAAAAAGCGAAGTAAGAAGGAAATTGATGATATATGAATTACCAACCGCCGCCAGAGCTTCCTTCCCGACAAACTTACCAACAACAATGCTGTCAACCATGTTGTACATTTGCTGCAGCAGGTTTCCGGCGAGAAGGGGCAATGAAAAACGAAAAACCAAACTGAGCGGCTTTCCTACGGTCATATCGGTCATAGTATTGTTATACTCCTAAGATGGAAGACGTACAATAGAGCTTTAATGATTCTATCGATTACACAGAGGTATTGCTGGCCAGTTGACAAGAGGCATTGCGCGCGCTTGAATAAGTTTCTTGCATTCGATAGAATGATAGGAAGCTCTCGGAAGTTTTAGAGCATCAGGCTTGTTTTAAAGCCGGATTGACTGCCGGAGCGGTATGTCTCATTGTATGGAGTGTGTAAATGGCTATAATAAATGTATTGCTCCTTGTGTTTTTTGTGATTGTATCAATCCTTTTGATTTTGATCGTGCTTATTCAGAATGAAGACGGCGATAGTTTAGGCGGGATTTTTGCCGGCGGCAGCGGTTCGGCTTTTGGATCACGGTCGGGCAATGTGCTTACGAGGGCTACGTCTATTTTAGGGGCTCTTTTCCTCGTAATTAGTTTTAGTTTGGCTGTGATTAACAGGACCCCCGCGAGTACTGTGGAGCAGACTGCCCGCCAGGAAAATACTCGTTCGTTGTTGGATGAAGTATTGGAGGAACAGCAGAATACTCCTGTTCCGGACGCAAATAGTCAGGCTGCGGAATAGTTTTCCGAAAATATCGCCAGGTTTTGGGAATGGGTTTCCCGGGACCTGGCGGTTTTATTTGTAATTAAAAACTGATGACATACCATTGCGGTTATCATCTTGTGAATACTCTCTTTGGGAGGTAAGGTGATGTTTCTATACGAATTATACCGTCCGGAATATATAAAGGTCGGGTTGGAAGCAGAGGACAAGGATGAAGCCTTTGAAGAAATGGTGGATTTTTTCTGTTCCTCCGCGAATTCAAATGGCAGAGAAGAAATTTTGGATGCCGTGAGAGAAAGAGAAAATAAGATGTCTACCGGCATCCAAAAAGGCATTGCTATTCCTCATGGGAAAACCAGTGCGGTGGATTCAATCTGTGGGATGCTCGGTATTTCCAAAAAGGGTGTTGATTACGATGCTTTGGACGGCGAACCTGTGTACATCATGTTTATGATATTGGCTCCGGTACGGGACACGGAACTTCATCTCAAAGTTTTGAAGCGCTTGGCCGAGCTCTTGGACAACCCTCAGTTTTATACCGAGTTAGCGTCTCAGAATGATGCCCAGGGAGCTTGGCAGGTGATAAAAAAATACGAGGAAATTCTCACTACAAGAAATTAGGGAATTCCCGATCTGTCTGGACAAAAAGTAAAATTAATTCATACTTGATATAAGAGCAGATTAAATTTTTATTTAATCTGTCCTTGTAAAAAACAAAAGAAGGTTCCCATGGATGAGCAGGATATGCTGCGTCATTTGCTGGAAGTTGAATCGGAAGCAGCTTCTTTAGTCAATGATGCCCAGGTTGAAGCTGACAAAAGGGTTGCCGAGAATGAAAAATTATATCGTTCCCGTTTTGATGACCTTTACGGCAAAGAAGTTTCTCTTCTGGAGAAAAGTTACCAGGAAGCTGTTTCCAAGGTAAAAAGTGATTATGATGAAGACCTCAAGGACTACCGGAAAAGTTTTGAAAATGAGAGCATACATCATGAAGCCTTCATAAGCCTTGCAGAGTCTTTTCTTTTTAAAAGCGAGTAGATATGCCGGGAATGGGAGAGCGGGCTTTTGTTTATGCAAAAGCCTGCGGAATGATCGGAAAATCATATACCGGTTCAGGTCTTTCAAAACTGAATACCGTAGGCCGCCTCAACGATCTTGACAGGCTGATTTTTTCCGAAGGCAGCAAAGATTTGCCCGAACGCGAGCTGCTTCCCGATCTGGAATGGCGCATCATTTGCCGAACCGTCAATCAAATAGTCCGCATCGTTTCATTTTTTTCGGATGTGCCGGATTTTCTTGTGAAACTTGTGCAAAGTTATGAAATTAGCGATCTTAAAGCTATGTTGAACGCCTGGGTTGCCAAGGATCCAAAACTTCCGCATACGGCAGACCTGGGGTCTTTTGGGACGATACATTTTGACGCGTATCCCGATCTCGATCTTATGTTGAAGGATACCGAATATCATTGGATTCTTGACCGGAAGGACGACATTGCCGACAGTAAAAAACTGGTATTGCTTTTTATTGAAATAGATCGTCAATATTATGTGAATCTTTGGAATTCTCTGCTCAGTGTTCCCAAAAATGACTGCATATCAATAAAAAAAATAATCGAAGAAGAAATTTCGATGAGAAATGTTATTTGGTCTTTAAGACTGAAAACATATTACAATATGGATACCGAAAAAATTGCCGAGAAGCTTGTAGATATTTCTCTTGGAAAGGGAAAAAAGAGTCTTGCCGATGACGCGCTGGAATGTATGCAATTTGCCCCGAACAGTTATGATGATTGGTCCGGTTGGAAAAGGGCGGCTTTTGTAAATCCTGAAAAACAGGAAGAATCCTGGAAGTTGGACCCTCGTTATGTTCAGAATGAAAGCGCGAAATATCTGTATACGTTAGCCCAAAGGCTTTTTCATCGGCGGCCTTTTGCCGTCGATACTGTTGCGTGTTTTATCAAAATAAAGCAATTTGAGGAAGATCTTCTTACGAGCGTGGCCGAAGGTCTTGGTCTTGGGATGACCGTTCCGGATGTTCTTGCTATGTGGGAGGTTAAGCAATGATACGCCCTCGGAAAATGAAACAGATTGAATTTACTGTGTTAAGCCGCGATGTGAATCAGGTGATTGAATATTTGGGCCGCAGGGGAATTATGCAGTTTTCCGATGAAACCATTGGTTCTGAGAATGCTTCGGCCGTGAATTTCGGCGGAACATACAGAAGTATTCAGCAGTATTTGGAACGTATGAAGGACCAGGCCGATTATCTTCAAGTAACACTGCCGGCAGAGCCGGAAGAAGACAGCCGGCTGCCTGACGCGGAAAGCGAAAAAATCCTTCTGCAAGTTACTGATGATATTACCGAACTCCGAAACCGTGAAATCGCCGAAAAACAGGAGCAGCGTAAGATAGAAGATACGCTTTCGGAAGCCAAGGCTTTTTCTAATTTGAACGCGCCTTTTACGGAACTGGATCAGCTTTCATATCTGACGCTTAGAGTCGGCCGGCTCGATCCATCTCATCAAACGGAACTCAAGAAAAATCTGGCTGATCGGGCTGTCATTATTCCTTTGGGAAACGGCGATAAAATTTTGGCCGCCGCGTCACGAAAAGGCCGCTTCGCTCTCGATTCAGAATTGAAGAAACTGTCCTTCATACCGATGACAATTCCGGAAGGCTATAAAGGTGTTCCCGAAGAATTGATTTCCGGCCTGGAGGAAAAGCTTTTATCGATTAAAACGGATCTCGATAACATTGATAAAGAAAAAATATCGTTTAAAGGCAAGTATGGGCCGCCGCTTCAAAAATTGACCGCGTCGTATTTGATGGCTTCCACGGTGGAAGCGCTTAAAAATCGTCTGCAAAGCACGCAAAGTACTTACGCGCTTTCCGGCTGGGTCCCTGCCGATGCCGTTGATGAAATGGTTTCCGATTTGGGAAAAATCACCAGTGACAGCATTGCGGTAAAATCCTTTGAGCCGGATGAAGTTGAAACGATAAAAGACGGCAGCGAAAAAGTTCCCGTATCACTCAAGCATGGAAAATTTATCAGAGGATTTGAGAAAGTGGTGTTTTCTTACGGAGCGCCTCTTTACGGAACCATCGATCCGACTCCTTTTGTGGCCGTGTTCTTTACGATCCTTTTCGGCATTATGTTCGGCGATTTGGGGCAAGGCGCGGTTTTGCTTCTTCTTGGCTTCTTAACCGGTAAGCGAGGAATCAAGAAACTTGCCTCTTTTAGACATTTTTCCATGCCGCTTATCGCGGTAGGTATTTCTTCCATGGTGATGGGTTTGTTAACCGGCGAAGTATTTACCTACGAAAATGTGTTGGAAGTGCCGACGAGGTTTATCACCGGACTGTTAACGGGTCATCCGGTGGACCATATTCTGCATCTTATGCCGGAAGCGGGGAGCATCGACAAGCTGTTCTACTTTTTCGGGTTCACGATTGCGGTGGGAATGATTCTCAATTCGATTGGCCTCTTAATCAATATTGTTAATCAGGCCAGTTTAAAACGATACGAAGCGGCTTTTTTCTCAAAGACCGGAGCGGCGGGATTGTTTTTTTTCTGGTACGCTATTTTTATCGCGGTAAGAATCATACTTGGCGGAAAGTTTGTGAATTATGATTTAATCGGCCTTTTGTTTCCTGTCTTTCTCATCTTTTTTGGGCCGATTATTTGGCGGATTATTGCCGGAAAGCGTCCGGTTCTGGAACATGGATTCATGGTTTTCTTTATGGAAGGATTTGTCGAAATTTTGGAAACCATCTCATCGTATATTTCAAATACGGTAAGTTTCCTTCGTGTCGGCGCTTTTGCGCTGTCTCACGCGGTGCTTTCTTTTATCGTATTTACCCTTTCCGGTATGGTTTCCCGCGCGCCGGTTGGACCGGTGTTTTCGTTGATCATCGTTATTTTCGGGAATGCTATCATCATTGTTCTTGAGGGAATGATCGTCGCGATCCAGGTCGTGCGTCTTCAATATTATGAATTTTTTAGTAAGTTTTTTACCGAGACCGGAGTCGAGTATATGCCGTTCCGGTTCCGTAAGGAGGTCAAGTCGTGAAACGTATCGTTTTAATCGCGTTGGTGTTGTTTGTAGTGTGTTCCGGGGCGATGGTGTTTGCCCAGGAAAGCGGAGCTGCTGAAAGTGCGGCGGCAGATACTTCATTCTGGAAGTACTTTGCCGCGGCATTAGCGGTCGGTCTTTCCTGTATCGCCGGAGGAATCGCCGTAGGACAAATCGGTTCCGCCGCCATGGGCGCCATGAGTGAAAACCCGGAACTTTCCGGAAAAGCGCTTCCCTACGCGGGGCTTGCGGAAGGCATTTGTCTTTGGGGCTTCCTCGTGGCTCTGCTGATAATGATTCTGTAGAATCATTATTCCAGAATCGTTAGATTCCAGAATCCTTGGATTGATGTAAGCGTGGACTACTATTTTATTGGGGACGCGGAGCTGGTTACAGCTTTCCGTTTTGTCGGGGTGGAAGGTCAGGCGGTGTCTACCGCCGATGCCGCCCGCCTCCATTTTCGCAAAATTACTCAGGGCTACGATGAGACGGCGGGAACAGTTCTGCCGGGCGCCCAAAACTGCCGGGTGCTTATTCTCACGGAAGAAATTGTTGATTGGCTGGAACAAGACGTTACCCAGTGGCAAATGTCCGGCAAGTATCCTCTGATTGTGGAAATCCCCGGAACCATGGGAAAACTGGAAGGACGAAAAACGCTGGTGGATTCCATCCGTGAAGCGATTGGAATCCATATATAAGGAGAATTTGTGAGTGCTGTAGGAGATTTTTTTATTGCTAAAATATAATACGGACGTTAGGAAATTACGGTTATGGAAGAATTGAAATCAACCGATGGGGATGTACCAAGGGGATGAAGCGTATGAGAATACCAACGATTTATCTTGAAACAACAATATTTAATTTCCCCTTTGCCGATGATGCACCGCAATACAAGGCCGATACCTTACAGTTGTTTGAGGAAATCAAATCCGGAAAGTTTAAGCCCTTTACTTCTCAATATGTTCTTGATGAATTGGAAGCAGCACAAGATGCCTTGAGGGAAGATCGGCTAAAACTCATTCAAAAATATGCTGTTGAAGTTATCCCCGAAAGTGAAGAAGCAAAGAGCCTTGCTCTTGCATATATTAAGGCGGGAATTATCCCGCAAACCTATAGTACTGACGGTTTCCATATTGCGGCGGCGTCGGTAAAAGGATTAGACTTTATTGTGAGTCTCAATTTCCGGCATATTGTAAAACGGAAAACTATTGAAGAAACAGAGCTTATAAACTTTCGAGAAGGTTATAAGAAAATCGGAATATATTCTCCTGCGGAGGTAATAGACTATGCCGAAAACATTTGATGAGTACATGAACGATCCAAGAATAAAGAGTGAACCGATGGGTTTACGGATAACTCACGCTATGCGGTTCAAGGTTCAGGAAGAGCGCGATACGATGACAGAAGCGGAATATAGTTCCGTTTCCCAAAAAAGGGTGGAGCGTTTTTTTTCAGAAGCTGGCATAACTCCAACATATACAAGTCCTTATTCTGAAAACCATTGACGATTCCATCCGTGAAGCGATTGGAATCCATATATGATTTGGTTTTTCTAATATTGAGGAGAAATAAACATGGCAGATGATTTTACTGATATACAAAAGATGCGTATTTCTCATGTTATTGGAACCGCAAACCTTATAAGAGCGTTGAAAGAAAAATTTGGCGAAGAAGTATATGAAATAGTAGTAAAACAAACCGGCGAAAAAGCTTTTAATGAATGGAAAACCATTTCTGAAAAGGTTAGGGAAAATTCCATTGAAGATTTAATCAAATATTTATGGGAACCCATGAAAAGCGAAGGTTCTGAATATGAAATACAGGAAACAGAAGAAGGATTTCAGCTAAAATGTACACGTTGTTGTTTTCATGATTTAGCGAAACATTTTGGCATTACCGAAGAAGCCTTTTATATGTTTTGTGAAAGTGATCCATATATCGCCGAAGGGTTTAATCCAAAAATCGGGTTAAAAAGGACAAAAACTCTAATGCAAGGACACGATTGTTGTGATCATTTTTATTATATGAAAAAAGAAGCTGGTATAACTCCAATATATACAAGTCCGTATCCTGAAAACCATTGACGTTTTATTATTGAAATATAATTTGTAGGTATGTGTTATGGAAGAATTAAAATCGACCGATGTGTTGGATAAAGAAATCCTCGAAGACGCGCGGAAGAAGGCAAATCGTATATTGCGTCAGGCTGATGAAACGATAAAAGCGGATTCGGAAGCTTGGGAAAAGAAGTCCCAGGATGCGGTGGAAGAAGTCCGTCGGAAATACGAAGATCGGATTTCAAAAAATAAAACTGAAACGATGGCGCGCCTTCCGCTTGATAAACGGAGAATCCGGTCCGAATATGTGGAGAATGTTCTTCAAACCGCCATCACATCGTATCTTAATTCACTTACGAGAGAAACATTGCTTTCTTTGCTGGAACGGGAATTAAGTTTGCGGGCATCTTTGCTTCCGTCTGAAAATTTGACTGTTATGTACCGCCATCTATCTGAAGATGAAGCGGAAAAGATTATAAAAAAGGTGATGCCCGAAGCTGTTTGGACCAAGGCAAAAGTTGATCCGGCCTATACGCTGTCAGGAACCTTTCCCGAAATCATCATCGATTCTCCTGATATACGGATTACCGCTTCTGTGGATGCCGCTTCGGCGGAATTACTCAGTGATAAGCGCTCTGAATTGATTTCGGCTCTTTTAGGCGAGGAGGCCTTGAATGATTAAAGGACGGGTTAACCGCATTTCTGGCCCTATTATCCGGGCTTCTGGTTTAGGTGAAGCCGGACTCTACGATTTGGTTGAAGTCGGCGAAAAGCGGATTATTGGAGAAATTGTCCGCCTGGAACGTGATGAAGCGGTCATTCAGGTGTATGAAGATGATACGGGAATGCAGGTTGGGGCGGACGCCTTTTCCACGAATCGGCCTCTTTCCGCGCTTCTCGGTCCCGGGCTCATCGGCACGATATATGACGGGATTCAGCGTCCTCTGGAAATCCTTTACAAGCAGGACGGGACCTTCATGAATCCCGGTTCCCAGAGCGATCCTCTCGATTTGAGCAAACAATGGCACTTCATTCCCGATCCTGATATTGAGGCGGCATTACACAGAGGTGAAAAGGTTGAAGCCAAGCCTGGGCTTATTATCGGCAGGGTGAAGGAAACCGAAAGTATCGAATGTAAGATAATGGTTCCGCCGAACACAAAAGGCGGTTTTATCACGGAGTTGAAGGGCGAAGGCGAAGAAACCTGTACATCGATTATCGCCAAGACCGATAAAGGCGAGGAAATTCCGCTGGCGCAGTGGTGGCCGGTCCGGCGTCCGAGACCGTCCAGTCAGCGCCTTTCTCCCGATCAGCCGCTTGTTACGGGACTGCGCGTCGTCGATGTTTTGTTCCCCCTTTCCAAAGGCGGAACCGCGGCCATTCCCGGCGGCTTCGGTACGGGAAAAACGATGACGCAGCACGCTGTCGCGAAATGGTGCGATGCCGACGTGATCATTTATATCGGCTGCGGCGAACGCGGAAATGAAATGACCGATGTTCTTACCGATTTCCCAAAACTGACCGACCCCAGAACCGGCCGTTCTCTTATGGAACGCACCATTTTGATAGCGAATACGTCGAACATGCCGGTTGCCGCGCGTGAAGTATCAATTTATACGGGCCTTACTTTGGCGGAATTCTACCGCGATATGGGATACCATGTCGCGATTATGGCGGATTCCACGAGCCGCTGGGCGGAAGCACTCCGCGAACTTTCCGGCCGTATGGAAGAAATGCCCGCCGAAGAAGGCTTCCCGGCTTATCTTCCGACACGGCTTGCCGAATTCTACGAGAGAGCGGGGCGCGTATCGACCTTTTCCGGTGCGGAAGGCTCGGTTACGATTATCGGGGCCGTGAGTCCTCCGGGCGGGGATTTTTCGGAGCCTGTAACACAGCACACAAAACGCTTTATCCGCTGTTTTTGGGCGCTCGACCGCGATCTCGCAAACGCCCGGCATTATCCCGCCATCAGTTGGATAGACAGCTATTCCGAATATGCCGAAGAAGTGAAGCCCTGGTGGGAACGGGTGAATCCTATTTGGGCGGAAGTGCGGCAGAAATCCCTCGATTTATTGAAAAAGGAACAGCGGCTTGCGGAAATTGTCCGCCTCATCGGTCCCGACGCGCTTCCCGACGATCAGCGCCTTGTTATCCATACCGGGGCGTTTGGCGTTTGTTATCAAGACTATCCCCACAAGGATGAATCCCACCACCAAAACATAGAGCGAATCGAGAGCGAAGGTCGAGAACTGCCGCAGGAAGCAGGCGGCAATCACCCCTACCGCCGCCGCAGCGGCAATT
>QMCE01000344.1_pt1 | contig 23069 bp, 27 predicted proteins | sample 1821851 | NCBI WGS metagenome assembly QMCE01 (sample SAMN09453174, study PRJNA476694) | Termite gut metagenome, whole genome shotgun sequencing project. | isolation source: worker | host: Odontotermes sp. | place: South Africa:Pretoria | collected 2016-01-28 | reverse complement strand
TAGAACTCTTTATTCCCGTCCAGAGTTTGCTGGCCGCTGGGGCTGATTTCCAGTATCTGGTTCGCTTTGTACGGAAGCCCAAAGATAAGATAGTCTGTCTCGCTTACCTTGACAAAAGTCGCAGGGCGTGATTGCGCCGGGCTTGCCGTGACCTTCTGCGCCTGGGACAGTATCTCGGCTATTTGCGATTGGTCCAAGTCCAATATCAAATTCCCTACTGTCATACCGCCACCAACAAAATCGGCGTCGCGAATCTGAAATTTTCCTGTAATTTTAATTTGTTGTCGCATTATTTACTCCTGGGCTTTCGAAAATCTTACCATTTGTAGCGCGTTTGTCAATGAATTGTTCGCGTTTTTCTACATTCAAAAATGAACTACGAGGACTTTTTTCTGCGCTTTTTTATAGGCTCTGAAAACGCGCTTATAACATCTTCCGTTGTTTTCTTTACTATTTTATCCAGCGGTAATTCACGCTCTACCTGGCTCTTTATCTGCTCGGTCGCGTCCGTGATTTTCCAAATTATATTTCTTATGAATTTTATACACTTCGCCAACGCCCGGAAAACAGTCGGCCAGTTCTTGGACGGTATCACAAGCACCGCTATTACTACTATGATTAAAAATTCTGCTCCGCTTATTCCGAACATTCAATTTTTCCTTGCAAGCTGGCCCCAGTCTTTTATAGACCCAATTTCATTATATATCGCACAACACGCAAACGCAATATACGCATACTGACCCGTCACAGGAAACAGCACAAGACTTGCGCAATCCGCAACAAGGAAACATATCCACGCGTCTACTTTTTTCCTTGTCATAAGAATTGTTCCCAAAATTATTAACCCTGCACTCGTATAATCAAAAGTTTTTACAAGCCCAAGATTAAACAACAAAACAAAGACTGCAAAGCCAAGTACCCCATATACAACAAATCTTGTTGCGGGTAAAAAATTGGATGGCTGTAAAAGCTTTTTATTCTTGTCCGGGCGCAACCAAAAATAAATTCCAATAATATTAACAACCGCCAAGAAAGAACGCATTATAACCTGACCGTACAAATGTGCACCAAGAAACCAAAGGGCAAGTAAAACACAAAAGGCTATGTTAAAGAAAAAAGACGAAACTTTCTGACGTCGCCCAAGGTCCAAAGATGTTATACCAAGAATAACGCTTGCGATTTCAATTGGCAATATGGTCAATTTGAAGACAAAATGCAGTATGACAAAAAACAATATCGCAAGCCCCAGCATAATCCCAAGCCTGGTATTTTCTTTTATAAAATTTTTCATTTTACAAGCTCCAAATCAAGCGCTTCTTCGCCAAAGTTCATTTGCGCGTGAAGATGTGGACCAGACGCACGCCCCGTGTCACCAACCGTCCCAAGCACCGTTTTCTTATCAACCTTGTCCCCAATCTCTACATCTATTTTATCAAGATGAAGATACGCCGTTGTAATACCGTATCCGTGCGAAACAATAACTATGTTTCCGTTCATGTAATGATTTCCAGTCAAGACAACCCGACCACGACCAAACGGATAAACATGTGTTCCCTTTGCTGCTGCCCAGTCTGTACCCTTGTGTGGAGATTTTGGAACCCCGTTAAATATCCTGCGGTTACCATAAGTTCCAGATATTCCAATATCTTTCAAATTATCGGGAATTTCAAAATCTGTAAAAAACGTTTCTGTATCTTGCGCAACCAAGCCACGGGCCTGTTTTATTTCGCTGCTTTCACGTGCTATTCTTTCTTCTATATCTGCGGGGTATTTTGTAAATTTTGATGGAACTGTAACTTTTTGCTCTATATACTTTCTCTGTTTTACTTTATACGAAAAAGTTCCACAATTTTCTTTTTTACAAAATTGAAGCTCTATTTTTTCCGGTGCATCCATCGAAAGTCCCAAAACAAAAATCCCATTATTTGATATTTTTTCATCTCCTGCAAAGACATCCATATCGGAATCCCCGTAAAGCAATCCCCCCTGCTGTGCCGCCCCGCAAAGCTTTGGTGCACTCTTTTCATTTCCGGCAATCCCGCACTGGTAACCATACGCCGAGAATTCAAACATTAAAAACAAAAGTATTATTTTTTTCATATTCTATTCGTAATAGTCGTCGCCACCTGATGTAGACTCTGTCTTGTGTCTTTCCAGCTGAAAGTAATTTTTTCCAAAATCAGTCTTTGTTTTAAGACCAGAAAAACTAACCTCTGTCTTTCCCGCCATGGCGTCAACCACAGTCCAAGAGTTCAATTTGACGGGCGAATTATCAAAAGTAACGGTCATATTCCCAAGTCCTTCTTGGTCTTTAAGGTGCATTTTAAGCGAAAAAGTATCATCGCCCAGCTCTGTATCAGACACGACTATATCCGCAGTGCGAAGATTTATATTCTTGCGTACCAATATCCCGGCCGGCGTTGATGTAAGCGGCACTGTTGTTATCTGGTCAAGTTTTTTATCAAAAAAGTACAAGTCTTCACCGTCCGACACAAGCTGGACCGGCGTCGAGTTATAATCAAGTCTTACCCGTCCCGGGCGCAGCATAGAAAACTTTCCCGTGTCTTTTTTTCCGTTTGCATTCTGGGAAAAATCCCCAACGAGTCCCGTTATAGAGTTAAGGTAATTTTCGGCTTTTTTAACAAGCCCGGTATCGGGCGCCGCATAAAGTGAAAAAGTGAAAAAGTGAAAAAGTGAAAAAAACACCGTACTTATTTTTATAAATTTCATAATATTTGTCCTTTATTCTTTCTAAACGAACTTTCCCAGTGTTCATTTTCTAAATGCTTTCTTTACCGATTCTTTGGCGTCTTCAAGTTTACCATAAAAAATTCCACCCGCCGCAAACTCGTGCCCACCACCGCTAAACAAATCTGTCGCTATTTTATTAACAGGTTTCGTCTTCGAGCGAAACGCAATCCGCACCTCGTCATCATGCGCCTGGGTCAACAGCGCAATATATTCCACGCTTGGAATCTTACGAAGCAAATCTATCACATCCTGGGCTTTTCCGTCCAGCTTTTTATACTCTGCATTTGGAACCAAAGCAACTGCAAGGTCGCCATAAATTTCAGCATTTGATAAAATCTTGCCTTCGGCCAATATATGTTTTTTTGGCTTTACATCAATATTGTTAAGATTCCACTCCATGTTCGCACCAAAGTCAACAAGGTCTGCCGCAACGCGAAATGTGGAACCACGTCGCGCAAACATAAACTGCATTGTATCGCCAATAATTGCCGCAAGAAGTAAATTCGCTGTATCCGTTCCCCACGTCCATCCAGCGCAAATTGCAATGTCATAAATTATCTCGGCCGTTGATGCCGCCAACGAGTCTTCAACCATCAAATCCCCGAACGGCACCGAGTTCGGATGATGGTCTATTTTTACAACAAAGTCGGCCGAGCTTAAAAGCATGCTTCCATAATTCCCAAGAAGTCTATCCGGGTTTGCAGTGTCCAGAACTATCAACAAATCAGTCCTAAAAAACTGGGGCAGTTTTTCTACATAGACAAGCCCGTCCCGACCCGGCAAATAACTCATGAACTCTGGCAGATTCCCGTCATATATACAGGTACAATTTTTATTGTAATTTTGCTCTATAAATTTTGCCAGCCCAAGCATAGAACCCATGGAATCCAAGTCTGGATTTTTATGTCCGACAATCGCAATGCTTTGCGCATTAGTGATTTTTTCCACTAAAATTTTTGTTTCATTTTCAAACATTTTTTTTCATCTCCGCCGACCTGTTTACTCACTCGCGGTCATGCCGCTTAAACCGCAATGTCTTCCAGCATGAACTGGGCCGTAACCCTGCCGTTAAACTCGTTCTCGGTCAGGCGACCAAGCAGTTTTATTTTAGTCCCCGTATTCGTTTCATCAAGCATAAATTCCCCAACCTTGGTTCCTGCAAGATTAAAACCAACAACTTCAAGACTTGTACCAGCGCTTGTACGAACTGACGCGCGAAGATGTTGTCCCCCCTTCATTGTGTTTGCGTATGCAAGTGTCGCACCATTCAAGACCAAGTAAGGCTCTGGGTTATTCTGACCAAACGGAGCCATTTTTCCAATCTCTTTCGCCAGCGCAAGATTCGCCCCACTCGCGTCCATTTCCACATCAGCAATCACTTCTTGGGTCCTAACAGTATCTCCCAACTGGGCTGACACACTCTTTTCAAGAAACGCACAAAAGTCAGCCTCTTTATCACGCGCAAGCGTAAAGCCCGCCGCAGCCGCATGACCGCCACCCTTGAGCAAGATTCCAAGCCCAAGCGCCTCATGAATTATCTTTCCCAAATCCACCCCAGATATACTACGTCCAGAACCATCAATAGTATCGCCGCATTTTGTCGCAACACACACAGGCATATTATATTTATCCTTGAGCCGCCCGGCAACGATGCCCATGACTCCATTATGCCAGGCCTCGCCCGAAATCCAAAGACTGCACTTATCCGTACACTTATTCGCAAGCTCTATCGCGTCCAGCATTATCGCATTCTGAACGTCCATTCGCTTGGAGTTAAGTTCGTTAAGTTTCTTCGCCAAGTCCTGGGCAACAAGGATATTATCAGTCAACAATAAATCAAGCGCTGGCGTCGCCGCCCCCATACGTCCCGCGGCATTTAACCGTGGCCCCAGTGCAAAGCTTATCGTATATGCGGAAACTTTTTTTATCCCGGCCGAATCCGTCAAAACCCGAAGCCCAAGATTATTTCTTTGCCCCAAAACCTTTATCCCAGTCGCTGCAAACGCACGGTTCAAGTCTATGAGAGGCATCATATCACAAATTGTCCCAAGCGCAACCAAGTCAAGGTAATCAAGCAAATTTGGAAGTTCAAATTTATGCGTCGAATTATTTTTTAAATTTCTATTGACCGCCACAAGAAGCATAAAGGCAACCCCCACACCAGCAAGGTACGAAAGCCCAGAAGTATCATCCGGTCGTTTTGGATTTACGACCGCATCTGCGTTTGGTATTTCCCCGTCTACCCCATGGTGGTCGGTTATCACTATGTCAAGGCCAAGCTCTTTGGCATAAAGCACTTCTGGGGTCGCGCTTATTCCGCAATCCACAGAAACAAGAACCTGGGCACCTTTTTGCGCAAGTTCACCTATTGCCTTTTCATTAAGACCATAACCATCACCTTCGCGCGAAGGAAGATACCACAAAGGCTCGGTCCCCAGTGCGCGCAGGTATTTAACCATAATTGCGACACTTGTAATTCCGTCAACGTCATAGTCACCGAAAATTGCAATTTTTTTATTTGACAGAACGGCATCAGTTAAAATCTTTGCCGCCTTGTCCATGTCACGCATGGTGGAAGGGTCTGGCATAAAGTCACGAACAGAAGGCGAAAGAAATTTTTCTTTATCGGTAATTCCGCGCGTTTCAAGCACAGAGTCAACAAGTTCTTTTCTGGGATTAAATTCTGGCGCAAACCATGCTTGTCCAAGCATGGATTTATCTACTATCTTTCTCACGTTTCACTCTTTTTCTTCTTATCAGGTTCATTGTAACAGAAAATAAGAAAAAGGGTATCGGAAAATTTTACTTGTACCCGAGGCGTGGAATTGGGACTCAGATTTTATTGCCTAAGCAAAGACCTTACCGCAAGTCTAAAGTCTGGCGATTTCGCAAGATAGCTCCCGCTTACAACAAGGTCTGCACCCGCGTCCCAGCTCTGTTTTGCTGTAACAGGATTTATTCCACCGTCAACTGATATTTTGAATTTTAGGTCATATTTTTTTCGTGTTGCGGCAAGGACTCTTATCTTCCTCAGAGCCTCTGGCATGAACTCTTGACCACCTGCACCGGGATTAACACTCATCACCAGAACCTCGTCAATATCCCGCAGCACCGATTTAAGCACGGACTCATGCGTTTCCGGGTTAAGCGCAACACCACAACGTTTCCCCGCTTCCTTTATTTTTACCAAAGCCTCGCGCGCACCCGCCGTGCCACTCGATATTATCACCGTATCTGCACCTGCCTCAAGCACTGCGCTTGCCCAGCTTGCGGGGCTCTCGGTCATAAGGTGCACGTGAAGATGAGCCTTGGTCATCGCCCTCATCTGCCGCAGCGAGTCTATTCCACCAAACACTCGGTCAACAAAAAATCCGTCCATTATGTCAACGTGTATCGCAGAAATTCCAGCCGAGTCAAACATATCGTAAGTATGCCTGTCACTCATATCAAATGACAATGTGCTCGGCATTACAGGAACCGCTCTCGCTTTCTTTTTCTTTCTTGTAAAAATTTTTGCAAGAAACGAAAAACGCTGGACCCACCTTGCTCTTTTCGCAAGATATGCATTTGCCCCATGGGCGACAGATGACCAAGCATACTGCGCCGCACCATTAACCGCAGCAAACGCACCAAGGTTGCGAACAGGCGCATGAAACGTTTCAAAAATAATTTCTTCAATCCCGGTTATCCCACTTCCACCGCCAGTCACAAGAATTTCTTTTGGCAAATATTTACCAAGCGCATCTTGTGCACTCGCACGTAAATCTGAAATTATTTCCCGCATTTTGCTTGAAACTATATCGTTCAAATCTGCCCGCGAAAAATCGTGCGCAGGGTCGGCTGGGGCAAACTGGTCCATGTCACTTATCGTCATGCTTGATGCGCTTCGCTTTATTCGCTCGGCCTCTGATTTCTTTATATTAAACCTTTCTGATATCATGCGCGTTATGTCGGCACCACCATGTTCTATTTTCACCGCAAAGACAGGACCACGCACAGTCCATATTGAAAGAGATGAAAACTGGGCCCCAAAATCAACAACCATAACAGGTTTGTCATTAAGACTAGCTATTAAAAAATGAGGGTCAAAAAAACCGTTTGCGTGCAAATGCGCCGTTCGCAGATTTTTTATCACTTGCGCCATTTGCCCACGCTCGTATTCAATCACCGCAAACACACCGGACATACTTTTGTCGGTGATTCCAATTGGGCTGCGCACATTTCGTGCAGAAAACATATCGTATCTAAGCGGCACTATGTGCATAGGGGCAAAGTCCGAGTTACGCCCCAAATCCGAAAGCATTTTTTTTATATCTACAGGTATTACTTTATGCTCTCGTCCAAAGTCCTCACTTTTAGACACAAGCCTGTAATGCATTGGTCCAAAGTTCCCCGTGACCAGTGCAGAGTCAAACACCGCACCGATTTGGCGCTCGGCCTCTTCCACTGCGGACTTTATCGCAAACGCCGTGTCAGAACTTTCAAACGCAGTCACAATTTGTTTTGATATATGCCCTGCGCGAACCTTGGAGGCAACCGCGCGAACGCAGCTTGTTCCTATATCAAGACAAAGAAAACTTGAATCGCCAAAGTTCATGTTTCACCTGACCAAGGTCCGGCCCTTGTCACGCATATCTATTACAAATATTTCACGTGACAATAACCCATATTTTTTCTCCATTTCGGCAAGCAAAGAAACCGCATCCGCCACAGAGTCTTCGGGAAGCTGAACCGTTATATCTCCTATTACCATATTCCAACGGCGGCCCTCTACCCATTCCATAAAGTCGGGGCCGAGGCCAGAACCGGTTGCAATTTTTGTAATTTTTGTAATATCATCTGGAAGGTTTCCACGAAATAAAATACCAAGCTTTGGATGTTCTTCACTTGGTTGATTTATTATTGTGCCATCTGCGGTAAGCGGGAAAAACTTTTCTCCGTCCGTCCAAAAAGCGACCGCGCGACGCATTTTTACATGAACCGAGATATTTCCATTGCTTTGGCGACGAACAGCCACACGCTCTACATCCGGAACATTTTCTATTCTTGTACGAACGTCATCAAGGCTTATTGAGTAAGTCCGCATTCCAGGAACAATTGCGGACGCATTTGATATGGCCCCCGCATCTGTCCCGGGCGTATCAGTTCTTAAAGACACATTTTTTACCACTGCGCCACTGCCGCGGCCCATAACAGTCATTATGATTCGGGCCGAAAAATAAGTCGCAAAAACGATACACAAGACGAAACAAATCCAAAACAGCAAATTTTTTTTCATGGTTAGGATTATACCACAAAAAAGCCCCTAGGGCAACTTATAGAGACAGTACAACCATAGATGTCGGATTAGAAATAAAGAACACTTTACAAAACATTAAAGCTGTTTGTGGGACCATACGATAACCGATATACCCACAACATTATTCACTAATTATTAATTTTACAGTGTTTTCGACAGAGAAATTCCGGGCATTTTTTATGTTCTCGACCTCTATCTTCTCAATCTCTGCAACTTTTAAATCAAGCGCTTGTTCAATAGATTTTTCTAAATCCGGGCCAAGTTCTATATTCGGTCGCACGGGCGATTCTTTGCCCCATACAGTCGGCCTTGCCATTGCCACAGCGCACTGCAAAAGACGTGGCGAGTGGTTTCCAAGCGATAAAATCGCACCAGACACACGTAAAAATGTTGCAAGGTCTTGAACTTCCCCTGTGCATATAATCCTTTCTCGGGCGGGACTTTTGGATATTTTATTAAGAATTTTTCTTGCGTTAAACCTTGATTCTTTTCCAACCAGGGCCACGACAAAATCATCCCGCTTTAATTTTGAAACCGCATACAAAAGCTTGTCAAGTTCAAAGCCAAGTGGACTTATAACTGTAATCATTTTTTGGTATGGGGCAATTCCGAATTCGTTCAATATACGGTTTTGACCCGCCGCAGTAACGGCCCCAGGGGCCCATATTTTTAAATCGAGCCCAATTTCTGTTTTGATTTTTTTAAACCGAAGCCCTGCGCGCTTTGCAATGTTTGCGGCCATGTCATCGAAAGCAAAAACTTTTGTGCCACGTGGTAAGTTGAACTTGCGGTGTAAGAAAAACTTTCCGACACTGCGCAGTCGAATAAAATCGCCCCAAAGCCAATACTTAAGGTTGTCCCGTTTTGGGGCTGCGACAGTTACAGAAAATCCGAGCTTGTGCAGCTCTCGCCCCAATAAATAAAGCCCCCGTGAAGGATTAGTAGAAATAAATAGAAAACTTTTTACCATTTTTCCGATTGTATCATTAAAACCGCAACCACAAAAGAGATTTTATTCACTTTTTTACGAAATCCGTAAGTCGTTGTTTGTCATTCCTGCGACGTGTCCGTCATAGCACGAAGTCGGAAGGCGGGAACATTAGCAGAGCTTTCACTGGAACAAAAGCGGCATTATTTCATTCATGATTTTTCCAGCCGTTGGCGCCGCATTCCACGCAGCAGTACGCAGTCCCCACGTTTCTTCTATTCCTTTGGGTTCATCCAAGACTACAAGCATTACGTACTGGGGACTCTCTATCGGAAACACCGCCGTATAGGATGTAAGATTCAGTTTTCTATTACCGCTGTTGTATGCGGTACGTTTCTCGGCAGTGGCCGTTTTTCCACCTATGTTTATTCCAGCAACTCTTGCGTTTTTTCCACTCGTTTCTTCATTAACGCGAAGCATTATTCGGCGAAGTTCTGACGACATTTCTCCGGATATTACACGCTCGCCACGCACTGCACCAACGCTGCGTTTCAATACCGTTGGAAGGATATAGATTCCACCGTTTGTCATTGCGTTTACACCCAAAAGCAAGTGCATCGGAGTTATCGCTATACCATGACCAAACGACGCAGTGGCTCGCTCGACCGGTCCCCAACTCTTATGAAACAGCGGCCTTTCGCTTTTCCCAAACTCAAGCTCTAATCTTGAATCAAACTTTAATCTTTGAAAGAATTCTGTCTGGGCTCCGGCTGGCAAATCCAATGAAATTTGACTCGACCCTACATTACACGAATTCACCAAAATTTCCTCCACATTCCAAGTACGCGGCGGTTTAAGCGAGGCAACGTCTCGGATAGTCGCCGCGGTACGTCCAAATTTATCTGGTATTTTGAATGGCTGGTTAACAACATACTCGCGCAGAAGCCCTATGCCAGTTTCTATGGCAAGCGCAGTGTTAAATATTTTAAATATAGAGCCCATCTCGAACACTCCGCGCAAGGGCTGGAACTTCCTGTTGACCACAGGGTCAAGCTCCAAATTCTCGGGGTCAAAGTCAGGAAGAGACACCATGGCTATCATTTCGCCAGTGCGCGAATTCATAAGCATTCCCATTGCTGCCCGAGCCTGGAACTTATGCATTGCAATAGACAGCTGTTCATAAAACGCTGACTGAATCCGAGAGTCAAGCGACAAGCGCAACGGGTCATTGTTTTCGCGAAGATATGCATCATAGACTCTTTCAACTCCCTCAAGCCCCGTTCCGTCCGAACCTGTAAAACCAACCGCATGAGAAAACAATCGACGCTTGGGATAACGCCGCCACTGAACAGTTTCAGTATCAAGCCCAACTATCTTTGCATCCGAAATAGCCTTGCGCTGACCTTCTGTCGCAAGCTTTTTCAAATATATAAATTTCTTCCCTGAATCTAACAACTTAAACGCCTGGGACACAGAATAGTCATTTGGCATAACGGAATGAATCAATGCAGCTGCACCATCCTTGTCCTTTACCGCACCAGGACGCAAAACTATGTGCCCAGAAATGACATTCTTGGCCAAAATATCGCCATTACGGTCGACTATGTCCGCCCTTGTAACCGCCCAGCTGTCGGCCCCAACCCCACGTCGTGCACGGTCTGTTCCCTGGACCGCCAGGTACAAAGTTTTTATGATAAACACGGCAAATATTATGGCAAATACAGAATAGACAAAACGCATTCGCCCGCCGTCATGGGTTCGCCCAGCATCTTTTAAAATATCGGTTCCAACTTCGAACATTTATTCCCGTACTTTAAGGCTGTTTATGTCAATTGTCTTATCAAACCCAAGCGGCACAGACTTTGGGTTAACACTTATTACGAGGCCTCGCAAAACTTCGGGTCGCAAAAGCGAAGCGAACCCTGCAGCAGCCGTGGCGGTTTCTTGTTGAACACGGACTATTTCGGACCTTACCCGAGCCCTTGATTTATCCTGGACCCGATAACATACCTGGACAAACGCGGTAAGCAGCAAAACAAAGGCGAACAAACCAATTCCCCAATTAAACATTATTTCGCTTTGATTATCCATGTTTACATCCGTTTATTTTCTCACTCGTATAATATACCATTTTTACAAAATTTTATAAGATTTTTTTGTTTTTGAATAAGCCGGGGAGTTCCAGGCTTATTCAAAATAATTTAAAATGGAATTTACCCCACTCAGACGACCCGCCCCAAGGCTTAAATTCAATCCGACAAACTCGCCACGCTTATCTGCAACTTTATCATTTGCCATGGCAAGTATTATTGCGACGATTCCACTTACAAGGGCGCTATCCGCGAGGCCATAAAAGGTTCCGCCTTTTTCACATATTTGAACACGTGATGCACATCCAGAAATCTCTGTGCATTGTGCCCCATGCGGGATAACGCCGATTTGTTTTCCAAAATCCATAACAAACTCCAGCTTCATAACCGGGTCTTCAATGGAAGTCAGTAAAGATTTAATCTGTTCGTATTTCATATTATTATATTTAACGATTTAAAATTTAACGACCGTTAAATCCCTCACCAGCCCTGCTCTGTCAAATCCAGTTCCAGTCTTGCGGTTTCCGACATTCGCGACAAGTCCCATGGCGGGTCCCACACAAGTTCAGTATCAACACAAGTTATGCCCGGGACCGCCCTAACCGCAATGCGCACCATTTGCATTATTTCTTCGCTCATCGGGCAAGTTGGCGAAGTCATAGTCATCTTTATCATGACAGAATCATTGTTTATCGAAATATCATAAACCAAGCCCAAATCCCATATATTGACAGGAATCTCGGGGTCAAACACTGTTTTCAGCGCAGTAATTATTTCTTCTTTTTCTATCATCTTAAACATTACTTTAGCAACCAAATGATTCTAACACAATTCCCCACTTCAAACAACTCGCCTTGTTATCCTATTGTACTAGTACACTAGTACAATAGGATAATTCATAAGCTTATGTTATAAAAGAACCTGTCTATATCCGTTATCTTGGTTTTCAAACAAGCATTTTGAAACACGGGTAACCGTACTTATTGCCACCCGGTTGATTAAAGCTATATCTTTTTGACTGAGACCAATTTTTGAACGTACTGGCCCTTTCTTTGGCTTAACTTCGGTCTGATTAAGACCAGCGGCCTTTTCTTTCGCGGTTTTCCACAGCGCTTGCGCTATCTTCCAACGAGCATTCAATTCGCGTAATTCAGCGGGAGAACACAAATCTGTCATAAAAGAATTAAATTTGGCCTCTGTATCCAAACTTGAAAAAGCCTTATACAAACTTATCATTTTAACCTCACATAAACATCCTATTGTACTAGTATACTAGTACAATAGGATATTTGCCAGATAATTTTGTTGTGGAAACAGAGATTTTCTTTTATCATCATGAGCGATATAATCTCGCCAAAGGCCAAAAAATGAACGAATTTATTGTTATTGAAGTCGGTTCTACTAATCTGAAACAATCTCATCAAAGGGATGGAGTTTTAACAGAACTACCCGATGTTTCCATAGCATTTAAAACAAACCTTCAAAAGCTTGGACACTTGGACGACTCTGATTTAAACGAGCTTTACAACATAGTAAACAAGGCAAAAAATATTGCACCCCTCCATATCTTTGGCACAAGCGTTTTTCGTAATTTAACACCCGAGCAAAAAGATGCTTTTTTAACTGAATTCAAATCAAAAACAGGTATTAAATTTAATATTGTATCACCGGAACAAGAAAGCGAATACACTGTTCGCGGATGTGTTCTTGGCAACAACTTTAATGGACGGGTGGCGGTTATGATTGGCGGCGGCGGAAGTACGGAAGTTTGTATTGTTGAAAACAAACAAATAATTGAAAAGCACTATAACAATTACGGTGTAAGTGATGTAATGAACGCGTTTCCAATGATTAATGATAAAAATCCCAAAATAGATACGAGCACAATTGATGAATTCTGCGAAAATAAAACACAGAATATAGAAAATAAAACAAATGTTTTGATATTGGCGGGCGGTGATTATTTGCGATTTTATGATGCGACCGGTTCTGATTTAATCCAGAAAAACAAAGTAATTGACGATAAGCTTATGCCAAACATGATAAGCAAAAGAAATGCGGATAAAATAGATGAACGTTTTGTCATGACGGAAGATTTAGAAGATTATATCAAGCGTCAGCCAGAGTTCAAATCATGGTGGCACGGAACACGAGGAATGCGCTTTTGCGTTCGTGCGGTTGTGAAAAAATGTGGTGCAGATATTATTATCCCAACACGTATCAACATGCTCGCGGGGATTATTGAAGAATTGAAGGCCTAATTACTTAAAACCTTTCTTATAATATCCACAAGCTGGGTCATCTCCTCCATAGTATTCCATGGCCCCATAGATATTCGAATCGTACCGCCAAGCCCAAGACGTTTATGAAGCCAACTTGCGCACATATTTCCCACACGCAAGCAAACACCATGCGCTCCCACCATTACCCCAAAATCCAATGCCGTCATATCTTTTACCGTAAAAGTCAACATGGATGAATTTTTTGGCGACACAAAATTTATTCTGGCCAATTTTTCAAGCTCTGCACGCAAGTACTCTATCAAATTCTTATTTCTATATTTTTCACATTCTTCAAGGGCTATTCCAAGGCCTGATATTTGGCTAAGCGGGAGTGTTCCAGCCTCGAACCTAAGCGGCGCCGACTCAAACACCCAATCAGTTCCCTCTATTCTGGAAATCATTCCGCCACCAAATTTATCAGGGTTCCACCGTGGGGGCTCTTTGACATACATCACACCAAGACCAGTATCTGCACCTATTTTATGTCCCGAAAAACACATAAAATCACAATCCCAATCTGTCACATTTATCTTTTCATGCGCAACGTATTGTGCGGCATCAACCACTGTTATAACACTGGGATTTTTTGAACGCGCCGCCGCAATAATTTTTTTTACATCTTGCGCCACACCCAGCACATTAGACATTGCCGTTATAACAAAAATATCCGTTGACTCTATCCCAGCAAGGGATACATTGAATTCATCATCAAGCGGACACAACAATATTTTAGTACCAATATTTTCAAATGGCATACGTGCGCTGTGGTGGTCAAGGTCTGAAACCATTATTGTTTTGTTACCTGGCAACGCTTTGTCTAAAATTCTTGCAATTCTGTTCATACCATCGGTCGTGCCAGTTGTAAAGACTATTTGATTGGCCTCTGCACCAACAAAAGTCGCAACCGATTCGCGAGTCTTTTCCACCATTTTGTCGACAAACGAAGCCCTTTCGCAAACTCCGCGCCCGGCATTGGCATAATGATTTTGCCAAAAATCCACCGTCGCCCCAATAACATCCCCAGATTTAAGGGCACTTGCGGCCGCGTCAACATATATGAATTTTTTCCGGTCAGTCATAACTTTTATTTCCTTGTAATTTTGCGTCATTATAATATAATTTTGCGCGAAATCAAACAAAGGAAGGAAATCATGAACTTGATACACTGTAACGATGCCGATTTTGCAGAACAAATAAAATCAGGACTTGTAATTGTGGACTTTTGGGCAACATGGTGCGGCCCGTGCCGAATGTTTGGACCGATATTCGAGGCTTGTGCGAAAAAAAACAGCGACGTAAAATTCGTAAAATTTGAAATAGACGAGGCTAATCGCCGAGTACCCGCAACGTATGGGATAAGGTCTATCCCGAGTATACTTGCGTTTAGGAATGGAGAGCTCGTGGAAACACGGACGGGAATGATGGATGAATCAACGCTTGACGCATGGATTGCAGAGCTAAAGAAGGTGTAACATGACAAATTATAAAACCCTTGAACTTGACCCCAAGTACGTACCGAAAAAGAGCGAGCCTTATATTTCACTGGAACAACAGGCTTACTTTTACCAACAGCTTATGAGCTATAAGGCAGATATAGAAGAGCAAATGGCAGAAACATTGAATTCTGTTATAACAGCTGGGAAAGAAGCATCTCCAAGTATCGGAGAGGATTACGATAACCTTACGTTAGAGCAAGAGCGCGATACAAAAATGCGTATGTCGCAAAGAAATGAACAACTTATGAAAAAAATCAACGCAGCGCTTGAAAGACTCGAGAACGGCAAATATGGATATAGCCTTGTAAGCGGAGATGAAATCGGAATAAAAAGACTTATGGCGGCGCCCTGGGCCACGATGACAATAGAAGAACGCGAAGAATACGAGAAACGCAGATAAAAATAGTTCGCAAAAAAATAAAACTCGCAAACACACCAGGTTTGCGAGTTTTATTTTTTTGCTATTTTCTATGTGGCACATGTATAGCACGCTCAAATACAGATTTGAGCCCAAAACGATATTGTAAACGAAATATGATTACACTAGTGCACTAGTGTAATTATATAATAGCACAAAAAAATGTATATACATATTGTATACACAATCTTTTATCTGCAGACAAAAAATCGCACCACGGGCTTTAAACGCCCAGACAACAGTCTTGCCGACTGCAAAATTCTTTCATTTTGCCCAAAATAAAAATGGAGCTCGCCCACCCAATCTCTTAAAGACTCTATAAAGCCATACAGCTTTCCAACAAACATATCTGCTTTTTTTCCGTTGGCACAAGAATAAGTCAAGACAACCCCATTGGCACCAAGAGTTTCCAGCGCGCCCAAAACTTCCGCATAGTTCTCGGCCCCAAGCTCTGCCAAATCAAGCCCAACAAACAACTTTTTATTAAAGAACAAATCTGACCTTATTGGCGCAAACTCCTTGGCAAACCCACCAAGCCGGACCACCCCAATAAATATTTGAGCCCCAGACGCCCCACACTTGAACACCTTGCTTATCCCAAGCGCAATATCTGCAACATCTTCCTTTTCGGCACAAACCCGAGCCATTATTTCAACACCTGAATTTTCAAGCCAAACCCACAACATTTTAATATCTGAAACATCAGCCGACACAGCCGGCATACTTTCCCGTACAATAACATCGGCGGCTTTTGCCAAGTCGCCAGCCTCCAAACCTTTGGGACACCAAAACGCAAGACTATTTTTAATTTCATCAATCATGATATAAATCATATCATATTTTTGACAAAATTGTTAATGACGCACATCTATTTAATTCTTCCGTTTTTTGTCCTATTTATTTTTTGCTGCGATTGAAATAAAATTAAGCTTATGAAAGTCTGCAAATTTTTAAGTTTTCTTGGCTTGTCTCTGTTATGCCCCGCAATTACCCAAGCATCTGGCTTTCCAGGGATTGGAAAAAGGGTAGAGGTAAATTTTGGAGAAACAACTTTCGTTCTTGAATTCATAAACGATAAAATTATGTCTTTCAATGGAACCCAGGGAACATACCAAGGAGCCGCCGACACAGTAGAGTACACCGCAATAGAGATAAGACAAGATTTATACATGGTATATTGGACAGAAAACATCCTTGAATCCCGCGTTGTGCACATAGAGGACTATGAAAAGGGAATCGTTTATACGAACATAGCCGACCCCGACGGCAAATTTTCACACATGAAAGGAACACTTAAAATTCTTGGCGACATTGACCAACAACCCCAATAGTTCGGGATATTATCGTATTAACATATTAATACGGTAATATGATAATACGAATCTATAACAAAGGTTCTGCAGGATGAAATACAAAGCCCACAGTAATTTATTCCCATTGTTATAAATGTTTAATCTGTTAAAATGCTTGCATGTTGAAAAAATTATCTTTATTTACAATTCTATTAACTTTGCCATTGTCCGCGTTTGCAGATGATGCCACACAAACGTCTGAATGGGTTCTTAATATTCGCCGAATCGGTGTAGATTGGTCTAAAACCACTGTAAAAAATGCCGACTATTATGCTGACTCACCCATCCAGGCTTTATATGCTGCAAGCCAAGATTATTTCAAAGGAGTTGGCGACGTAGTACTTGAATACAGGCATGATAGAGTTAAATGGGACAACTCTATTTTCACAGAATACGGTCGAACAAAACTTGCCCCATATAATCGAAGACCGACGGTAAGCGAAAATGCCGATAAGATTTTATTTTCAAGTGACTACTCATACGACCTTTGGGATTGGCAAGGGTTCAAATTTGGACCAATGGCACGTGCACAATATGAAACAGAATACACCCCAAATAACATGGCTCCACGTCAAAAAATAGCACGCGCAAATGCAGGGTTCGCCGTGTTTGACCACCCTATTGTCAAAGACCTTCATATTTCCGGAGTTTATGAATACGACTTTACCTATACAGATTATGTTGTGAATAAAACCGCTGCAGAATTTGGGTGGCGTATAGAGTACGAAATAATGAAGGGCGTCAAAGCTTCAACAAACGGATATTATCGTGAATACCTGTCTTTCTCGCAGTATATGGGAACAGACCTTGAACGCGACCTGTTGGCAACCGCGCGCCTTGATACAAACGTTTGGGGCAGCCTTACAATGGGACCGTATGTCCAGTACAGGTATGCGCGGTCGCGCGAGGCTGATGTACCGGCGAGTAATTTAATGCTTGGAATATCGTTTAACTATATAACAAAGTTTGGCCTGGATTAAAGCACATCGTTGCCTCGGACATCACCCAGCCTTTCAAGGAACAGCTGGGTCAGGGTTTCCATTGGTATTTTTGCTCGCCCCCTCTCGAAACGCTTCAAATTTTGAACTGGTATTCCAAGATTATTTGCTAAATCTTCGTAACTTACTTTTGCTCGTTTGCGCGCTATTCTCAGCGCATATCCTATGTAAGAAATTTCAAAACGAATCCTTTTGCTCATGATTTACTCCCTTGTTAAAAATAACCGCCGACGGGAGTCAGGCGGTGACAGGAGCTACAAGCATTCAACGTGAAATGCGTTCTTTATTTGATATTCAGAACCATCCTGCCACCAATTGTGACAGGATATTTTTTTCGTCGTATCCAAGACGCACGCTGAAAAATAGAACTTGTAGGTTCTGTCGCGGCCGGGTTAACCCGTTAGCAAAGATATCATACACCAATATAAGACTTTTTTCAATCGGAAAATATGGCCAAGAATTTTCTCGAAACCTTTCAGCCTCCCCTCGGCCCGCGAAAAAGCGCGGCCGAGGGGAGGCTCGAAGAACCCAGCTTTACATGGGACGCATAACTTCATACACTTAATTTACTTAATACACGTTTACACTGGTCATACACTGCGCACTTTTATTTTAGACTTAGTTATGATATAATTGCCTTGTATGAAAATTCAAACCGACCGTTTTCTGCTTGGGCTTTTATGGTTGCTTACCGCCATGTTGGGCGCAAGTTTTTGGTTTAATATCAAGTATGGTTTTAACCTTACCGACGGGGCCCACTGGAAATATCTTGGGGAACTTCAGGCTTCCGGCGGAAACATTGCAATATCATTTTATGTTTCTCTTTTTGTCGCAACCTTTGTTGCACTGTTCGGACTTTATCTTTTGGTACGACCAAGATTCAGAAAAATTAATTTCAAAAATACTCCGCCAAAAGTTCCATATTTGAACCCGCCACCGGCAACGGTTGTTACAAGCCCTGCCCCAAAGCATGAAGAAGAACTATTGGCACTTCCGCCCCCCCCAGTTTCTTCGCCAACGATTATAAGACCACCACGATTAAATATGCCGACGAATTTCGTGCGACCCGCCGCTACATCAATGCACAGCGAATTGCAGATTGTTCCGACCGTTGATACGCAAGAGATTGATGACACGTTCTCGGGCAAAGGATATACCGTAAAAAATCCACCAAAGTTTGGAAAATTCAAACCCACACTTTGGGCAATTGGCGCAGATGAAACTCTTTGGATTGGCGCGCCGTTTTCGGAACGTGAAGAACTCGCAACCACCCGCCAGAAGGTAAACGACCTTTTTGAGGAAACACTCGATTCAGACATAACCATTACGGTAAAAAGTATTTTGTTGAACTCGCCCCAACGCGGAGTAATTGACAACGTGGAAGCATTTGAAAACACGGAACAACTGGGCGAGTGGCTTGCGAAAAATAAAGAAATCAGCGGGGAAGAACTTGAAAACTTTAACGCGTTCAGCGAATATATAGATACAGTTGCAAATTATTTTAATCGGGGATAAAATAAAGACATGAACAAATCAGCGGCAGAATTAAGACTTGCACAGCTTTCAATGGACGACCTGCCCATTGTGGAAGTCTCCGCAAAACAACATCCCGTACCAAGTGATTGGTTTGTAAAATTCAAACAACTTAGGCGCGAGTTCATGCGCTCGCTTACCGATTCGATAACCGAGCTTTCATTCCTTAACCTGTCCCAAGATGAATTTATGGGACTTGTTATGGGAAATAATATTCCCCCGAATTTAACAATACGCCTTAGGGTTCCGCTTATCTATGGCGGCAAACTTGAAATGGAAAATATGTTCATGTGCCGAACATTTCCACACGGGCATAATATGGACCGATTTATAATAGAGCAAGCGGGCAACTCAATAATATGGTTTCCAAATCCCGTAAAAAAGATTTACGTTCCCGCCCACACTCTTGGTGGTGGAGACGGGGGCAACGCAACGACAGACCGGCTTACCCAAATGGCGGCACAAATTGCGGCAAGCATGAGTCACGGAATGGAATAATAGAGATTTAAATAAAAATGATTATGACAGATTTTGTTTCACAGCTTAAAAACAATGGGGCATTTGCTGCGTCGGGCGCAACTGACCGTGCGTTAGAGCTTGCGCAAAACTCGCTCCAGCAAATGCGGGCGGCCATGTTGCCCATGCAATTGATAGAGTTTTTTAAAGCAGCCGGCGGAATGGCCCTTGGCGATGCCTGCATTTTCGGTCCAAGCGAATTTTCTGTGCGAACAGAACATCCCACGCCAAACATAGTAAATATTAATCGAGAAATAACCAATCTTGCGGGCATAAGGGGCAAAACAGTATTTGGACGTAATGCGCTGTTTTGGTTTGCCGTTGACGCTTTTGGAAATTCTTACCTGCTTGATAATCTTAATTTGAACCCGCTGCGTAAATACGAAAACGATGTATTCAAAGCCATAAGTGACTGCCTTGCCGCCGGAAAGATATAATAGATAAACAAACAACCACTATTTGACAATTTGTAATGCCGCTGGTAAAATCATCGCGTTATAAAATGGATGTCATCATGAATCTTACCGACCTTACTTTGACCCAGGCCCTTGAAAAATTAAAATCACGCGAAATCACAGCGACTCAGCTTGCCAACGCCTATCTTGACCGTATCAAGGAAATTAACCCGCAACTAAACTGTTACATAACCGTTACACGTGAACGGGCACTTGCCGACGCGGCTGCGTCGGACGCACGATATGCCGTGGGCACACCCTTGCCCCTTGACGGAATTCCAATCGGGGTCAAAGACTTGTTCGCTACACGTGGTATTCTTACAACTGCGGCGTCAAAGATATTGGAAAACTTTGTTCCCGAATACGAATCAAGTGTTTCCCAGAAATTAATTGATGCGGGAACTGTCCTTCTTGGCAAGCTCAACATGGATGAATTCGCAATGGGTTCTACGGGCCGCTCGTCTTACTTTGGCCCCGCGATTAACCCATGGCAGAGAAACCGAAAACTTACGCCGGGCGGAAGTTCAAGTGGCTCGTCTTGTGCAACTATGGGCGGACTTGCTGTTGCCGCAACAGGAACAGATACGGGATGTTCGGTACGCACACCCGCGGCTTGGACTGGTGGCGTTGCAATGAAAACTAGCTATGGGTTGTGCTCACGCTTTGGTTGCATTGCATACGCGTCAAGCTTTGACTGTCCGGGACCGGTCACACGAACCACCGATGACTGTGCGTTGATGCTTTCTGTTATGGCGGGACATGACCCAAGGGATTCGACCAGTTCACCGCTCGCGGATGAAGTCGCGGCTTCACTTCGTACACCACTTGCGGAACTTTCGCCAAGCGGTCTAAAAATCGGTGTTGTTAAAGAGTTAAACGAAGTAGAAATTTCCGAAGATATGAAACGTCTTCAGAACGAGCGTCTTGAACAATTGAAATCCGGTGGAGCAGAAATTGTAGAGATATCAATCCCCAGTATATTGGATGCGCTTGTGGCCTACTATATAATCACCCCGGCCGAGGCATCATCTAACTTGGCGCGATACGACGGCATGAGATATGGGCTGAGTATACCCGGTGCAAATCTTGACGATACGTATATGAAAACCCGTGCTGCAGGTTTCGGAACAGAGGTCCAGCGTCGTATGATAATCGGGACCGCGGTTTTGTCCAGCGAATCGTATGAAGTTTACTATCTTAAAGCGGCGCGAGTCCGCCGACTTGTTGCCGATGGTTTTGCACGTGCATTCGAACAGTGTGATATGATAATCTGCCCAGTGACCGCGGGAACGGCGTTCGAGCTGTCCGCCCAAATGAGTGCACTTGACGACTATGCGCTTGATATATTCACAACACCTGTAAATTTGGCAGGCTTGCCAGCATGTAGTGTGCCTGCGGGTCTTGCGGCAAATGGACTTCCGCTTGGACTTCAGGTAATCGGTCAACGCTTTGATGATTTAAGGGTTCTTCAGCTTGGAAAAACGATAGAGAAGTTAACAAACCTTGATAACCGCCCTTCCACTATTGAGAAGACGTAATGCGTTGCTCGTGTTTTGTCATTCCGGCGAGGGCGTGAACGTGAACCGAGGCCTCCACTTTCCCCACAACGACAAACCATTGTTCACTATTTTTTCTTCTTGTATTTTGCTATAAAGCATTTATAATTCTCCCGAGAGAGATTAACAAAAAGAGATAAGCATGAACTCGCATACTCTGTACAAGTTCGACGGGTCTTACGACTGGAACTTGATTAATCCCCCTGTGTTTCAACAAATGGTGGCACCCGCGGAAAAGTCCGCAAGGCTTGGCCAGTTTGGTACGGATTTGCCAATTGGAATTCCCGCTGGACCTTTGTTGAACTCTGACTTTATACTCGCCGCACTTAATATGGGCTCTCGTATAAATACTTATAAAACCGTACGAACCATTTATCGTAATTGCCTGCCGTTTCCAAACTGTGTGTTTTTAAAGCCTGGAACCCTGGCAAAACCCGGTGCCAATGCTTTATCAGAACCAGAATTTTATGAAGCGTCATTGCAAAATCCAACACTTGCAACGATGACTAATTCTTTTGGAATGCCGTCAAGAACCCCACTGTCTTGGAAACCGGACGTGGAAAAATCAATCAGGTATACTGATGAAGTCCGTGGTGCGGCGCTTATTGTATCAGTCGTGGGAACCCCGGAAGACGGCGCTGTTGACGCGAAGACCCAGCTTGCCAAAGACTATGCGAAATGCGCGGCAGAGGCAAAGGACGCTGGCGCAAAAATCATAGAGCTTAATTTCTCGTGTCCGAACGTACGCGCAGACCTTGGCGCAATATACCTTGACCACAATTTTGTGGGCCAGATTGTAAAACAAACTCGCCACGAAATCGGCAATGACAGCGTTCTGTTGATAAAAGTTGGACGCGACGAGAGCATTTGTAACATGGAAAAAGTTGTGAAAAGTGCGCTCCGTAACGGAGTAAACGGTTTTGTTGGAATCAATACTATTTCAATGAACGTGCTTAATTCTGCGGGCCTGCCAGCCCTTCCCGGCCGCAAGAACGGCATAAGCGGGGTATGCGGTAATGGCATTAGGGATTATGCAATGGAATGGTTGGAACAGATTGGGTCAATAAGCATACATCTTAACCAAGGTTATATTATAGGCAGCTGTGGCGGCGTGACAAAACCGCAAGACTTCCAAGACCGTCTTGACAACGGGGCTGATTTTGTGCTTTCCGCCACGGGCGCGATGATGAATAATCAACTTTTTGCACAGTACCACAATCTGGCTAATGGTCGTTAGTGAGTAGTATATAGCGGTTGCGCGCTGCTTCGAGGTTCCACTTGAGCTGGGGTTATTTCGAGCCCCCCCTCGCTGCGCATAAAAAGCGCCAGCGGTCCCCCCCCAGAGGGGGGACAATCCCGCACGGGTGTTCCAGAGCTTATTCTTTGAGCACTAAA
>QMCE01001105.1_pt1 | contig 23075 bp, 17 predicted proteins | sample 1821851 | NCBI WGS metagenome assembly QMCE01 (sample SAMN09453174, study PRJNA476694) | Termite gut metagenome, whole genome shotgun sequencing project. | isolation source: worker | host: Odontotermes sp. | place: South Africa:Pretoria | collected 2016-01-28 | reverse complement strand
ATTGGCAAGGATTGCAAAACACCGGCCGAGGCAAGCGCAAAGCTGAAAGAAATGTTCGCCGGGATGCTGGAAAGCATGCTGGAAGCGGAACTGGACGAGCACCTGGGCTATGAAAAGCACAGTGCCCAGGGCGACGGCAGCGGGAACAGCAGGAACGGTCATGGCCGCAAGACGGTGAAAACAGAGTGGGGCGAGGCGGAAATCAGCGTCCCGCGAGACCGCAACGCAAGCTTTGAGCCGCAGGCGATGGAGAAGCGCCAAACGCGCACGGATGACATCGAAAACCGCATATTGGCGATGTATGCCAAGGGCATGAGCACCCGCGACATCGAAGAGCATCTGCGCGACATCTACGGCATAGAAGCGTCCAGCAGCCTGATAAGCCGGATAACGGATAAGGTGCTACCGCTGGTGACCGAATGGCAGAACCGTCCCTTGGATGCCGTATATCCCATTGTGTTTTTAGACGGTATCGTGTTCAAAGTCCGCCGAGACGCCAAGGTGGTAAACAAGTGCCTGTATTCGGTGCTTGGCATCAACATGGACGGCCGCAAAGAAATCCTGGGAATGTGGATGTCGGAGAACGAATCCGCAAGTTTTTGGGCGAGCATCTGCAATGAATTGAAGAACCGAGGTGTCAGTGATATACTCATTGCGTGCCGGGACAACCTCAGCGGCTTTTCGCAGGCCATAGAAGCGGCCTTCCCGCACACGGAGCAGCAACTCTGCATCATCCATCAAATACGTAACAGCACGAAATATGTGTCATACAAAGACCTGAAGGCGCTGATGGCGGACTTGAAGCTGGTGTATGGCGCGGTGAGCGAGGAAGCGGCCTTGGATGCCCTGTGCGCGTTTGGCGAGAAGTGGGGCAAAAAGTACCCGCAAATCCTGAAATCCTGGGAGGCGAACTGGGCGGAGCTTTCCACCTATTTCAAGTATCCGCAGGAAGTGCGAACCATCATCTATACGACAAATGCCGTCGAGGGCTTTCACAGAATGCTTCGGAAATATACAAAAACCAAGACCATCTATCCCAACAGACGATGCTGTGCGCAAAAGCGTGTATCTGTCCATCCAAGAAATCAGCCGCAAGTGGACAATGCCGATTCGGGACTGGGGCTGCATCATCGGCCAGCTCAGCATTTTCTTCGAGGGGCGGATTCCGGCATAGCCAGCCCGCCGCGCCGCCGTCGATTTGCCGCCTCCGGTCGGGCTACGCCCTCCCTGCACCGGCAAATCGACGCCAAGACCACCTAACCGTTAGCTATCATGGAGATTGGCATTTACACACTTCCGGGGACACACCCGGTTTGCCGGTATGAGTAAGACGGATTTCCGTTTCAGCATAGGGCTTCCGGCGCATTTCTTTGGCGCGCGAATGATGCCCGGAGCGTTCCATCAGCTAACAGGGCTTCCGGCGGAAGCGGCGATGGACACATTTTTACCTTTAGAATCAGTCTTTACGGACTTTGATAAGGCTCGGTTCTTCTCTCTGACATTTGATGAAGCCCAAGTGTATTTCAAGGATTTTTTTCGCAAAAGAATTGAGAACGGGCTTCGCCGGATATGTATACGATGCTGTTTAATGCACTTTCTAAGTCCGTTCCCGGGGCGGTGAACGAACTCTATACGATGCTGCATTTCAGCCCCCGCCAGTGTCAGCGGCTGTTCGCCATGCATTATGGGATCACTCCCCAACTGGCGCTGTGCATCCTCCGCTTCCAAAAGTGCCTTGAGATTCTAACGACCGGCGAGGCGCGTCCCTATGACGCTATGAACGCCGCCGGGTATTATGATCAATCCCATTTCATCAAGGATTTCAAGCGCAATCTCGGTATCACACCCCTTGAACTCGTCCGCAAGTATCAACCTTGACGCATATTTACAATACCATCGTCATTTCGTGATATATAATAAAACACAAAACGCAAGGAGGACAACACAATGCAGTTTGATGAAACGACACTGCGAATACTGGTTCGCAAGGATTACGGCGCTTGCTTTGACTTTTATACCGAAAAGATGGGATTGATTCCGGTGTGGGGCGACAGAAACGGCCCGTATACTTCCTTCACCGTAAAGGAAGGAACACCACCCTGCTTCGCCATATTTGCCGGAGCGAACATGCCGATGTTCAAGGGGTATGAGCAACCTGTGGGCAGCACTCAGCCTGATACCATAGCCGCTATCATACCCTCCCATGATTTGGACGGCGACTACGAACGGCTAAGAGCAGAGGGCGTGGTGTTTTTAGGCGAACCGCAAACCATTGAGGATTGGGGTATGCGCTGTACTTATTTCAGAGACCCGGAGGGGAACCTGTTTGAGTTGAACGATGCCAGCGGGGTGTAGATACGAACCGGTAGCCGAGAGAGAATTCTCGCGTATCTTTTTACCGCTCTACATTCGCTCTATACCCCCGCATCCCTTAGCCCTCAAACAGCTTATAAACGCGTTTAGTATGAGGCGGGCCGCAATCAGCGGCCCACCCAACCTTACATCGCCCTCTCCTTTTCCCGAATCTGTTGTACCATCAGCGCCTCGCTCCGCATGATATCCTCAACAGCCCGCCGTATCCGCTCCAAACCCTGCACCTCGGTCTTGAGGGAAACGTACTCCCGGTTAAGCGCATTTCGCTCATTACCCAGCGTACCGCGCTCATCCAGCCAAGCCTTAACCGGCAAGGAGGTGCGGCCATTCATAACCCCGTCCAGATACCGCTTTGCCGCTTCGTACAGCGCGATTTCAGCGTGATGCTCACTGCGGAATCGCTCCCGCTGCTTCGGTTTTGCGATGCCTTGATATTGCTGGAATATTTCACGGTGTTGACGGTAATGCCCCGCCTGCTTCAGATGCTCGTCCAGCGTTTTCACCCGGCGGTCTAAGCGGTTCAGCCTGCCGCCGATATCCATGCGCCGCTTGTGCAATTCGCCAACCTTATCACGTAACCCCGCCATGTCCTTGATGCTGTTGGCGGTGAGGAAATTCAGCATATCCGCCGCCGCTTTAAGGTCGCGGATTTTTCCGTAGCGGCCCTGCGGCTCCCGCTTGCTCATAATGCCCTGTATAACATCCGCAAGGGTGGGCGGCGCGGTGTTGGCGGATTGCTCTTTCAGCCAGCCTTGCAGCTTGCCGATACGCGCTTTGAGTTGCCGCAGCAGCTCCCGGATGCTGAAATTGTCGCGGCGGTATCGTGTTTCGGAACGCTTCAACGCCCTGCTGAAAGATTTGTTTGACGCGCACAAGAAAGACGCTTTGCCCAATGAGCAGGCCACCGTTTTACAGGAGATGAAAGCGGCTTTGCAGGACTTTCCGGCGTAAGAGGAACAGGAGCAGAGGGCGCGGTGGAAATTGACATTGTTCGCAAAGCAAATCGGCCTCAATATTTCGGATTTGCCGGAGGAGGAAATTGAGGTTTTGATGAAAGCCCTGCGGCGCTCGTAGAAGTACAAACAGGGCCGCAGGCAGGGCAGGCGGCGGCGATAACCGCGTTGAAGTGCGCGGCGAGGGCTTGTCATATACTCCCTGCGGGAAGTATATGACCCACTCTGACACTTTCCCGCTTCGCGGGCAAAGTGTCGCGTGGGCCCTGCCGGGGGCTGTATGCCGCCGCTGGCGGCACTACGGACAAACGGAATAACCGCCGCGTGACCGCGCCAATTTTCCGCCCGCCCGCTTCGCGCACTACCCGGCGCGAAAATTGAAAGGATAATGCCTATATGCGAACACCAAAAATATATTTGGAAACGACCATGTTTAACTACTATTTTGATACTAATAGAGATGCGCATCCTGCCACTGTCCAACTTTTCGAGGATGTCGCAGCTGGGAAGTATGAGGCTTTCACATCAGTTTATGTCATTGACGAATTGGAAGATACGCAAGGAGAAAAACGCGATAAAATGATTGCACTCATTGAGCAATACAATATTACGGTTTTGGCCTTGAACAATGACGCGGAGCAACTAGCTGATGCTTACGTTGAGCAAGGGATTATTCCGGTAAAGTACAGAACTGATGGTGTTCATATTGCGGTTGCTTCTGTGAACGATTTGGATATGATAATCAGTATGAACTTCCAGCACATCGTCAAACGCAAAACTAAAATTGGGACAGAGAGCATTAACGCATTAAATGGTTATCGCGCTGTCGAAATTTTCAACCCGATGGAGGTGGTAGAAAATGAAAACGATTAGTCCTATTGAGCAAGAAATCAATCAAATCCGTTTGCGCATTTATGAGGAAACAAAGAATATGTCTATTCAAGAGCGCGTAGCGCGTGTGAACAAGATTGGCGAGGAAGCCGCGAAAAAATATGGTTTCAAGATTGTTGCAAGCGCAAAAGATGTAAAACCTCGGCCTTAGCATACTGCCTCAACATTGAGTATGAACGGGTTGTTAGACAGAAATGAGGGGAGTGAGAGGTTGAAAACGCTGAAAAAGTTTCTATTTCCTTTGGCGGCAATTTTCGTTATATTTGGGGTAATGCCGATAACTGTATATGCGCAAGGGCCTTATAGTGCAACCGTAGGAACGGCGTCCGCGATGCAGGCGGGTATAACGGCTACTTTGTCCATTACAGATGTTGTGCAAAAACAGGATCCCAATGTTCCCCAGGCTGACAGTGCACAGGTTTATTGGCAAATCCATGTAGCTGGAAAAACTTCTGAACAATGCTCTTTCAACTACACAATAACGGCAAATGGGAACACATGGTCCACTGGCAGTTTTGCAGGTATAACAGATACCGAGTATGCTGATTTAGAATGGAATCCATTAACCGGTTATGGTGGGATTGCTGAAAACACTACTTTCTCTATAGAATTGTTTGCTGTTTACTCGAACTCAGATGACAGCGGTGATAGTCCCGGTAATGGAGATTGGGGCTCCATCTGCGTTTAGCGTGATTCTTTCCGAAACAGGAGTAGGCGCATCAGGCGGGGGTACTTACAACGCAGGTGATGAAGTCAATATCAGTGCTGGAGAAATGGGCGGTTACGGTTTTGGCCGTTGGACAACGGACGATGCAGAGCTTGAAAACCCAAGTAGCCCGAATACATCTTTTGTGATGCCTGCAAATGATGTGACCATCATCGCCAGTTGGGTCGCTTTGGATAGCCCTCCGAACAACGAAAATATTAACAACGGTAGTGGCGGTTGGACGGCAACCCACACGGTAGCTGTTGCGTCTGTGGCAATCGTTGCAGTGGCAGGCGTTACGTCCACGGCGCTCATTGTCCGCGCCCGGCGCAAAAAATAGTAACATAGAATAGAGCCATACTAAAAAAGCGAGGCGGCTTGCCTCGCTTTTTCCATCTTTAGGCCGACTATCGCGTTTATTAGGGTTTGGATATCTGCTTTCTTACGGACACTGCCCATTAGCGCCGGGATTATCCGAGCCGTAACCTTCCAGCAGATTGACGACACCCCAAACGGCAAGGCCCGCGCCCAGCGCGATGACCAGAGTAGACAGGACATTGATTGCTTCCGTAAAGAATTCCATAGCTTTTTCCTCCAGGTTGTTTTTGTGTGGATATATTGCTGGTTCGGGCATAAGAAAAAGCCCCCTGCCGGGTGAAAACACCTGACAGGGGGCTGTGGACGAAAGACGATGTGCTACGGCGGGGAATCCCGTGATTTCATGTCAAAACTCCTTTGCGTTGTGGGGTGATGGGGGGTATAATGAGAAAAACAGTGTTTGGGGGTAATGTACATGGACAAACGGTATTTAACCGCGCCTTGCGGGTTGGATTGCTTTAACTGTGGCGCATTGGAAGAAAACGTGACGGAAGAATACAAGCGAAGGGCATCCGAGCGGCTTGGCGTGTCGCCCGATGAAGTGGTGTGCAAGGGCGGTTGCCGTGGCACACAGGGTAAATGCAAATGGGCGCAGGGCGACTGCGCAACCTGGGCCTGCGCGCAACAGAAGGGCGTTGACTACTGCTATGAATGCGGCGAGTTTCCGTGCGGTTTGTTGCTTCCCACCGCAAAAGGCGCGGACTACCCCCATAACATGAAGGTGTATAACCTTTGCCGCATGAAGAATAACGGCATTGATACCTGGATAGAAGAAGCCGCCGACATCCGCAAACGATACTATATGGGCGATTTTGTTGTGGGGCAGGGACCGATACTGAAAGATAAATAATCGCCTTTAGCCGGGCGGCACAAGCGGGTTGAGGCCCATAAACCTCGAACTCGTCCTCTGCCCGGATACGAAGCCCGGTGCTGAGATATTTCTGCACATCAAACGCGTTGCGCTTGTCATAATCGGCAAGCTGTTTGTACAGGGGATGCTTTGTAATGTCGTACTTTTTGCTGAGGAATGGACGCACGCCGCGAAGCTGGAGCACACAGAGCGATCCATCCATCACGGCAAGTTCATCCATCGACATCAGGTCTTTTCCGAGTTTCTGGTAGTTCTTGCCAAAGGACGGGCTGTTGCCCTTGGTTTCGCTGTTCGAGAACGTGTCGATTGTTTCCCGGCCAAGGATTTTTGACCACTCCTCCAGCGTGGTTTTTTCCTTGCCACCGAGGAAAATCGCGGAATCGCAGTTGCCGACAATGGTCTGCGCGTGGTCTTTGTACAAGGCGGTAAGCTGGGATTGCGCCTGCAGCACCAGGCAGGCCGAAATTTCTCGGCTGCGGATGGTGGCCATCAGCTTTTCCAGGTTCGGTATCTGGCCTATATTGGCCGCTTCGTCGATGAGGCAGCGAACATGGAACGGAAGCCGGCCGCCATAAAAATCGTCTGACATGTATTGTCAAGGGTGAAGTTGAACAAAACGCTTTTACACGTAGTACATGGCGATAAATAGTCCGAAGATGAAAGAGGCCTTTCTGAGAAGCGAACCATGCAGGTATCGTCCTAACGTGAAGTTTATCATATACAAAAAACACACCATAACACAAATTGCAGTGTTATGATGTGCTGGGGATATGGTGGCGCTGCAAGCGATGCTCCCGGCCCGCGGGGATGCCCCGCCGTTGAAGCAGATGTACGGCTGTTCACAGTTGCAGTTCAGCGTGGGAGAACGGTTGGGCATGATTTCGGCGCCTGTGAACGCTTCAAGCACTGCGAGATAGTCACGCCGGGAATTGCTGCTGAAACATCCAGGCACATTTTCAAAGATGGCGTTTTTGTATAACACCTTCTCCTTGAGGAACTGCCCTGCGAGAGCAATGCGGGCTACGAGCTGCTCTCTTTTGAGGTGAGCATTTACCGCCACAACACCGTGGTGAACCTGGGTACTTTGACCGACGACCACATCCCTGTGCCGGAGATTTATACCACGGCACTGGACGAGGAAACCATGCTGGGCAGCGCCTATGTGTCGGAAAGCACCACCATCATCGACACGGTGTACTATTCGGGCCTGAAGCCCGGCATGCTGTACACGCTTAGCCCCATCCATTGGCTCCATGGAATGATGCATTCCATTTGGGGTGCAGTTCATATCCCGGTGATGTTCACAAAATGATTATTCCGCTGCTTCCAACCAAATGATAGGTCTTATCCTTCGTGGCGTTGTATACTGTCAGTTCTGGTGCAAATCCATGGCACGTGACAGCTAGTGTTTCGCCGCTTCGTTTTACAGCAATTCCCCCCACCTTTGCACCATGCGCACAAACAGGTACAGAAATTTCTTTTCCTTCGTCGAGACAGCCTATGCAAATTGTTAGGGACTCAGCATAGTCGTAACAGCAGTTATCATCCTCGTTACCAAGCAGCAAGATATGATTGTTGCGCAACAATAGGGGCAGAGTGAAATAGCCATGCTTTTCGCCGCTTATTACCTCATGGGTAAGGATATTTACCCAATGGCCTTTGGGCAAATAATACTCGGCAATTCCGTCAGCATTGAAGATTGGCGCAACCAGTAGTGCGCTGCCCAGCATATACTGCCCCGAAAGATAGCGACAGGCATGGTTACTCTCAAACTCCAAAAACATTCCACGCATTAATGGGAGACCGGTATCTCTGGCCTCACAGGAAAGACCATGCAGGTAGGGGAGCAGCCGGTTTTTCAAGCGGGTAAAGCGGCGTGTCACTTCAACCGCCTCTTCACCATAAAGCCAGGGAACTTTGTACTCTTGGTTGCCATGATAACGGCTGTGCGATGATAGCAAGCCAAACTGTGTCCATCGCTTATAGATGTCTGGGGTGCAGCCGGATTCAAAGCCGCCGATGTCATGGCTCCAATATGCAAAGCCGCATGCGCCCAAAGACAAACCCCCTCTTAATGAGTTCGCCATGGACTGGTAGTTCGATAAATTATCTCCGCCCCAATTTACCGGAAACTTTTGCGTTCCCGCCGTGGCTGCCCGCGCAAACAGGCAGGCCCCACCCTGGCCATAGCGCTTTTCCAACAGCTGGAACACCGCCTGATTATACAAATACGCGTAGTAGTTGTGCATGCTCCAGGCATCGTTCCCATTGTGGTACGAAACACCTTCGGTAAATGCTTTACTCCCGTAGAATTCACTTTGCACTGGAATGCGCTCACCAAAGTCCGTTTTAAAGGTATCCACACCCATGTCGATAAGGGCATCCAGTTTGCTCAGATACCATATCACAGCATCGGGGTTGGTAAAATCCACCAAGGCCATGCCGGCCTGCCAGCGATCCCATTGCCACACATCGCCGCTACCGGTGTTTACAAAATAATTGTTATCATATCCTTCTTTGAACAAGGGAGATTTCTGCGCAATATATGGATTGATCCACACGGAAATTTTAAGTCCGCGCTGATGGATGCGTTCCAGCATGCGCTGCGGCTGGGGGAAAAGCTCTGTATTCCAAAGAAAACTGCTCCACTCAAATTCCTTCATCCAAAAGCAATCGAAGTGAAAAACGGAAAGGGGTATTTCCGTTTCAAGCATGCCATCAATGAATGAAAGTACGGTTTTTTCGTTGTAGTCTGTAGTGAACGAGGTAGACAGCCACAGGCCGTAGGACCAATCTGGAACAAGAGGCGACCGCCCAAACAGGCGGGTATACAAGCCTAGTGCCGCCTGCATGCTGCCACCGGTAAAGAAATAATACTCCAGGCTTTCTCCTTCGACAGAAAAAAGAATAGAGCTAACGGCTTCGCTGCCAATTTCAAAGGATACATTGCCACAATGGCGCACAAATACGCCATATCCTTTGCTGCTTAGAAAGAACGGGATATTCTTGTAGCTTTGTTCACTTTCTGTACCGCCATCGGCGTTCCACATGTCAACGCTTTGGCCATTCTTTACCAACGGACCAAAACGCTCGCCAAGGCCATATATTGCTTCGTTGCAATCAAGCAACAGGCTTTCACGAATAAAACTTTGCCCGCCCGAACTTTTTATATGCGCGGCTGGCCGCCCATTAGTGCAAGTAATTGGCATGCCGTTGTATAAAATTTCCAGTTTCCAGCCGGCACCTTTGTTCAGGCGTGCTGTTGCTTTTCCGCTATCAAGCAGGTAATACAAATCAGTGACGGCGGTAGCTCCGGCAGGCACGCTATCCTCTAGAAGAAACTGCGCGCAGTTGCCGCGTCCGCCCATGTGATTTGTCAGCTTTATGCAAATAACTTCCTCAAGCGGACTGCTAATTTCCATTGTAATCAGCCCACCGTCCAGGGTGTTTCCCCGACGCTGAACCTGTACGTAGGGCCCAAAGGCCACGATGCTGTTACCTTCAACCTGCGTATCATATACTTCTTTGGGATGTTCCAAAGTAAACCCTTGCCGGGTCATCCACATTCCGTCTGTAAACTTCATGTCTGCAGTGCCGTTTGTATTACTCCGCCACCGAACAGTAGTAAAAGCACCGGCAGAGATTGCTACTGTTCAGTAGCGGAGTAATAGATCGGCTCTCCTTTCAAATTACCTAACTCGAAGCTATTTCATTAGGACGAATTAACGACATTCAATACGTATTATGATGTCTCTGTGGCTGCACTGAGTTGAGGGGATAGATATTTTTACGCCTGTTTCGCTTTGGACAAAATCACATACATATCCCTCGAAGGTTTGGCATTGCAGGATGGTTTTTGATAGGGGGGGCAATATTGTACAGTTAAATTTCGTCACATCCAGAATATGCAGGAATATTTCGTTCCCCTTACTGGTGCTGCCGTAAACATTGTCAACCGGTTCAAAATCTCCGCTTCTGGTGCCATATATGCTGTCTCCGTACTGCCTTAACCAAGCACCTGTTTCGCGCAGCACCTGCACGGCCCTGCTGTCAACGCGGCCGTTTTTGTCCGGCGCAACATTCAGCAGCATGTTCCCATTGCGGCAGGCAACATCCACAATCATCTTTATCAAATCGTCGGTGTTCCAGATGTTGTCATCCTGGCGCCATGCCCACGACCCGGAAATGCTCATATTTTTTTCCCAGGGTCCGGCTATAGCGGGGCCGGTGATTTCATGCGGCCCTTCATCACATTGAAAATCCCCTTCCCACCCGGAGCGCGGGTTTATCAGTATGTCCGGCTGTAGCGACCGCACCATTTTGTTAAGCACTATGGGGTCCCAAAACCACGCGGCATCCGCGTCGGTTCCTTCATGAGCCAGCCAGCCGCCATCATACCATAAAATATCAATTTGCCCGTAATTGCTGCACAACTCCCGAATTTGGGCATAGCACTGGCGCTTCATCTCCTCCGCGTTTTCCGCCAAGGCCTTTGGGTCCCAATAACCCGGAAAGCGCCAGTCCATGGGTGAATAGTACAGGCCCACCTTCAATCCGTCGGCACGGCAGGCGTCCACATATTCTTTCACAAAATCCCTTTTGGCGGCCGAGGTATAGCTGGTAAAGGCATCATAGCTGCCCTTGCTGTCCCAAAGAGCAAACCCATCGTGGTGCCTTGTGACCATCACCATATAGTTTGCGCCGAACTGCTTTGCCAGCCCGGTCAGGCTTCTCATGTCAAAATTTTCGGGGTTAAACTTGCCCGCCAGTTTCCTGTACTCCTCATAGGGGATCTGCTCGTTGAACATGGCCCACTCGCCGCGTCCCAGCAGGGAGTACAGGCCCCAATGCATGAACATGCCAATTTTCGCGTCCTGCCACCATTTGGTCTTTTCGGACGGAAGACGCAGATCTTCACACGGTATCCCGTCGGCGCTTTTGAAAACAACGCTGCTCTTGGTCATCGACGCCAGTTCGGCGCCCTTCATATTCATTTTCATTGCCGCCACCATCCTTGCTTATTGTTTATTTGAAGCCCATCAGTCTCTTTTTTTTGTATGCATGACACGGTAATTGGTAGGGGTGATCCCTTCCACCTTTTTGAACATGCGTATAAAGGTATTTCTACTGTTGTAACCCACGTTTTGCGCTATTCTGTCCAGGGTGTCGTTGGTTTCAATCAGCTGCTTTTTTGCCTGCTCCAGCCGCAGGCTGCTAACATACTCCATAAACGTCATCGACAAATAGTCTTTTAGCAGCCTGGAAAGATACTTGGGCTGAATTTGAAATTTCTCTGATATAGCCTGCAGATAGATGTCTTCGCGGTAATGGGCGTCTATGTATTGCTTGATGGTTTCCATTTCGGGCTTTTGCATTTTGCTGCGGCTGTAATCGGCTATTGCATTGAAAAGCAGGTACAGGTATTCAACAATCCTATCGGTACCCATTTCATGCATTTCTTGGAACAAGTCGATATATTGATCACCCATAAGCTGCCCCAGGCTTACCCGTTGGCCGTGCAATGATAGAAGCGCCGTGTTGAATACCTGAATCAACACCTCCTTGAACTTGTTGTCCGGTAACGCCTGCGTCCTGTTGTTACCAAGGATTTCGTCCAGCAGGGCGATCGCGTTCTCTTTATCGCCAAGAAGCAGATAATTAACAATGCGGTTGCTGTCTTGAATAGAATAGCGATAGGCTTTACCGTTATCGCCATGAAACAGGGCGGTGCTGTTTGCCTCCTTGGGACTAAGTGTTGAAAACGCGGACAGCGCATCCCGGTAGGACACACTGATTTTTTCAATATCATCGCACACACTACCGATGCCGGTTTGTATTTTTACTAATGCCTTGTCGTAGGCGAACATATCGGCCAACAGGGTAAACTGTTCGTCAATGCGCTTGATAGCACTTGGTTTATCCACGTTAATGACGGTGCACAGCGTGTATTGCTCAATGCCAAGAATATAGTATTCATATTCCGATGGTATAACAGCTGAAGTGATTGCGGGTAAATGATTGAGAATGGTCCTCTCTTCCTCTAGGCTGTACTCGTCTTGAAATGCCTGTGTGAATCTGAAGGTCGTTACAGCGACATAGTAAAACGGATACCTGTATTGCGGTTTGTATTTCTTCAACAGAGTATCATGATTGTCGCTGAAGATTGATTCGTTGGCGTGTAGCATACCCAAAATGTATTGCTCCTGAACGAGGGGTAATACTTTTTTCATATCATCGGACAAATTGGATTTTTCGAGCAGTATCTGATTGATTAGGGATTTAATTTGTACAAATTCATCGCCCGATTGCATCCTGGGCGCGTCCTGTTCCAGCATTGTCAATAACTCGCGAATAGGCTTGTATAACGATCCCTGCAAGCGCAGCGATAACCAAAGTCCAACAAAAATGGAAAGACCAGCCATTGCGGCTGTAAAAAAACGCAATGATTCGGATTCCTTATAGACATCTGAAAAGGGAATGATTGCAACAAACTGGTAACTTGTGTTTATTAGGTTGTTGGCATCAACCTCCCTAATTATCAGTACTTTTTCGCCATTCATCTGTGTCTGAAGCTTGCGGGTATCTTCTTCGGGCCAGTTGGCAAGAATCTGCACAAACTCTTCTTCGTTGAAATAGCGATGCATTTGAGAAAACGCGGCAATGGTGCCATCGGCCTCCAGCATAACAATGCCGCTGTTCTCGGTAAAAATATTACGCTCCAGTATTTCCGAAATACCCTGCGCAGCCATATTGACCACCAACAGATTTTTCGCGCTGTTGGCCGACGAAACAAAATTCACAATGGGAATCACTGCCGTTTTGCGGCCCGAGACCTTGTTTTCGATAATGCACGTTTTCAAAACCTTATAATTCAGATCCGAGGACTTTAGGTTATCGAAATATTCAAGTGTGTAATCTGGCGAGTATTGCTTGTGCAAAAAAAAGCTGGCCGCATCCTGGCTGCCCTCGTTGCTGATTACAACGCCACTGTTTTTTTTATAAATATAGGTGCTGTGGATGGTTTGCTTACTAAGCGCAAAAACTGCCAGAGCGTTTTTTATAGGCGTTGCTTTATATTGATCCTCCTGTTGGAAGTAAGTTGGTGTGTAAAGAAAATCCTTAATTTCGGATGAAAACGTTAGCAAGGGCACCGTTTTTAATGTCTCGTCAAACAGGTTGTCAATTTCGTCGGAGCAGTTTCGCAGCGATTGCTCATAGTTTTTCTCCAGATTGTCTTCCCAGTACAAATTGTAAACAAAGCTGACCACCAGCATAATAACCAAAAGCGTTGCCACAGGAATGATGCCAAATAACAAGAATCTGTGTCTCAGTTTTCCCTTAACCGAATACCGCTTGTTCATAATCAACCAATCTTTTTCCGCGTTGTCAGCATTTTATCAAGTATAGCGTAAACGAAACAAAGTTATAAGTCTAAATATTCCACTTAGTTATAAAATTCCACCAAGCAAAAAATAATGGCGCAAAACAGCCCTGTGTGCCCAGATACTCGGTTTCTGGCCTTACAAGTGGAGTTGAATGTGTGCCGCAAAGTAGATTATTATAACAGGTCGCCAGAAATGAGACTTTACATCAGCTACATCCCATTGCTATCATGGCGGCAGAAAGGTGGAATCAATATATGGCAGCGAGGATTTCCCCAAAGCAGGCGCACGGTATCCGGCCCAAGCGCAGGTATGGAAAGCTTTTCAAACGCTATAGCCAACTGTACTTGCTTTTACTTATACCCATCATTTATTTTATCGTTTTTAAGTATATACCAATGGCGGGGAACGTGATCGCGTTCCGCAAATACCAGCCGGGCTTATCGGTGTTTGGCACGTCCTGGGCGGGCTTCCGGTACTTTGAAATGTTCCTTACCGACCCAACCTTTTGGAAGGTGTTTCAAAACACGGTAGTATTAAGTGTTTTAAACCTGCTTGTGGGATTCCCTTTTCCAATTATATTCGCATTGCTGCTGAACGAAGTGAACAATAAATTCCTGAAGCGGATCATTCAAACCACTTCATATCTACCCAAGTTTTTCTCCACCGTTGTGGTCGTATCCATGATCAACATGGTTTTATCCCCGTCCTCAGGCATATTGAACAAGGTGATTGAGTTTTTCGGCGGCGAAGCCATCTATTTTTTAAACGAGCCGGTTTTTTTCAAGGGTATCTATATTATATCCGAGCTGTGGCAATTCATGGGATGGAATGCCATTTTGTATTTGGCCGCGCTGACCAACATAGACCCGCAACTATACGAGGCCGCCGCAATAGATGGCGCCGGCCGTTGGAAGCAGACAAAGAACGTGACCATTCCAGGAATACTACCTACCGTAGTGATAACGTTTATTCTATCTGTAGGCTATGTTCTGGGCATTGGGTTTGAAAAAGTACTTCTTTTATACAGCCCGGGCATTTACGAAACAGCGGATGTAATTCAAACATATGTATATAGAATGGGCATTGCGGGAAACAGCTACAGCTATGCCACGGCTATAGGGTTGTTCCAATCGTTGATTAGTTTGGTGCTGCTGTTTACGGTTAATGCCGCGGCAAAACGTACTACAGAAGTAAGCCTGTGGTAGTGGAGGATAGGGTATGAGGCATAAAGCAAGCGTTCCCTTCAGGATACTCAATGGGATTGTCATGACGGTGGTTGTTTTTTTAACGCTTTTCCCGCTGCTGTACTTGTTCGCGATTTCGTTAAGCAGCAACCACGCAGTCCTTACAAATAGCGTGGTGCTGATCCCCAAGGAATTTTCTTTGGAAGCATACTGGCGCGTGGCGTCGCAGCCAAATTTCTGGCAGGGCTATTTGAATACGATTATTTACACTGTATCCGGTACCATTTTCGCCCTTGTTATGACCATGGCCTGTGCATATCCACTGTCGAAAAAAGAACTGCCTGGGCGGGGGATTATACTAAAATTCATTGTTTTTACAATGTATTTTGGAGGCGGAATGATACCAAACTACCTTCTGATTGTAAAGATGGACTGGATAGACTCCATTGCTGCCATCATTGTGCCGGGGGCCATCAGTGTATACAATATGCTGGTTATGCGCACCTTCTTCGCGGGTATTCCCGCCAGCCTGGAAGAAGCGGCAATGATTGATGGGATGGGTCATATCAAAATTCTCATGCGCATCGTCATTCCCCTTTCAAAGCCCGTTATTGCAACCATTTCGCTTTTTTACGCCGTGGGCTATTGGAACGACTGGTTTGCCGCGCTGATCTATCTGACCTCTGAACAGAAAATGCCGGTTACACTGTTTCTTCGCAACCTGCTGATGGGTTCGCAGCTGGCGGCTCAATCGGGCCAGGTTGATGTGAGTGGCAGCCAGGTAATATCGCAAACGCTGCAGGCAGCCGCGGTAATACTGATTATTGCGCCAATCCTTTGCGTGTATCCGTTTATCCAAAAATACTTTGTACAGGGGGTAATGATTGGATCGATAAAAGAGTAAGCATTTTATACGCAGCACTGAAAAAACAGGAGGTTATGTAAATGAAGAAGAACATGTTTTCAAAAATGAGCGCCTTGGCAATGGCAGTATTGATGATGGCAGGTGTATTATTTGGCTGCGCCGGCTCGTCCTCGTCGTCCCAGGCAGGCACTTCCGGCTCCGGCCAGACATCCAGCACCGGCGATTCAAGCAACGCGGATTCCACCAGAACGATGGTTTCCGATGTTCCTGTCACGTTCACTGTTTTATATGCCGACAACTCCGATTACCCCTTGAAAAAGGACTGGGCTACGCTGCAGGAAATGACGCGCCTTACCAATGTATCGTTTGATATACAGGCGGTTCCGGACTCTGATTATGGAACCAAGCAGCAGCTTATTTTCAATTCGGGCAGCATCCCCGATATTGTGATGAAAACCGGCCCCGACCCGGAGTACGCCCTGAACGGCATCTTTCTGCCCATCAGCGATTATCTGGACCAGATGCCCAACCTGAAAGCATTTGTTGAAAACGAAATTCCCTTGGAATGGGAAAACTATCGTTTAAAAGACGGGAAAATATACACGATCCCAACAAAAATAAGTGAAAAATACATCTCCAACCAAACCTGGTTTTTGCGCAAGGACCTTCTTGATGAGGTGGGGCTGCCAGTTCCCACAACCATGGATGAGTTTTACGACGCCTGCGTAGCCATCAAGGAGAAACACCCCGACATTTTCCCCATTGGCAACCGCTTTACCCCTGATAATATTTTGTGCATGATGGCTCCGTCGTTTGAGACGCAGGCGGGCTGGGGGCTTCAATCGCATGGGTTCATCTACAATAAAGCTGCCGACAAGTGGGAGTTTGCTCCTACTACCAACGGATACCGGCAGCTTTTAGAAACAGTGCGCAAGTTTATGGAGGACGGCCTGATTGACCCCGAATTCAACACACTGGACAGCGACATTTTTATGCAGCGTTGGGCAAGCGGAAAGATTTTTGCCGCCACCGATTGGCCGGACACCGCATTGCAGAGCGAAATTGAGGGAAAGGTGAATAACCCCGATTTTGATATAGTAGCTACGCTGCCCTTTGCGGGGCCCACCGGCGTAGCGCAGTATCCTTCGGTGGTCAAATCCACCTCCAGCTGGGTCATCCCCGCAACCGCCAAGGACAACGAAAATTTTGAAACCCTGTTGCGCTTTATTGACTGGCTCTATACCGATGAAGCGGGAGACCTTTTCACCTGGGGCGTTGAAGGCGTTACCTACACTGTGGAAAATGGCAAAAAAACCTTCATGGATGACATTCAAACGGCAATAAATCCCGAAGGTACGATTAACGCAACCCGGGAATATGGCGTCAACAACAATAATTTCACGATGCGTCAGAGCTTGGACTGGAGAATCGATTTCATGCTGGGCGAGGAAAACGGGGCGCTTCAGGAGAAGATGAACGAGATGAACAGCTTCCAAGACCCAACCCCCACCCTTCACATTCCGGAGGACATGCTGGAAGAGGTGATGCTGTACAGCACCGCGCTTACTGATTATTATAAATCTATGGCTGAACGCTTTATTTATGGAAAAGAGAGCTTTGACAACTGGGAGCAGTATGAGTTCCAGTGTGGCGAAAAAGGGCGAGATAAATTGGATGTCATCATAAATGATGCCTGGAAGGCGCAGAATCAATAAAACAGAGCAAGCCGGTGTCCTGAATGGCACCGGCTTTTTTTGATAACTACGCAGGAGGGTATTAGCAATGTTGAATGCGGCAAAGGCGCCTGGAACACGGGTGCTGCGTGTAGACCGGCAGGAGGATGCGCTGGTGCTGGAAACCGGCGGCGGGAAGCTGAAGCTGGAGCCCAAAACAGCGGAAATCGTCAGGGTGGTTTATACAGTATCCGGCGAATTTTCCAGCACTGTGAAACCCGGCATTGTTTTCAGTGGTGGGTTTTCCGGTTGGCGCCATTCGCTACAGGGGAATGAGGTGGTTCTGGAAACGGATGCTTTGTTGCTACGTGTAAACATGGAAACCGCCAGCATCTGCTACTACCGCAGTGATGGCACGGTGCTGCTGAGGGAACGTGAGTATGAAAGCCGTGTGATGGAATGCTATGATACGTTCATATTGTCGAACGACGCGCACAGCATTGTGGAAAAGGTTCAAACGGCCGATGGTGAGAAGACAATAGTGCGTGATGCTGCCAAGGAGCCTGGCAAGAGTCTGCACAGAAGCCGCCTGTATTTGCATTGGCAGGACGGCGAAGCCCTGTATGGCCTGGGCCAGCACGAGGAAGGTGATTTGAACCTGAGGGGAAAAACTGTTTACCTGCATCAGGCAAACATGAAAATCGCCATACCTATGCTTGTGTCCAGCCTGGGGTATGGCATACTGGCCGATACCTATGCACCCATGGTGTTCAACGATACCGAGTTTGGCGCGTACCTGTACAATGAAGCCGACGAGGAGATGGACCATTACCTTGTGTACGGCGGCGATATGAACGGGGTGGTGAGCGGGTATCGCCGGCTGACAGGCAAGGCCGCCATGCTGCCCAAATGGGCGTTTGGGTATATTTGCTCGCAAGAGCGGTACGAGACCGCGGAGGAACTGGTGCGCATTGTGGATGAGCACCGAAGCCGGGAGATTGGTCTGGATTGTATCGTGCTGGACTGGGACTCGTGGCGGCCGGGGGATTGGGGGCAAAAAACATTGGACAAGGCACGTTTTCCCGACCCCGACGGCCTGCTGCAGGCCCTGCACGACCGGGACGCGCGCTTCATGGTTTCGGTATGGCCGGGCATGGATGAAAAAAGCGACAACTACAAGGAGTTTGCCGAAAACAAGCTGCTGATGCCGCAAAGCAACCTGTATGACCCGTTGAAAGAAGCGGGTAGGCAGTTGTATTGGAAGCAGGCGAACGAGGGCTTGTTTTGCCATGGGGTAGACGCCTGGTGGTGTGATTCCAGCGAGCCTTTCACACCCGAGTGGAACTATGCGATGAAGCCCGAGGCAGCCAGCATGTTCCGCGAGTATGTGGACACCGCCGGCCAATACTTGCCCGCAAATATGACCAACGCCTACACCTTGTTTCATTCGCAGACCATGTGCGAGGGACAGCGCAGTGTCACAAGCGAAAAGCGAGCGATGATCCTCACGCGCAGTGGGTATACGGGGCAGCAGCGATACGGCGCGGTATTGTGGTCTGGCGATACAGCCGCCAGCTGGAATACCTACAAGAAGCAGATTGCTGCGGGGCTGAATTTCTGCGCCAGCGGCCTGCCGTACTGGACGACTGATGTAGGCGCATTCTTTGTTAAAAAAAGCGTGCACTGGTATTGGAGCGGCGCGTACGACGGCTGTGCCGACGATTTGGGCTACCGGGAGTTGTACGTGCGGTGGTACCAGTACGCCTGCTTTTTGCCGGTTTTTCGCACACATGGCACCGACCTGCGCCGGGAGCTGTGGAATTTTGGCAAGCCCGGAGAGCCGTTCTACGATGCACTTTTGCAAACCAACCGCCTGCGCTACCAGCTGCTGCCCTACATCTATTCCGCGGCTGGGCATGTATGGAAAGACGACCAGAGTATGATGCGCATGCTGGCCTTTGACTTTGCACACGATGAAAAAGTGCTGGACATCAAGGATCAGTATATGTTTGGCGAAAGCCTGATGGTTTGTCCGGTGACAGAGGCCATGTTTTATGAATACAACTCGAAGCCGTTGCCGGAAAAGGCGGCCGTGCGCAAGGTGTACCTGCCGCGCGGCGCAAGCTGGTACGATTTTTGGACAGGCGCGCAATACAGCGGCGGGCAGATTATCACTACATCTGCGCCGTTGCACGTAATCCCCCTGTTTGTAAAAGCGGGAAGCATCGTGCCGGTGGGGCCGGTTGTACAGTATACCGGCCAACCAACACAAACGCCGGTGCAGCTGCGGGTGTACCCCGGAGAGGATGTGTTGTACGAGCTGTATGACGACGAAGGTGACAGCTACCGCTACGAACAGGGCGCGTATACCATCACCACGTTTCGATGGGATGACGCCGCGCGACAATTGTATATGAACAGTGAAGCCGCAGATGACACCTGCCGGGCAGCCGGGCGGGAATATTTAATCATCGTTGTATAATCAACTGTAGAAAATGGGAGGCATGTATTATGGACATTCAATTTGGCGTAGACTATTACCCCGAGCATTGGCCAAGAGAGCGCTGGGAAACCGATGTGAGGCTGATGCGGGAAATGGGCGTGGATGTGGTGCGTCTGGCAGAGTTTTCTTGGTTTTTACTGGAGCCAGAGCGTGGCCGCTTTACCTTTGAGTGGCTGGACGACGCTGTTGATTTGTTTGCGAAATACGGTATCAAGTGTATTTTGTGCACACCTACCGCCGCCCCGCCAGCCTGGATGATTGCAGAAACGCCCGAGATTCAGCCAACCGATAGGCAGGGACGCCGCCGTCACTTTGGTGGCCGACATCACGACTGCCAAAGCAACTCTGTATACCGCGAGCACATTCGCCGCTATGTTACGGCTTTTGCGCAGCATTTTGGCAGCCATGAAAACGTGATTGGCTGGCAGATTGACAACGAGCTGGGAAATAGCCACGGCGATCTGTGCTTTTGCCCCAGCTGTGAAAAACGCTTCCAGCAGTGGCTGGAAGACAAATACGGCGCCATTGCCGTGCTGAACGAAAAATGGGGCACCGCCTTTTGGAGCCAGGGATACCAGCGGTTTTCGCAGATACAGGCGCCGAAGCTGACGGTTACGGGCGAAAACCCCTCCCAAATGCTGGACTGGAAGCGTTTTTGCTCCGATCTGATTGTGGAGTTCCACGGCTTTCAGGCAAAGATATTGCGCGATGCCGCCCCCGGCAAGTTCATCACGCACAACCTGATGGGCTTTTCCGATAAAGTGGATTATTTCAATTTGGCAAAGGATTTGGAGTTTGCTTCGCACGACCAATACCCCAGGGGACACTGGACCAACCGCGAGCTGAACGCGCATGGCAATGCCGCCGCGCTGGATTTGATCCGCGGCGTAAAACAGCAAAGTTTCTGGATCATGGAGCAGCAGTCCGGTATAACAGGCTGGGAAACACTGGGCTACGCGCCGCGTCCTGGCGAGCTTGGGCTTTGGGCCATGCAGTCGGTTGCGCATGGAGCCGACACCATTGTGTTTTTCCGCTGGCGCACCTGCACGGCCGGAACAGAGCAATACTGGCACGGCATATTGCCCCACAGCGGCATACCGGGACGCTATTACAACGAGCTGAAGGCCTTCACCGCCCAAACCAGGGACCTTCTGAAGGAAGTGAAAGGCGGGTTGCCTGGCGCCAGGGTTGGCATTGTGTTTTCCTACGACCAGAACTATGCTATGACCATCCAGCCACATCACCCCAAGCTGCGCTATGTAGACTTCATCATGCGCTACTACAAAGCCCTGTTTGACCGCAACATTCCGGTGGATTTCATCAGCGACCAGGCTGATTTCAGCCCATACAGCCTGGTGATTGCGCCGCTGCAATATTTGATGACCCCGGCACTGGAGGAAAAGTACAGGACCTATGTGCGCCACGGCGGACACCTGGCGCTGACCATGCGTACGGGCGTGAAGAATGAAAACAACCTGTGTATGGCCGACAAACCACTGCCCGGCGGCTTGAGCGATTTGGTGGGCCTGAAGGTGCTGGAATACGATTGCCTGGTGGACACCAATGTGGATGTGCTGTGGGGAGATTCGCGTTACCATGGAGAAAAATGGAGCGATATTGTGGAGGTGACAACAGCCAAAGCACTGGCCACCTATGGATCCGAATTTTATGCCGGAACGCCCGCAATCACAGCGAACGCACACGACAAGGGTATCGCCTATTACATCGCGACGGAACCATCAGAGGCGCTGACGGACAAGCTGGTAGCGGAGTGGATACGGGCGGCGAGACTGTTTGCCCTGGGTGATACGCCGGAAGGCGTGGAAATTACACGACGCAAGGTTGGCGAAAAAGAATACCTGTTTGTGCTGAACCATACCGGACACGAACAGCAATTTGATATTCCGGCGGGCTGGAGTAGCTATTTTGATGGGCAGGAACAAACACTTGCGCCCTACAGTTTTTCGGTTTACACCAACTAAAGTCCTGGTAAGCGAACTGGGCGGAGCTCTCCACCTATTTCAAGTATCTGCAGGAAGTGCGAACCGTGCCGGGCATTTTGGCATCGCGCTGGGGCAGCATCCAAACATCGCAATGAAGCAAGAACGGATAATGAACTGATATAGCGCGTGGCGTAGCTTTGAGCGTAGTTGATACGATTTATCGCGTGAAGTGCGTACCCTGAATGTAAAGGCTGTGTTTGTGGACGCCGACAGTGAAGGAACCTATGCGCCCTTTATTTTTCAGCACATCATAACACTACAACGAACATGAAACGATATTAGAATTTCTGCAGGCAGAATGATAAGCGGAAGAGTTGCGGAAAAGCCGGTAGCGAAGGATATTGAGAGTGCGGCTCCAACAGCAGGGAAGCGCGAGGGCATGCGAAACAAGGATTTTAGCCATAGGCATGGTAATATATAGTTTTTTTAAAGCGATACGCAGCCGCAGTGTAAAGAAATGCGCAATCATCACCATCAACATATGCCTGTGCTAGGCCATATAGGTTCTGGTTTCATAATGGGACATACCGAGATAGCTTTTGCACTCCTCACCATCAACATATGCCTGTGCCAGGCCATATAGGTTCTGGTTTCATAATGGGACATACCGAGATAGCTTTTGCACTCCTGAAAGCACTGCTCAATGGACCAGCGCATCGTGGCCAAACGATTCAACGTATCTAGCGTGATTGACGCGGGAGAATTGGAAAGAAAGTATTTGATATCTCCATTTTCATGACGTCTGATATACAGCCAAATATCGCCGCCCGGTGCCATATAGTTACCGAAACTGGTGGTGCTCTCGCACGACACGCAACGAATGCATTTCACGTCGGCGCAGATAGGGCCACGCACACCTTCCGATAAGTATTGTCTGACCCATGGGATGGATTCATCCATTGCCACTGTTTCAACAGTAATTGGAGAAAAAGAAGGGCGGGGATGCTTGTATGGGCGAGCCGGTTTGTCATGTCCTGATTCAGGAACATTCATTTCCGGCCGGCTTTGGAAAATCAATTCATCCCGATGCGTGGCGGCAAAATAGTACGTCCCTTTAGGCAAACTCCTCAGAAAAGTGTGATCGCACCCGAACGCGGCGTCGCAACCGATCCACTGGATATCGAACAGGCCTTTCTCATGAAGATCCCGTATCATCTCTGCGGCCATTTGATTTTTCGTCTGGAATACTACATCGGCAGGTATTCCGCAACGTTCTTTTTGTTTGGCGTATTCTGGGGAAAACCAGGCCTTGGGCAGATATAGCCGGCCATCCAAAAGACCATATCCCGC
>QMCE01000343.1_pt1 | contig 23113 bp, 17 predicted proteins | sample 1821851 | NCBI WGS metagenome assembly QMCE01 (sample SAMN09453174, study PRJNA476694) | Termite gut metagenome, whole genome shotgun sequencing project. | isolation source: worker | host: Odontotermes sp. | place: South Africa:Pretoria | collected 2016-01-28 | reverse complement strand
GAGTCCGGCCATCTTGCCCGGCGCGAACGCGCGGCGAAAATTCTCCGGGGACAACAGAACCCCTTCCCGGGCGAGCAGCCCGATCGCGGCGTACCGGGTCGGCGGCAGCATGCCGGCCAGTTTACGACCGAGCGATTCGTCCTGGTTCGTCAGGCCGTCAAAAAACGCCCGGTCGATGTCCGAGACGGGGCCCGATTTTTCGTACGCGGCCAGTTTGCCGAGCATATCGGTCATTTCGGCACGGTAACGCCGGGACCCGCCCGCAGCCGGCGGGAGTCCGAGCAACCGGATCGGTTCCTGATTGATCGAGGCCGATTTCCCGAACGTGTGCGGCAGATAATCGGCCCGGAACCCGTAGCCCGTCCGGTCGGCGGGCACGTCGACATACGACAAGTCGAAAAAAGTCGGTTCGATGTTGTAGACGAACTGCTGCGTCCCGTCGGCGGCGACCTTCATCAGTCCGTGCCGGCAGCCCGGATGGTATTCGCCCGTCTTCGGGTTCAGGCAGTTGTTGTCGTCGCAGTATTCCGCACGGATGCGCGCCTTGTTGCCGCAGATCGCGCAGACGTCGTGGTCGATCGTGCAGCCCATCGAGACCGGCACTTCGGCGTTCTTTTCCAGCTTCGAGAGGAACTCGTCCGGCACGACCAGCCCGCCGTTGCGCCGCGCCGCCGCGTCGCTACCGTTTGTGAGGACGAGCAGTTCGATCCGGTGCATCGCCTCGTTGTAGCAACTGGACGCGATCTTTCCGTAACTGATGTCGGGGTCGCGGTTGCGGTGGTGGACGTAGTTGCGGCCCTCGGTCACGAAAGTCGAATGACGATCCCGGCAGACCTGTTCGGAAAAAGCGTCCCCCTTGCGGTTCGGGCCGTAATACTCCGCCGCGCCGATCGCGTTGACATGGACGGGAATGTCGCCATCACCCAATTTCACCCGATCGAGTTCATGCAAAAAACGTTCCGACGCGGCCGTTTTCCGAAAAAAACTGTGCCGGTCGGCCATCGTGATCGAGCCGTTCTTGCGAAAGGGAAGGACACTTGCGATCCCCTGCGATTCCAGACGCGGCCAGCTTCCCGGTTCGATGATCTTGAACATGACACTTACTTTTTCGGTTCGGTTCCGCCTACGGCCCATTTTCCGAGGTCGAGCAGGGACGGGAGCGCGTAAGCGCCGACGGCCGTCCCGATCCCCGCCGCCGTTCCGGCCCGGCCGAACCGGCGCATGAACGACGGGACGGCCCGCCCTTTCGTGAACTGGCCGAATGCGGATACGAGTTTTTTCACCTTGTTCGGGTCCTCGACCAAACCTCGTTCGATCGGGGACGCCGCGAGTCCGTCGATCAACTTGCGAGCGTCGGAACCGAAAACCAATTGGGCCGGACTCCCTTTTTTGCCGCCGCTGATCGATGCGCCGAGATTCCGCAATCCTTTCGTTAGCGCTTCCAACCGGTCCGCCGATTCGACCGGCCCGATACCCGTCCGGAACTTCGTGAGCAGATGCCGTTCCCGGTCGCCGAGCGTGCCGCCGCCGAGCAGCCCGTCGAGTTGACGTAGGATGTCCTTGCCCGTTCGGGCGTTGGCCGGATGCGGGGAGGATACGGATTCGGTCATTTTTCGTAACAGGTCCGTATCGTTCGGATCGACAAACCCGCGCAGTTCGCCGTGGAGACGGGCCACGTGCGCCGGATCGGCCACGTTCTGCGTCCCGTAGTATTTTGCGAGCAGGGTGCCGACCGCCCGGCGACCGCCGGTTTCCGTTTCACGACGCCGGAAGATTTCACGGAGCAGTTGCGTCTGTTCGTCGGACGCGAGCGATTTTTGGAACTCGCCGTTGCCGAGCCGGGCGAACGGATTGTTCCGCAACTCGCGCCGGTCGACCTGCCGCCGGACCGTGTCGGTCAGCCCGTGCCGGCCGATCCCGATCTCCGCGCCCGCCGCCATCGCGCCGCCGCCCAGGCCCGTCCACCAGTTCGCGCCCGGTCGGTCGGGATTTTCCGGTCGGAGCCGGTCCCAGTGCGACTTTTCTCCCGCAGCCGTTTTGGCCGCTTGGACGGCGAGCATCCGTTCGGCCAGGAATGCGGCGATCTTTTCGTATCGGCGTGGGTCAGGCGTCATCCGAATCCTTATCCTTTTTCTTGTCCCTGACGATCGTATCCTTGCGCGGATCGAGCTTGTTCATTTCGAGCGCGGGCTTGTATTCCGTCGGGGCCATACGGCCTTGCGTCATGTACTGCTGGAGCATCGCCCGCGCGATCGCCCGGTTCCGCATCGTGCCCGGTGCCGTGCGGAGCAGGTCGTTGTAGCCGTGCAATAATTCGCTCCCGCCGTAGCCGCGCAGAATCCCGTCGTTCGTCCCGAAATCGTTCACCATACTCTTGATCCCGATGTCCTGGAGCAACAGGTCATGATGCCGGTCGTCCAGATCGTCGAGCAGATCGCGCCGGACCTGCGCCTTGTGCGAACTCTGGTCACGGCCGACCAGCAGATTCTTCGCGGCCCCGCCGACCTCCGGCGTGAGCGAGCCGGCCAGAAAGGACGACCAGTCCGCCGACTTGCGGATTTTGTCACGATTGCGGTACAGCAGGCAAACCGCTTCGTATTCCGCCGACTTTTCGTTCGCCGTGACCGTCAACTCGGCGACCGTTTCCAGGTTGCGCCGGAGTGCGGCCGCTTCGGCGACCCAGGGATGATGCGCGCTCACGTCGAGCGAATCGTGCGCTGCATCCTTGATGAGAAAGCCGTTCACTTCGTCCAGATAAGGACCGAACAGCGCGGCGATCTCCGGGTGATAGGCGTTGACCGAAAGGAGCCCGGCCCGCTTGAAACGCGGCTCCAAGTGACGATGTCCGATCTTCGATCCGAACGCGTCGAGCGTGAACTTCGCGCGGTTGAACGCATCGTCCGCAGCGGCGTTCGCCCGGATCATCGCCTCTTTTTTCGCGCCGAGCATCCTGAGCAGGGCCGTCTCCAAATCTTCGGGAGGACCGCCGATCTTGTCCCGAAAGAAATTTTGGAGCGTTTGGCCGCCGTCGTCGTCCGCCTCGTCGTTCTCGTTACGGCAGGGTGAACCGAGCCCGATCGAAATGCGGGTATGCGAAAGCATCAGGCCGTGACCGACCGGCTTGCCGTCCTCGTCGATCTCGTCCGAACCCGCCGTTTTCGGTTCCAAACCGAATAAGGCCCGTACTGCGTCGCGATCCATATCGGTCGGGTCCGTCTCGAACGTCGCCATACCCTGCGGCAGAAAATGCTCTGGAACCGAAGCCGTCTTACTCGTTCCCGGCGCTTCGTCCGGCCAAAGTGAATCAGGTAAGGTATCACCTGTCTTGACCGGTTCGCCGTAGACCAATCGATGAATTTCGTTCGGATCGGGCAAGGTGAACTCGGCGAGCCGCTGGAACGGTCCGCCGGCCGACCCGCGTTTCTCGGCCGCGAGTCCGTTCGAATAGGCGTAGGTCAGCAACCTCGTTTTCGGCTCGGAGAACCGTGCCGCCGTGGCGACCTTCGCGATCGCTTCGGTCGGCGATTCGCCCCGGCTCGTCAGGTAGGCGACGTCCGCCGCCGCTTCCTGCAAGAGGTCGGCGTCCTCATCGCTCATCGGCCGTGCATACCGTTTGTTCATCGCAATTTCCCGTCCGCTTGTTGGAGATCGAGCACGCTCTGCGGCAACGTGCCCGTTGCCATCGCGCTCACCATTTCGTCCTCGGTCAGTTCGTACGTGCCCTCGAACACTTCCTTGGGCAGCTTTTCCCGATCCAGTATTGTACCGGCGACCCCGATCCTTGGCCGGAACCGGGCGAACAGCGCTTCGATGTTCTGGATGATGTCGATCTGCCCTTCCTCCTTTTCCTCCATGGCCAGTTGCGAGGCGAGCTTATACACTTCCTTGATCCCGTCCTTTTCATCGGAAATCGCGCCCGACGCGAACAGGCCGTAACGGCGCACGTTCGTGAGCGTCGACTGCGCGAGGAAGCGCATCGCACTGTCGCGCCCGCCGGGGATCGTGCCGGCCAGGAACCCGGTGTACAGAATCTCCAGGACGACCGGCGACGAATAGAAGCCGATCACGCGGAGCGCACATCGGGCACGCAGCGGCAGCGAGCCATCGTCCCGTTCCAGGTCGACCCGATCGGGCGATTCCGGGTCCGCAAATTCGCGGCAGGAAAGGGCCGTATTACGGAGCCGGGCCGGTTCCATCAACTGGGTCGCGATAAAGAGCGACATGGCCCGGCGTCCGTCGATGTCCAGGAAGATTTTCCGGTACAGTTTCTGTTGCGTTTCCGTCAACCCCGATTGGGACGCGATCATCCGGGGGTCCGGCGACAAGCTGAGCAGCAGTCCGTCCAACAGGGCCAGTTCCGTCTTGTTGAGCGTCGCGTAGGCGACGTGGATTTCGCACAGGTCGGGATGCCGTTTCCGTATCCGGTCGAAATCCTGGAACGTGACCTGATCGTGGAGCCGGTGGAGCAGGTCGGCGTACTGCATGACCAGCGCATCGTCCCCCGAACGCGGTGCCCGCTGACGAGCCGGGATCCGGCCCAGTTCGACCGCACGGCGAAACCGCCAGTCGAGCGGCCGACGCGGCGCATCCTTGCGTAACAGACTGTCGTTCAATTGTGGGATAAAGACGGCCATCCGTGCCTCTCTGGTCGGCGGGTCAGTCCGTCTCGACCGTCAGGGCGATATCCGCTCGGGTCTCGGCGGCGGGGCCGTTCAGGAGGAGCAGATAGAGCGTCCCTTGCGTCGTTTGGCTCGTCGAATAGGCCGCACCCCGGATCGCCGTACGACGCCACATCCTCGGCCCCTTCACGCTGATCGGAATCTCGTCAAGGATCATGTACAGAAAAAAGCCGTCGTAGTGGAAGCTCGGATCGACGGTCGACAGGAACAGGTCGCCGGACGGGGTCTGGCCGTCCGGCCGAACCGCAAGACTGCACAGCCGCCCCTCGATCGGGGCGGGCACGGCCGCGAACAGGCCCGGCCCCTTGTCGCCGACCGGTTTGAACAGGACGCGATGCCCGAACCGGTCCGCGGCAATCCTAGGCGGTTTCAACGCGAGGACATCCGAAAAATGCGACGGGACGGTCGTCGTGTGAATCATCATCATGGTTCTTTACTCCTCGACAACTAAACAGTTCAGATCGATCCACGCCGAAGCGCGTTCCATCGCGCGCCGAGCGCGGCCGCGCGATCGGTCAGGCCGCCCGGCTTCTTGTCGGGCGGTTTTGGTTCGGGTACGGCGGGAGTCGCGGGTTTCGGCGTACCGCCGCCGATCAGGGACGGATATTTCTTGTCCGTGACCCACTTGCGCGATTCCCGGTTCGGTCCCAGCCCGATCAGGTTCTTGACTTTTTGGAACAAGGTCGGATCGGGCGTTTTCGGGGACGGATCGGTCGGATCGACCCATTTCGACGGCACGACGGACGGCAGCTTCGCCTGACCCGGCAGCAGTTTGTCCTTGAGCGTGACCCCCGCCGCAGTCAATCCGGCCCCGATCAGCCCGGCCCGACCGCCCCGTGCTTTGCCGACATGTTTCGATAAGGCCGCGAGCCGGCCGAGTCCGTAGCCGCCCGCCGTCAGGCCTGCGCCGGTCGTGAACGAGGTCTGCGAGTTCGGCATCGCCCGGCGGAGCGCGTCGATCTCCGTGTTCCGTTTGCCGACCAGGTAGCTCACGTTCCGGTTCCATCGGTCCGTCATCTCCGTCACGGTCTTGTTCCGTTCGTCGATAACCGACCGTTTCCCGGCGGCGATGAGCGAATCGATGTACTTGTTCAGCGTATCGCTCATGCCGTGCCGGTCCGCGCCGGTCGATACGCCGTCCGCCCGTTTGAATCGTTTCAAGGCGGTCGATGTTTCCGAAACGCCGCCTTGGAACATGATGCGACCCAAGGCTTGTCGGTGCGACGTTTCAGGGTTGTTCAATCGGTTGGAGTCGGATTGCGTCATTGTCGTGTCAGGTGTTGGCGTCGAGATCGGTCGCTCCGAGCGACAGGACCGGCGAGGGTCGGATGTCGCGCTGCCGTAAATAACAGATGAACTCGCCCATCTGCTGGAACAAAGCGACGAGCATTTCCTTGAACTCTTTCAGTTGCGTCCGGCCGAACCGTTCCTCGAACGCGTCCGTGCGCCAGAGCAGCTGCATATAGAGCCGGCCGAGCGTATCGCAGGCCTTTTCGAACGTGCTCACGTAGTTCGCGATGATGTCGTCGTTGTCGATTTCCCGTAACAAGGACAAAAGCATCTGCGAACTCACGAAATCCTTCTGACCGGCCCAGGACGCCTGCGCGGCCAGATTCATATCCCCCTGGTTCGGCGCGGGCGGTCCGCCGGACGTGTTCGTTTCCGCGTCGGGCAGGCCCGGTCCCATTGCCTTGTCGTCCGGGATTTTCGTCGGCCGAAGCGACTCGACCGGCTCCTGCGTATCGAGGTCCTGCTCGACATCGAGGCCGGTCACCTCATGGATGCCACGCTCCTTTTTCGGGAACGTGACGGAAAAACGGTCGTCCGGAACCTGTCCCGAAAACGCGGTCTTTTCACGCAGCCGTGTGATCCCGCGCGGGCCGGCCGTGTCCGCCTGCTTGAGCAGTTCCTCCGCCGTCGCACGCGACAGGTCGTGCTTGGCCATGAGCCGTTCCAATGCGGCACTCTTGGACCGGGGCGTCTCCCCGTCGATCGCGTATTCCCCGAACGCCTTCTGTTGCTTGCGGACGGTGACGGGCAATGTCCCTTCCAAAAGCATCGTCAGCCATAACGACCGACCGCCGAGTGCCAAAGGCCGACCGGTCCCCTCAGCCTTGTAGCGTCGCAGAACCGTTTCTTTCGGCCCGATGACCGGTACGTTCCGGGCCGTACCGGCATCCCCGTCCGGAGATCGGATCGCCCGAAACCCGACGAGTGTCGTACTGGTCAAACTGACAGGCACATTATCGTACTCGTCGTAACAGGAGCCGTCCCCTTCCTCCAGGAACCGGCCCTCCCAAGTGTGACCGGCGGGCGTAATCAAGTAGGAATCGACTCCTTCGTGTCGTTCGTATTCATGCTTGGCCCGCTCGTTCAGGGACGCATTGCTCGCCGGCAATTTTTCCAGCCAGTTCGGATCGGGATCGCGCGAGCTTGCCCAGATTTCGTTCAGATTGGCCGTACAGGTCTGTTTCGTCTCCTTGTCCAGAACCAGGTAACGGGAGTCCCGTTCGCCGTCGCCGGTCGGTTCCTCTTTGTAGAGCACGAAACATTCCCCAAAAGTGCCGTCCGCCATGAACACTTTATACAGGCCGGGTCCGACCGGATTGGCCAGCCCGCGATCGTTCCCGTCCGCGACGATCGACGCGAGTTTCGCCGGGTCGCGCGTATCCGTGACGTGATAGCCGTCCCGATGAATCCGGTCGATCAGATTCGTCGACATGAACCGGAACCGATGCGCCGGGATGTCGTCGATCTCGCTGACCGTCACCGTCCCTGTCCCGACCGCCGCCGTTTTGGGAGGAAGCCGTTCCGAAAGACGCTGTGCGAGCGATTTCGGTACGGCGGGCCGAATGCCGAGTTGCTCGGCCAGCCCCGCCTGTTTCTCCCACGCGGTCAGGTAATTTTGGACCCCTTTGCCGTCCGTAACATAATCCAAAAGCCGTGAGAACACGGGATAGTCCCGGCTCCAGCGGTCGGCCAGTTTGACCGCTTTGTAGCTCCGCCGGAACAACGTGTTCAGATCAAGATCGACCGCCGAGGCCGTCTTCCACGACAGGGCGGGAATCCGGTCGCGCGACGCGACGATGTCGCGCCAAAAGGATCGTTCCAGAAGCGGGCTGCCGACCGATGCGGTTTTGAACACGGTGCGAAGCGCATCCAGAACGAGCATCGGATCAAGGACGGGCAGGCCGGTATAGGAACTCAGCTTGAGCCCGCTGGACATGTAGGTCGGCCGGATACTGCCGTGTGTGGGGATTTCCGACCGGTCGCGCCGTTCGATCCGGCCCGGTTCGATCGGTTTGCGCGACAATAAAAAGTTGACCCATTTCTCGTCGCTCGGCACGAACTGGTCCCGGCTCACGACGTACATGAGTTCATGCCCTTGGATGTCCCCGTTGATCGAGAACACCGGGATATAAACCAACTCGTCGCCGACCTTGTACGCGAAAATGCCGCAGACTTTCGTGTCGTCGTTCGACTTTTTCAGAAGCTGGAAACCGAGCATGTAGTTCGTGAGCAGCGGCGCCTTGTCCGTGATATACGTTTCCGCGATCTGCGCGAACGCCTTTTCCAGTTCCGACGAGTTCGGCCCGCCCACGACGGTCGCCTCTTTCGCAGCGTACGGACGCTGCACCCCGGATCGAGCTACCGCTCGAATGGTGTCAAATCGCTCCCGCTGGTCGCTAACCTCGTATCGAGGAACGGCGCCGGTCTTGCCCGCCTCCTTTGCACGCAGCCGGGCCGCTAGGAACGAGCGGGCGACATGACCGGTCAGGTTCTGATAATGGGTCGAATAGGCGTTCGGCCCGCCGTCGTCGACGAACAGGGGCACGCCATCCGATTGTCCGGCTGTTTTACGTGGCATCAGGTTCCAGTGGTGGGTCAGTTGTCGTTGTCATCGTCCAAATCGAACGGGTTTTCCGGCACTTCGAGCCGCTTTCGACGCATCTCCATCAGGTGGTTGACGGGAGCCTCAATTTTACCGCCGGAACCGGACCTTCCAAAATTCGGATCGACCACGACCCCGGACACGTAGCTCGTGCCGAGCGGATCGGACGAGTGGCCGCGATGCACGGCGGTCAGAACCCGGCCCTTGATCCCCGACCCCTGCATCGATGAAATCCAGTCGGGATCATGGGCCGCGATCGCCATGCCGCGGACCATTTGCGGCTGGAACGGAGGGGGCCGGTCATGAACACTCAAGGCTTTGTCCAACCCGAACTCTTTCAGGTTCCGCACGACCGACGGCCGGATTTTCGTGCCGATCGTGTAATGCAGGACGGGCCGTTCGAGATATTTGCCGAGTGCCATCGTCGCATCCACCGTTTGGGCATCCTGACGCGGCTGGTAGAACTTTTCCAAAATGTTGTAGGGAACCTTGTCGCCCGGTACGTAGGCGTCCATCTCCTCGTCGAGTTCGACATGGTTCACCAGACCGCGTGCGATCAGTTCCACGTTACGGCGATTGACCGTCATATTCGCGGCCCGTAACATTTTGGTCAGTTCCTGCGTGAAATAGCGGCGTCCTTCCCCGATCCCCTTGTGCTGGACGACAATCGCCGGGTTCGGCAGACCGCTCGAAAGAATATCGCCCGCCTCGATCTCGTCGCCCGGTTTCACGGTCACGTCGGTTCCGTGCGGCACATAGACCGGCTCGTTGTTGATATAGACGTAGTTCCCGCCCTGCGGGGCTGGCCCGATCTTTTGGACCCGGCCGTCCGATTTCGCGTGCGCCGCCCAGTTTCGGTTCTCTTTGGGCACTTGGATGAACTGGTTGATCGCCTGAAAGCCCGAAATCGCGGTCGCGGCATGGGCACCGACCACGCCCGCCGTATGTTTTGACGAAATGCTCCCTTGCGAAAGCGGTTCGGACAGGGCGTGTGCCGCCGCGACTCCCGGATTCTCGCCGCGTACGCAGAGCCGGCCCTGCTCGCGCAGGCCGACGTCCCGCGCGTAGACGCTCCCGTCCTGCGGACCGCCGACCGTGGGCGAACGGACCAGTATTCGCTTGATCCCCTGCCGTTTGAGATTCCGTAACACTTTCGCCGTGACAACCGTATTCCGTTTGAACGGGCCGACCGATCGGGCCAATAGCGTGCCGATATTATCGTCGTCGTCCAGGTCGACCGGCAGGCCGCGTGTTTCATCGTCGGGGCTGTCCGGATCGTCGTCGTCCGTCACAACCGACCGGTGCGCGATCTGGACCAGTTGTTTCGAGAGATAACCGGCGTCCGCGGTCGCCATTTTCACGTCGACCGTTCCCTTGCGACCCCCGTAACTCGCCGCCCAGTATTCGGAGGGCGACAGGCCGCGACCGTAACCGTGCAGAATCGGGATCGGGATCGGACGGTTCTTCGCGTCCGCGAACAGGGCGGGCGTCCCGATCAAGTTGTTGATGTTCGCCGGCTTGCCCTTCATGCCGCTCTTGACGATCCACGCGAACGGGTTGTTCGCCCTGTCCGCTTCGTCGAAAATTTCTTTCGTAAGCGTCGGCGACATCTCCGCCATGCGCCGAACGAGCCGGTCTTTCTTCTCCCGGAGCGATAACGACGGATCGCCGTAGATCGTCTTGATTTCCCGGCGGATTTCCTCCCGTTTCTTCGTCCAGATCGGCGATTCCCGGACATGCCGGATCGACGGCGAAACACCGCCGCGCGAACCTTGGGCGTCCCGCGCGATCTCGCCGAGTACGCCCAATATCCCGCCGTATTCCTCCGGCTGTTCCCGGGCCAGTCGCGCGAACAGGTCGCCCGCCGTCTTCGCGTCCCAAACGCGCTTCGGATCGCGGTAGGGTTCCGGTAACGCCCGGTCGAGCAAATAACGGCCTATTGTCGTCGGTTCCATAACTGCGAAAGATGTTCCTTGAAGACGGGATCGTGATGAAAAATTCCCCGGAACCGGTCGGGGGCGAGTTTTCGTGCTAAAAAAAAGGGGACGCCCGCATCCGTACGGACGAGCAGCGAATCGACGTCCGTGAACCAGCGGGGAACGCCCCGGCACAGGACCGGCGTGCAGAGTAGGTTCGACGTTCCCGGCCGGCTGCCGGGAATGAGCGTATGCAGGATGCCGCTCGTCCCGAGAATCTTGTGGAAATCGTCCTCATCCGACGCGGCGAACGTCCAAGCCGTTCCTTCCGGCATCGCGTATTCCAGGCCGATCAGGACGGGCGCCCCGAACGGATCGTGGAGCAGGAACGACGCGATTTCCGAAACGGATTCCTCGGACGCGTCCTGACGAACGGTGATTCTCATAAACGTTACAACTTCATGAAGCGTCGTATCGGCACGCCCGACGAGGCGGGGACGGGTCAGCGGAACAGGCCCGCGAGGTACGATAGGTCCGCTTCGTTCGGATCGAACGGTGTCATACGCTCCGCCAATGCCGAACGTTTCAGGGAATCCTTCGTTTGAGCCAGCTTCGTCAGTTGGGCGATCTGCTCTTCCTCGCGACCGAGCGAGGCGATTTTCCCCGGCTGTGATCCCGCCGCATCGCCGCCCAGGCCCGTCTGGAGCGTTTCCGAGATGCCCGGTTGCGCTTGGGCTGTGGTCGGCGTTCCGGCCGCAGCACCGCTCCCGTCCGCCTTGTCGATTCCGTACAGGTCGGCCAGCGGTATCTCGATCCCTGCGTTACGCAAAGCCGCGACGAAAATCTTCGACTGCTCTTTCATCTTGTCCTCCAGGACGCGAAGGGCGTCCTCGAACTTGTTCCCGCTTTTCTTACCGCCCGCAGCCACGCCCCCTTCGCCGCCGCCCATCGCTTTTTGGATTTCGTCCCGGATAATGCTGCGCATCATTTCCTGGTCGCCCATCGCTTGCGCGGACGGATCGACCGGGAGCGGCGCGGCGGCTCCCGGTGCTGCGATCGGCATCGGCTCGCCTGCGGGCATGCCCGCACCCATTGGCGGCATCCCGCCCACTGCGGCCGGGTCCGTCGGCATTCCGCCTGCCATCATGGGATCGCCCATGGCCGGGTCCATCGGCGGAGCACCGGGAGGCATCGCCGCCGCCGAGGCCGGATCGACGAACGCTTTCTTCTGCGGTGCCGGGGACATTTGTGCCCACGCCGCCAGCTTGAGTAATTTGTTGCGATCATAAACCTGGGTAATCGTCATCGTTTGTTTCTGAAAAAAATGGATTACGGTGTAGTCGTAACATTTTTCGGTAACACGCCGACGCCGGACAAGCCACGATTTTTGTTACCGACGACCTGCGTAAAACCCTGCGTATTCGTGAACGGACTGTTCCCGGCCATCCCGGCCCGTAAGCGGGACAGGGCCAGTTGCGAGGCGGCACCGCCCGCCGCGGAAAGCGGCACGGCCCATTTCGCGAGGTTCACGCCTTCCCGAGCCATGTTTTTGAGACCGGCCCGGCTCGTCATCGTCCGGCCCATATTTTGTGCGAAATTTCCCAGGCGGCCGGTCGTCTGCCGGGCCAAGCCTGCACCCGGTGGGGCCTGGAACGGTTTCATACCCCACCGGGCCAGTTGATCTTTTGTCTCGCCGCGACCGAGTGCTTTGGCCGTGCCCCAGCGACCCAACCGGTTTTGGAAGTTTTGGATCGTGCCTTGCGAAGCCTCACGGCCGAGCGTTTTCGTGAGATGTTGACCGACCGCCTTGTTGCCTGCACCCAAGAGGCCGCGACCGACATATTGGACACCCTTGCCCGCACCCGGCAGCAGGCCGAACACGCCGTCCGTCGTCATCGAGGCCGGATCGAACACGGTACTCGCCCAAGATTTCGGGACATGCCGTACCGTGCCGTCCGCGTCCGTGACCTGCCGCATTTGGGAGAGGCCGGGCTTGTTGCCCATCATCCAGTCAATCCCGCTACCCAGAGCGTAGCCGAGTCCTCGTCCTGCCGTACCGCCGGCCACACCTCCGGCGACACCGCCCGCCGCCGTACCCACACCCGGCATCGCAGCACTCCCCGCGACAGCACCGCCCGCCGAGCCGAGAATGCCGCCGATCAAGCCGCCGTAGCCGGACAGATTGCCCGCCGCATTCTGGCCCGTATCCCACATCCAGCCCTGATCGCCCACCGCGTTCATCGCCCCTTGACCGAGACTCGACAGACCGCTTTTGAAATCGCCCCAGTTGTCGTACCAAGCCGCTTGTTTCAACAGAAAATCGGCCATCCGGCGCACGTCCGCATCGCTATAGCGATCGGCGGGCGCGGCGGCGAACTTGCGCAGAAAATCGAGTTGGGCGGGACTGTAGACGTTGGACATGATGGCGAGAAAACGAGGACGAAAATGAGATGCTTCGCATTATAGCGAAATACTTCCGATTCCTCGGAAGGAGCAAGCCATGTCGGAATTCAACGAATGGCACATATTTTTTGCCCCCTGTTGACATGCCGGGGCACTTTGTGGGAAAATGTCGGTCGTTGTGGAAAAATCAGATGGCCGGTGTCGGTCCCGGCCCACAATTCGTCTGGACGCTGCGGCCGAATTGTGGTATTTTCCCCGTATGGGCGGAATCTCTTATTGTTTCTTTGCAGAGTGAATCATGAATCAGGTATTTCGGGACATTGCGGCCGATTTAGCGGCAATTAAGGATAGAGAAGAAGAAATGGCCAAATCCGGCCGGCCTTTTCAATTCGCTCCCATGGAGCCGTACGAACCATCGGAAGCGGTTTTGAAACACAATCGAGATATTGTTGAATACCATCAAAGAGTCAAAGGTTTGAGTTTCGGGCAATACTGATGCGTAACATGCCTGCGATACCGCCGGCAGGCTTGAGGAGCCGGGCTGGCCTGGGAGACGGCAAATGGCATGATGCACGCAAAGAAGTAAATCATTCCAATTTCCGATACGTCGTTGCCAATTTCGGATATTGTCAAACGGTCCAGCGAATCTTTTCGCTAGCACGAAAACTTGGTTTTCAATCTTTTTATGTCGAGCGGATCGATTCTTCGACACCGGTTTTAGTCGAAGAGGCGGAAGCCTTACGACGCAGATGTTCGGATTACTCAGGTTCGGAAGTCCGGCGCATCTCCTTTTTTGCTTCCGCTCAGCACCAACCTTCTCAGGAGAGTTTTTTAGGATATCTCGTTGCCAAGACAGATTCTTTCCAGAATACCCCTTCTCGGACTTATGTCTATGAATCCGTCCTGAAACCGTACCGAAACGAATCGCAAAACAACTTCCTTCACACCAAGAGAACCTATCGTATTTCGCTTCCCTTTGGCGACTATGAAGTGCAAGGTGCCTTATATGCGCAGCAAAACGCTCTGACCTTTGTTTGCGCCCATGTCGCTCTGCGAACGGTCTTGTCGTTGATCCTTCCGCAAGGCGACATTTCCTACTCGGAAATGAATCGCTTGGTCGGTGTGGACCATGCCGCATGTGGATTTGGTATTGGGGATCGCAAGGGGCTTTCTCCCAATGAATTGGAAATAATTCTTAGAGAAAACGGCGTCAAATCACGAAAACTGCTCCACGAACCGGGTAAAAAACCGTCCCCACAGGATTATGCGACCAATCTATACGGTTATATCGAATCGGGTTGCCCGGCACTATTGGCTTTTGAAACGTCTCCCAGGCCGAACACCGCCCAAGGTAGGCATGTTGTCCCTGTTCTCGGCCACACGTTTGACGAAGATACTTGGGTATCCGATGCACGGCGAGGGTATTTCGACGACATGGGTTACCTTTCGAGCGAAGGCTGGCTCAGTACCTATCTGATCCACGACGATAATTTCGGGCCTTATCTCTGTATTCCGAGAGGCTACCTGACCATGGATAATTTCAGGTTGCTTTATGGTCTGGACATGTCGATTGAGGCTCTCTGTTTCGATAAAACGGAAGTGGTTGCCCTTGATCTCCTCCGCAGATTTGCCTACCGGAATCCTACAATCCCGGACAATTTCTGGTACAACCGTTTTTCCGTATTCGCCCGTAACAACATGTTGGTCTTGAGGGCACTTATGGTCGACAAGGCCGATTATTTGCATCGTTCACTACTTGAGCAATCCTACAGGGATCGAATCGACCAACAGTTGCCAGAGACCTTTTGGATGGTTGAGGTCAGTTGCCAGGAACTTTTTTCCGCGACCCGGGCGAAGTTCGGAGAGGTTTTATTATCTTGTGCGGACGTCGATGAAGAGTTTGACGGTTTTGCTCGACCGCTTGCGTTCAGGTTGCCCGGCGTTGTCCATGTCGAAGGCGATGATCGACCGACCGTTACGGCGGCTGCCGAATACACGCCTTTATTTGTGCAATAAGAAAAGGACATCTATCCCGAAAAATTCGGTCGTTTGCGGTGCAACACTTCTTCGTGTCCGGCAAAACCGATTTTGCCATACACAAACGATCTTATGTATGGTGGACCGGACACAAAACAAGAGGGGATTTCACAGAAACAGCAACTCCGGTTCCCGTTCCTCCCGATCCTCGGCATCGTCGTATTCCGGTGCTTTCGGGATCGTTTTCGTCGCCATGTCGTGACGGACGCGACAGGCCAGGCAGGGCAGGAAGACAAGGTGGCCGCAGGTCGGGCAACGTCCCTTCTGCTCTTTCGGGATGTCGGTCAAGCGGTCGTCGATCCAGCCGAGCCGCGAGGTCGGCGGCAAGGTTTCCTCGTCGTAAAGAAGCTCGTTCGGATCGACCGGTCTCGGCGCGCGATCGTGATACCAGGGACGCACCAGGTAGGTTTCGCTCGCATAGCGCCGGTCGGCATGTTCGGCGATGTCCGATTCCGGCAGTTGCAGGATTTCCGCGATCGCCCGGATCGATCGGCCTTGCGCCCGAAGCTCCTCCACCTTGATCTCGACCCGGAGCAGTTTCAGTTTCAGGGCCGTCTTCGACCAGAGCGGTGTCAGGACGCAATAGAGCAGGACGGGCGGGCATTCGGCCCGCTCGGCGAGATCGGCGATCGAGTCCCGTCCTTCGGCGTAACGGCTGCGTAGTTTCCAAATCTGGCGCGGAGACAATCGGGACAAGACCAATTTCAATAACGTCTTTTTTCGATTGGCGGTTTTTCGGGCGGATGGGGTCGACATGTGCGGTGACGATACGGGGACGGACGAAGGATTCCGCATCCTGCGTACAAAAATTCCAGTCGGTGCGGGCGCGTTTTTCGTGAGAGCGTATTCTCCCGATTTCTTTTACCGTTTCAAGTAAAAAACCGCGCCGTCCTCTTTTTCGTTTCGCCCGCTTTTCATCCCTTCGCGCCGCGCGGCATCGGCGTACTGCTCAGGACGACGACGGGATCGTCGATGGCCAGGTCGCCGCGCCGGTAGGCCCGCTCCGCATCCTGCCAGGACGCGAACGTGCGTGTCGGGCGGTTCGGGTCCGGCGGTAGCGACGCGAGGAACAGCCCCGCCGCGTTTTCCGAAATCAGACGCGGTTGCGCCGATTTCAGGTCCGACGTCTGGATCAGGCTCCGGCTGGGCAACAGCAATTCAAAGGCTTCCCTGACCGCTTCGGGCGAGGCCGGCGCATGAAAATTCATCTGGTCGCCGTCGTTGTCTTGCCCGAACCCCTTTTGAACGAACGAATTGATATGGAGCGCGTCGCCCGCCATGAGTTTCGGCTTGAACGCTAAAATGCCCCACTTGTGGAGCACGGGTGCCCGGTCGACGATGACCGGCCGCTCCTCCATTTCGGCCAAAAGTGCCTCCCGTGCTACGGAATTGCGGTCCTCGATGTATTGTGCCGCCTGCGCCCAGGGGATGCCGCGTTTGGTGAGCCGGTGAACGAGATGGGGCCGGTAGACCGACCAGGCCTTGTCCTCCGGCAACCCGACCTCATCCAGTCCGAGATCGGGGTTCGGGACTGTGACGGCCCGACCGACCATGTCGGTCGGCGTTCCCAAAAGGTTCCGCTGCACCATACTGAACTTCGAGGAACCAACCCCGAAAACGTGTTTCAAGAGTCCGCGTACTTCGCGCTGGACCAGTTTCGGGTGCGTCGGATCGGCCAGGCCCGTGACCTGTTTGTAGGCATCGTACAGGCCGTACTCTTCCTTCGCCGTGTTCTTCGTGATCTTGCGTAAATCCTTGAGCGCGTTGTTGGTGTCGATCATCAATTTGTACAAATAATTCGCGTCGTCCACGAGCGGCACGTTCGAATCCTTCATTTCCGAAACAGGTCGGAATTTCGGCGGCAGGATCGGGATGGCGGAGAGCATCCAATCGCCCGGATGCAGGCCGGTCGTTTCACAGCCTTTCAGGTAGCCCAGCGCCCGGATCGCGTGATCGCGCTGCATGGCGTTGCCGTTTTCGATCCGGGCCCGGTAGCCGTTCATCGCGAGCGGGACATTGATCTCGGAGAGCGCCTTTTGGATCGCGGAAAATCCGGTGCCGTGTTTTCCGAGCGGCATCGAGCCGTCCATGACCGCCTTGAGTTCCTTCTGCTTGAGATTCAGCAGAATCCGGGCCGGTTCCTCCATGACCGGATTGAGGATCGGGACGACCGGCGTCATCTTGCCCCAGCGCGTGCCGTCCATCCCGAAAAGGGCCGGATCGAACAGACCGCCGGTAACCGGCGTCTTGTCCTTTTCCCAACGCAGCGTTTCGCCCGACATGATCTCGCGATTTTCCGCGAGTTTCGCCACGTCGCCGTCGGTCAGGGCCATGATGTTGAGTCGCCCTTCCGACGGGGCAACGTGGATGCCCGAGGCGCGTAACGAATTTTCAAACTTCCGGTAGACGAGCGGCGTCTTCTTCATTTGTGGACTGGCCCCCTGCATATACTGCATCCAGTAGTCGTCGTTCGCCTGGCCGCGGTGGTACTTTGCGTCGAGGAACGTGTTGTACGCGCCGTGGGCGACCAGGGCGTTCAGGTGCATCGGCGCGATCCGTTTCGAGCCTTCGTCGCCGCCCTTGGCGGGCGTCTCGTCCGCGGCATAGGCACCGATCCCGCGTGCGGACCCTTTCGATTCCGACGTGTGGTGCAGCTTCATGATCCACATGGACCCGTTCGCGATCCCGCTGCCGTCTCCGTTGTATAACTTTTTGCCGGTCCGCCGGTCGATGATCGGCGAGTCCGGTTCGATCCCGTGTTTGCGTAGTTCCGCGTCGACGAAGGCGGGAATGTCGTCGATGTCCTCGAAATCAGGTAACCGATACGGTTTGCCCGTTTTCATCGCAATCTTGCCGAGCGCCAGTTCCGCAAGCTGGACCGGGTTGCCGCGACCGGCCGTACTGCCGGGCGCGAACGCGACTTCGGCGACCATGCCGTCCTCGGTTTGTGGCATCTCGTCGTCCGGCAGGATGCGCACGACCCCCTTGTTTCCGAAACGATTGCTGATCTTGTCGCCGTCGCGCAATTGCGATTCCGTCTTGACCAGGACGGCGGTCCCTTTTTCGTTGTGGAACACGTCCGTGACCACGCCGTCGTCGTGATGGTCCCAGGTCACCGACGCGTCGGAGAACAGACGCCGTTTCCCTTTCTTGATCCCGCCGTCGGTCAATCGGGCCGCGAGGATGAGCGGATCGCCCGACCGGACGACCGTGCCGGGCGTCACGATCCCCTCGTCGTCCATCGAATCGAGTTGACGCCGGTCGAACGTGCGCGGAAAGATGCCCATGAACACGTTCTTGCCGCGTTTGTAGTCGGGCGTCCAATCGAGTCGGCTCTGGTACATGTGCTGCGAGGTCATCCGCCGGGCGAACGATTCCGAAACGAGCATCCCGTCCTCGAAATTGAGTCCTTTCCAGGGAACCATGACGACCCGGGCGTTGAGGCCGAGTGCGACCTGCCCCTGGTCATCGGTCATGTTCGACTTGACGAGCAGGTCGCCGGACGCGACATGTTGCCCGACCCCGACGACCGGCTCCTGGTGCGAGTAGGTTTTGCGGTTCGACGGCTGGTAGCGGTCCAGGTGGATCGTCTTTTTCGTCCCGTCCGCGTTCTCGATCAGGACATGCCGGTCGGTCGCTTCCAACACGATGCCCGGCTGCTCGGCGAACACGGCCCCGACATCGCGTCCGAACTCCTGGTAATAACTCCGGTCGGGCCGGCCGGGAACGCCCGATTGGACGAGCGGCGCTTCCCCGTTTTTGAGCGGTAAAGATTGCGTCAGCATGCGCGAGCCCATTGCACTACGGTTCCCCTGCGCGGCCGACTTGAACGGGATCAGGTTCGAGAGCGGCGAAAACGCTTCCTCGAAATGCGGGATCAGGTAATCGACGTCCGTTTTTCGTACGAGTTCTTCGCGACCGTGCGACATTGCCGGCAGAAAATCGTCTTCCGCCGCCTTCCGATACTCCGACGCGATGGCGACCGTCGAGCGCAACAGGTCTTTCGGCCGGAGCATCTTTCGTTCGCCGCTACGGTCCAGGACGGGCGCGTAAAGCTGCCGGTCGGCCCCTTTCCGTACCGCCGTAGCCAAATAGGTATCGACCCCGACCCGCGTCGATTCGGGTGTCCGCGAGGGATCGATATAGGCCCGCTGCGATGGATGCACGTTCCGCGATTCGTCGGGCACGCTCTGGATGCTCGGAACGCCGCCCTGGCCGAGTTTCGTGAGCGAATACGCTTTGTCGTGAATTTCGAGCCGGTTGATCTCTTCCGGGTTGCCGGCCAGCCCGCTTGTCAGGATCGCGCCGTCGATCTGTTTCGACAGGGCGCCCGCCGGAAGTTTCTCGAGATTGCCCCCGTAACGAAAGGTCAGGTTGTTCAGGAGCATACGCCGGAAACTGCCGGAATCCTTGGCGATCCGCTCCTCGAAAATGTCTTCCGGGCCGTAAATCTCCTGGAACGCCAAATTGTCCCGGTCGTCCGAGTCCGCTTCGCCGCGTGAAATCCCGATCAGCTTCTGCGTCGATTTCAAGAGTACGTCCTTGTCGAGATGATCGAAACGCTCGCCCAGGGTCGCTTCCATCACGTCGGGATCGAGTTTGATCCGTTCGAGCGATTCGCGGATCGCTTCGACTTTTTCCCGGTCCGTCCAGGCCTCCTTCCTGCCGCGGGCGAGTTTGTCGTACAGTTTCGCAATGTGCGATTCGCGGAACTTTTTCCTGTTCAGGTCGTACAGCGGCTCGCCCCAGGCGGCGATCATCTCCTCGTCGGTCGCCCCGAGTGCCTTGGCCAGTCCGAAGATCGGCGTTTTCGAACCGGACACGATCACGTTCAACTGGCCCGTTTCCGCATCGAGCCCGTAATGATGGATCGCGCCGTCCCGCAGGTCCGCGTTGACATGGACTTCATGTTCCCCATTCTCTTTCCGGCGGGCGTAGACGCCGGGCAGCAGCCGCGACTGGTTCCGCAAAACGTATTTCGTCCCGTTCCGTAAAAACGTCCCGTTGTCGAGCAGATACGGAATTTTCGCGACGACGGTTTTTCGCTGGGTTTGTGCGCCGGTCGTCTTGTCGGTCAGGGTCCAGGTTCCGCGCAGCGTCCTGGCAAGCGTCCCGTTCTCCAAAAGGGTTCGCTTGATCGTCTCGGGGGTCGGGTCCTCCCGGTCCGCGTAATGGACGTCGCCGAGCGACCGGGCGTAACGGTTATTCTCGACGGCGCCCAGATTCGAGGCGGCATGGAGAACGCGGTCGAAGATCGCGTTACGGGTCGCGCCCATGTCGCCGAACGATCGCAGTTCGGGAAGCGGCAAAGAAGCGGGAGCGACCGGTACGGAAGGAGTCGGTGCAAGAGTGAGACCATTTGTTCCCAACGACAATGCGGGCCGGGAAGTCCCGGCGGACGGCTGGCTCCCCGCTCCACGGTCGGTCGCGGTTACGGAAAATTTCCGCCGCGCTTCCGCGTCCTCGGGGCGATTCAAAAACGGGTTCGACATCAGCGGCCGTAATCGTAGAAGCGTTCATTCATCTTCCGCCGCATCGTGATCGACGGGTTCGACTTTTTGGCCAGTTCCGTAATCGGCTGCTGATCGGTCACGAGAACCTGGCGACGCGGGCGCGGCTCGCGTCGGAACCGCCAGCCGAATCCGCGTTCCGAAAACGGGTTCCAACTCCATTTCATCTCGGCGAAATCGTTCGGATCGGCACTGTACAGGCGGCGTGTGCCCCAGCGCGGATTGCCTTCGCCATCCCGGAGCGGTTGGTTGTCCGCGAACCGGTTGAAGACCCAGGTACTCGGTTTCCACCGTCCGAGCGGACTGCCGTACCGGTCCGCCAAGTGCCCCGCGCCTTCCGCCGCAGCCAGACCGCCGACCGTCGCCGTTGTCCACGGCTGTTTTTCAATCAGGTATTTCGGGACTTTTGCCGCCCGGCGACCGGCGGCGGGCAGGGTGGTTTTTGCGCCCTGATACAAGTATTTGCCGCCCCGCCAAAGTCCTTTGACCATGTCCCGAACGAGATCGGCCGATTTGCGGAGCGGATCGTCGTTTTCCGCCCCGTCGGACGGAGCGGGCGTTCCGGCTTGCCCTTCGATCGGGATCGGTTGCGGAACAAGCGTGAGTTCTTCGTTGCGGCGCTTCGCCAGTTGCATCTGCCGGATTTTTTTCAGGGCGGCCAGCCGATGCTTTTGGGCGGCACTGTTGTAGCCGTTGTAAGTGCCGGCCATGCCGCCCGCAACTCCGGCGGTCCCGAGCAGCGCGAGATACCATTCGAGCATCGACGCCTCCTTGACCGACGGGGCGCAGCGTTCGCAGGCCGTGACGAACTCCTCGAGCGCGGTCCCGAGTTTCGATTGCTGTTCGACCCGAAGCGATTCGTCGAACAGTTTTTTTGCCTTGTCCCGTTTCTTCTCCAGACGCCGTTTCGCGACGTAGTTGCCCAGCGCGTTGACTCCGGCATAGCCGGTGCCGAGTCCGAGCAGCGAGACGCCCAGGGCACCCGGCGCGAACCAAGGAACGTTCGGGTACGACTTGGCGTGTTCGCCCCGGATCGTGCCGGGCAGGTCGAGGTAACGGTCCTGCTCCTCGCGCAAGACATGGCCGCCCGGGACGAGCCCGCTGACCGTGTTGAACACGCGGGAGGCCGGGTTCGCGGAATCCTTGCCGTCCGTCCCGGTGTTACCGTACAGGATTCCCGCCGTCGCGGAGCCGAGTCCGAGCGCACCGAGCGCGGCCGCGACCGCCTTGCTCCGGACCGACGCGTTCTTGCGGGCCGGCTCGCTCGCCGGGGCATAGACCGGAATGGCGAGAGTCGCTTTCGCCTTTTCCTCGTCGAGCAGTTTCCGTTCGTTTTTACGGCGTAACATCATGAGCGCCGCCGCAGCCCCGCCGAACCCGAGCGACCCGACCCCGATTCGGCCCAACATGCGCGCGGCGTCCCGTTGCGGTTGGGTGCGTGTGAACGGTTCCAGCAGGGAACCGGCCGTGGCCCGGATCGTGTCCCGCGTGTTCGTCATATCGTTATTCTTCGGCGGTCGGGTCGGTCAGGACCCGGTAGGGGGCGTAATACTCCAGGTAGACGCGCCGGACGTTCCGCCTGACGCGCGTTGCGCCCGATTTCGTACGGACGGTCTTGTTCACCAGGATGCGTTCGAGATGGACGAGCCGCATCCCGTAACCGGAGGCCAGATACGTCATCGTCCGCTCGTATTCGTTCCGATCCGCCTTGCGGTCCATGTCGAGCGCGACCGCGTGAAAGTTCATCTGGATCGGGAGCGAGTCGACCTGATGCGGGTCTTTGAAGACCGGCAACTTTTCACACGCGATCGGAAACGGCATGATCCCGGCCGGCAGGAACGGCAGGTATTCCAGGCCGGTCGCCCGGGCAACCGGCCTGAGCGCGGCGGGCAGATCGTTCGGATCGGGTCGCATGGTTCACGCTTTCTAAAACATTTTTCGTACGGACGGTTTCGAGTTCTCTTTCTTTTCCCGCTCGTTCTCTTCCGTTCGCCGTTTGATTTCGTCCGCGGTCCGGTGATAGGCCGCGATCTCGTCCAGCAGCTTGATCTCGTCGGTCGTCGGCAAGCGGCCGACCTCGACGTTCTTCACGGTATTCCCCGCGATATGGCCGAGTGCCGCCGCGGAAAGGCCCGCCGCCGGGAGCGCGAGCAGGGGCAGATAGCCGAGATTTTCGGCCGTCGAGCCGAGCCAGCCGCCCGTCTTGCCCTCTTCCGCCCGGAGCCGATGTGTCGCCGCACGGAACGTCGCGATCATCCGCTCCTCGTCCAGTCCGGCGTCGATGCACCGGACCAGGCAGGCGATTTTGATGCGGTCGCGGAACGTGAAGGAAGTCATACCGGTGCTCCGTGTCGGTCCAGGTTCGGCCTCATTATACGGTCCTCCGCATAACAGTTGGGCCATCGCAACGCCCGTGTGACCTGAAACGGAGCAGAGGGCGTTGCGGTCGGGGGAATTTTGCGTCTCCGAAACACTGAACGGTCCTCCGCCGCAAGCCAGCCGATTGGGATTTCAAGATCGGCGTCCTGCCAGAGAGCCGCACCGATTTCAAATGCCCGGTAACCCATAACCGCTTTTTCGGCAGGCAGGCTCGACATGCCATTTTCGTTTCAAGGTTAAAGGGTCACGTTCAGAGTCATGACGGCGGGGATCGGTACGGCCGTGATGTACGTGAAC
>QMCE01000341.1_pt1 | contig 23151 bp, 25 predicted proteins | sample 1821851 | NCBI WGS metagenome assembly QMCE01 (sample SAMN09453174, study PRJNA476694) | Termite gut metagenome, whole genome shotgun sequencing project. | isolation source: worker | host: Odontotermes sp. | place: South Africa:Pretoria | collected 2016-01-28 | reverse complement strand
CTATTTTAAGTGTTTGCCTGTTTATATCAATTTCTTTTTTCAGGCTCAGAAGCTTGATGATACACAATCCCGCCGAAACCACCTGCGAAATTGCAGTTGCCCATGCCGCACCGGCAACTCCCCAGCCAAGACCCGCCACGAACCAGATGTCAAGAACAATGTTCATGCCGCAGGCAACCAGAAGAAACACAAGCGGCATAATGGAATCTCCCATGCCGCGCAGAATTCCCGAAATCATGTTGTAATAAACGGGCCCTATCATTGCGATGAAGGTTATCAGTAGATACTCATTCGCAAGCGGGAAAACATCATCGGGCGTACCCGTAAGATGCAAAAACGGTCCTGAAACAAAAAGCCCGATGCCTGTGATAAGAACAGATGCAATCAGTGACATCGTCACCGTTGAGCCGACTGTCTTTGAAAGCTTGTCTTTATCCTTTGCGCCGAAGAACTGCGCAACCATTATGCTGCTTCCCACTGCTATTCCCATGAAAAGCACAAGCATCAAATTTATTATCGGCATACAAACGCCAATGGCCGCCAGCGCCCCGTCTCCGACATATTGCCCCACGACGATGGAATCCACCGTGCTGTAAAGAAGCTGTGCCATATTGCCGATTAACAGCGGCACAGCAAATTTGATTATGTTCTTCGAAGGATTCCCTACAGTCATATCCTGCGAGCCGAACATTTTTGAAAATCTGTTTGCCATTAAAACTACTCCCTATTCTCCAAAAAACCTCTTAAAAGGTTTACGGAGTGCCCTAATCGGCACTCCCTCACCAGTATACATTATCCATTATTTTTCCGAATTTGTCAATTGTTCTGTTTAGGCGGGCGGGCATGGAAACCCGCCCCTACAACAACTATCCATTTTCCGTCCCTTTGTATATTTTCGGGCGGCATTACACCGCCCCCGCTGGGCAACGCCTACAAATTCTTGTATTTTGCCCTTAACTATTCACTATTAACTATCCACTGTCAACTGCCCTACTCGCATTCGGCCTTGAAGGCTGTCCAAATCTGTTCATGTGTTTCAAGCGTTTCGGCAGAAACGTTTTCAATCATCTCCATTTTGCTTGTGTCAAAGTCAGCGGGGATTGTGAGGAAATCCTTCATGTCTTCGGCGATGAATTCCTCTGCCGGCAGCGTTGTGCAGTAATATCCAAGGAACTCAAAGCATGCCGCCGCCCTCTCCGGGTCAAGGATATATTCAAGGAAGGCATGTGCAGCGTCGGGGTTCGGTGCTTTTGACGGAATGAAGCCGCTCATTATGCCAAAGCCCAGGCCCTCTTCCGGGTAAACGATTTCAAGCTCCGGCTTTGCCATCTTCGCCATTGTCACCTGTGAGGTATATACAACACCCGCGCCCACTTCGCCCGAGATAAGGTCATCCTGCAAGCCCTCGTCCTTTATAAGGCGAATGTTCGGGGCAAGCTCTAAAAGCTTATCTCCTGCCGCTTCTATCACTGCGGTGTCTTCGGTGTTATAGCTCTCGCCCATCACCTTGAGCGCCATGCCGTCGATAACACGGTAGTTGCCTATAAGCCCTACGCTGTCTTCAAACGCAGTATTCCATAAATCTGCATAGCCCTTGATTTCCACGTCGAACAGAGCCGGGTCATAGATTATCGTCTGCACGCCTGCGCCGTAAGGCACGGTGTATTCGTCTGCCGGGTCAAAGAACTGCTTTGTATAAATCGGGTTAACGTTGCCGAGGCTCGGTATCTTCGATTTATCAAGCTTCTGAACCAAGCCCTCCGCTATCGCAAGCTCAATGATATAATCGTCAGCGATGACAAGGTCATAGTCTCCGCCCTCTGCCGCCTGCAGCTTTGCAAGCATCGTCTCGTCAAAGTCGAAATTATTGTAGACTATATCAATGCCCGTTTCCTCTGCGAAGCCGTCAAGAATTTCCTGCGGGAACATGCCCTCCCATGTATAGAGATTCAGCGTGCCCCCAACGGCATACTCACTTGTGTCTGCCGCATTCTCTGTCGGAGCAGAGCATCCCGCTATTGTCATGCAAAGCACAACTGCCATAATAAGTGCAAAAATCTTTTTCATTGTTTTTCCTCTCGTTTTCAAAGTTGTTTAATATTCTGCCACAGATTCTTCTCTGTTATCAGACCTTCTCATGCGCCCCACCAATGCCGAGATAATGCAGATAATCACCGTCACGGCAAAAATCAGGGCGCAAAGTGCGTTAATCTTCGGCGAAACCGCCGTTTTGAGCTGCGTATAAACTTTAATGGGCAGCGTATTGGTGTTTGCCCCCGTTACAAATATGCTTATAATCACATCATCAAAGCTCATTGCGAAGCTGAGCATCATGCCTGATAGAATCGCCGGGGCAATAAGCGGCAGGGTTATATCCTTAAACACCCTTGCCGGCCCTGCGCCCAAATCAGCCGCAGCCTCTGAGAGGCTCTTATCCATGCCGACAAGCCTCGCCTTCACAAGCATGAACACGTACGGTATGCAGAACGCCGTGTGCGCTATGATGAGCGTCGTCATGCCGTACGGCATTCCTATAAGCGAGAAAAACACCATGAACACCATACCGAGGATTATCTCCGGTATCATAATCGGCAAAGTTGAAACATACTCCACCGATGGGTTGGCTTTAAGCTTTGCCCGTGTCATGCCGGATGCGCCCAGCGTGCCGATAATCGCAGCTGCCGTGCTGCTTGAAAGTGCTAAGATAAGGCTGTTGCGCAGCGCCTCAAACATAGATTCATCCTCGAAAAGCTCGATGTACCATCTCCACGAAAAGCCTTCCCATACAGAGCTCAGCTTGCTTTCGTTGAAGGAGTATATTATCACTATCACAATCGGCACATACATAAAAAGCATGATTAGCCCGAGGAAGATATTCGGCAGCTTTGTCCTGTTTTTAACCGCTGTTCCTCTCATACGATTCCCTCCAAATCTTTCACCTTTGTGATTTTTCTGTAGAGAACCATAAACAGGGTGGTTATCAGCATCAGCGCCACCGAGAGCGCCGCCGCAAACGGCCAGTTGTGCGTTTTCATGAGCTGGTCCTGTATCACGTTGCCGATAAGCACAACCTTGCCGCCGCCGAGAATATCTGCGATGAAAAACAGCCCCATAGACGGCACAAATGTAAGTATCACACCCGAAAGCAGCCCCGGCAGGGTGAGCTTCAATGAAACGGACGTAAACGCCTTCCATCTTCCCGCGCCCAAGTCTCTCGCCGCCTCGACAAGGCTCATGTCAAGCTTTTCCGCACTTGAATACACGGCAAAAATCATGAACGGCAGAAGCGCATAAATCATGCCGACCACCACTGCGGGGTATGTATAGAGAAGCTTCAGCGGCTCGCTTGTCAGCCCTGTGCCCATGAGGAAGCTGTCCAGCGTGCCGTTGGCACGGAAGATGACAATCCAGCCGTAAAGACGAATCAGCGAGCTTGTCCAGAAGGGAATCATCAGAAACATCATCATTCTGCTCTTCCATTTTCTTGTGAGCTTCGCCATGAAATAGCCGAACGGATAGCCCAGCAGAATTACAAAGCCTGTGCTGAGAAAAGCGAGTTTGACGCTTTCCCAAAAAGTCTCGAGATACACCGGCTCGAATATATTCTTGTAGTTCTCCAGCGTGAAATCCCACACGACGCCCCAGGTCTCGCCCCTTGTTAGAAAGCTGAGAATAAACATATATATCAGCGGCCCCAGCACAAAGAAGAACGTGAAAACATAAATGGGGATTATAGTGAGAAGGTAGGGGTTAAATCTTTTCTCCTTTTTGCGGCGGGCAGGCTTTGCAAAATCACTCATGATGCGCCCCCAAATCAACGGGCACAGCATGCTCGGGCTGCCACGAAATAACAACCTCATCGCCCTGCTTCAGCGGTGAGTCTATGCCATGGCTGCGGCAGATGAATTCACCGTCTTTGAGAATTACGGCAATCCTGAGCATTCCGCCGGCAAAGCTTTTTTCCTTTACCGTGCCCTTCAGCCCTTTGGCATTATCACCTGCTTTTGTAAGATGTGCCTGCTCTCCCCTTATGGCAAGCGTGACGCTTTCCCCGATGTTAAGCTCATGTCCTCTTGAAGCAAAGCTTATCTCGCCGTCTTCATTTTCTGCCGTTATTTCACTGCCCGATATGGACTTCACCTTGGCTTTCACTATATTTGCAGAGCCGACGAACTCCGCCACAAACGAGCTTTCGGGAGAATCGTACACCTCTGCGGGCGTGCCGATTTGCCTAAATAGCCCTGCGTCCATCACGGCGATTCTGTCGCTCATCGTGAGGGCTTCTTCCTGGTCATGCGTGATATATATGAACGTAATGCCCGTTCTCTTCTGTAAATCCTTCAGCTCTATCTGCATCTGACGGCGCAGCTGCAAATCAAGTGCGCCGAGGGGTTCGTCAAGCAAAAGAAGCTTCGGCTTATTAATTAATGAGCGTGCAATCGCAACCCTCTGCCTCTGTCCGCCCGAAAGCTCCGCCGGAGTTCTCTTATTGAAACCCTCCAGCTGGACAAGCTCCAGCATTTCATTCACGGCTTTCTTTATCTCTGCTTTCGGCTTCTTGCGGATTTTCAGCGCATAGCCGATATTCTCTTCAACATTCATGTGCGGGAAAAGCGCATAATTCTGAAACACAGTGTTGACGTCACGCTTGTTCGGCTCAACACTTGTAACATCTGCGCCCTCAAGAATCACCTTACCCTCGTCGGGCTTTTCAAGCCCGGCAATTATCCTCAATGTGGTGGTTTTGCCGCAGCCCGAAGGCCCGAGCAACGTGATAAACTCTCCGCTTCCCGCTGTTAAATCAATGCCCCTGAGCACTTCTGTTTCCCCGAAGGTTTTGCTTACACCCTCGAGCCTTAATATCTCTTCCAAGTAATCACTTCCGATTTCAGTATAGTATCGCTTATGTCAAAATCTAATGTGGACTTCTCTTGTATACATTAATGATACAAGTATATATGTTTTGAGGGGAGAGGTCAAGAAAAGTTTTTGAAATCTCAGCGAGACTTTAGCGGGCGACCGAGAATAAAACACCCGTCGCTCATTTCATTCGCGCCACCCTCTTTACTAAAGAGGGCTAAAGTTCTTTTGCACTTTGTCCTTAACTATCAACTATGTACTATCAATTGTTCTTGAATGGGCGGATTGCCATCCGCCCCTACATGCCCTTGTATTTCGCCCTTCGCCCTTAACTATTCACTATATACTATCCACTATCAACTGCCCTTGTATTTTGTCCTTCGCCCTTAACTATTCACTATATACTATCCACTATCAACTGCCCTTGTATTTTGTCCTTCGCCCTTAACTATTCACTATATACTATCCACTATTAACTGCCCTTGTATTTCGCCCTTCGCCCTTCACTATTCACTATATACTATCCACTATCAACTGCCCTTATGGTGGTCTGCCGTGGCAGCCTCCATCGCAAGGGCAATCAACAAAATAGGAGCTTCGTTGTTGGAATACTCGGTGTCAATTACGAATTTTCCGTCATGCTCCATATTATCGTCTCCTGCATGGGCGATGATGTATTTATCGTCCACAATATCATATTCCCAGTTGAGAACCGTGCCGAAAACACGCCAGCGGGCATAGTCAAGAACATATCTCGTCACGCCGCCGTACATCGTCTCTTTTTTTACCTTGCCCATATAATCGCCGCCGAGGAAGATTTCATACGTCGTTTTGAAAAGCTTCTTCGTCTTCACGATTTTCCCAATCTCGCCGCCATATTGGCTTGCGACGAAAATAGAGCTTATCCTGTCTTTGCGCTCTGTTGTTATTCGATAGGTAAATCTTCCCTTTTCATCATATACGTCATATTCGTTTTCCCAGGAAAACGGCCTTTTTTCAATCAACAATTTCATCTCTAATCCCCAGATACTCCATCATTTCGGCGAAGCTGCCGTGCTTATACCTGCCTATATCCTCGTTCCCCGTATTTATCAGGCAGTCTGTTACAAGGTATGTGTCCATGCCTGCCTGAACTGCCGCCATATCCTCACGCACATCATTTCCGACCATTATGCATTCTTCAGCTTTTTTCCCGGTTTTATCAAGTATTTCCTTGTAATAGCTCGGGCTCGGCTTGCAGAAGGAGGAATTCTCATATGCTGTGATAAACATAAAATCATCTTTTTTCAAATCCACCCATGAGAGGCGTGTGAGGTTTCCGTCAAGGGGGAAAACGGGGTTTGTCGCCACAATTATCTCTATTCCCTTTGCCTTCAGCCCGTCAATGAGCTTTCTCGCATTTGCGTTTTCAAGCGTTGAGCCCTTGACATTGTTGAATTCTTCAACATAAAAGCTGTCAAAATGTTCTTTCAAAGCCATTGAGCTTTCACCCATGACATCACAGAAGTTCTCCCAGAAAACATCTATGTTTGTCTTGCTTCCGTCGTTTGCCATCATCTTTTTCGTTGCGCTCCAGATGCCGTCAATCACTGCCTTTGGCTCATACCCGAGCGGCACTGCCTTCTTCGCAATCTCTGAAAAATATGCCTTCGTGAAAACCTCTGCGTCCATCGGCAGCAGCGTGCCGTCAAGGTCAAAAAGCACAGTTGTTATCCTTTTCTCCATTTATTCTCCCTCTTTTTTGCTTATATCTCTCGTGGCTATTACGTCCACGCCCGTTCCCGCAGCATTCTTGATTATCACATCGCCGATTTTTACAGGGGCTTTCACCGTTGCCTTGATAATCTCCGCCATAACTTCGTTTATTTTTGCCTTCGGCACATCATGGGCTGTTTTCACCGAAACAAGCGGCAGCTCTCCGCCCGAAACCGCAACCGTTGATGTGACCGTGCGCATGGGTGAAACGACCTCGTTCTTGCCGTATTCATGCCCCAGCGGGCAGGAATTCCCCGTGACGGAAATCACCTCATTTATTTTCTCATCCAAATCAACCCGCAGCCCGCAGCCGAGAGGGCAGCGTATGCAAATAAGCTCATGTATCATGTTTTCCCCTCCACTGCGGCTGAAACAACTATTCTTTCAGCACCCGAAATATCTTCCTTTTTGAGAAGAACCTGCTCCATCTCGCCCGGTGTAAGAATCCTCTTCTTCCGGCGAAGGATTTCTGTTTTTCCGCCGTTTTTCTCAACTGTAACGGTTATAACCCCGCCTGGAATTTTCTCTGCAACACGGAAGCGCACAACGGTTTTCTCTGCCGCCCTCTGTGTGTCAATCAGCGCCGGCACGGTATACCTCACCGCACCGCCGCAGATAATTTCAATCTCGCCGCCGCTATCTTCACCAAGCTTTCCCTTTACATATTGCGCCGCATTTCTGCCCGCCGCTTCCGCCTCTTCTGAGACGTAGTCGACCAAATCATGTACGTGCAGAACATTTCCGCAGGCGAAAACGCCCGCTTTGCTTGTCTCAAGCAGCTCGTTGACGACAGGCCCGCTCGTCTTCCCGGAAAGCTCAACGCCAATCTGCTTTGAAAGCTCGTTTTCGGGGATTAACCCGACAGACAGCAGCAATGTGTCGCACTCTATGTATTCCTCTGTTCCGCTTATGGGCTTCAGGTTTTCGTCCACCCTTGCTATCGTAACGCCTCTGAGCCTCTCCTTGCCGTCTATTTCAACAACTGTATGGCTCAGCTTCAGCGGAATATTGTAATCGTTGAGACACTGAACAATGTTTCTGTTCAGCCCGCCCGAGAATGGCATAAGCTCTGCCACAAGCTTCACCTCTGCGCCCTCAAGCGTCATTCTGCGTGCCATAATCAGCCCTATGTCGCCGCTGCCGAGGATAACAACTGTTCTGCCCGGCATGTAGCCGTCAATATTCACAAGCTTCTGCGCCGTGCCGGCAGAGAAAATCCCCGCAGGATTAAAGCCCGGGATTTTCAGCGAGCCTCTCGGGCGTTCACGGCAGCCCATCGCCAGCACCACAGCCCTTGCTTCAATCTGCATCAAGCCGTTTTCACGGCTGACAGCCGTCACCGTTTTATTTTCATCAATGTTGATGACTGTTGTGGAGAGAAGATATTCAAGCTTTTCTTCCTCTGCCATGTCAACATATCTCTGTGCGTATTCGGGTCCCGTAAGCTCTTCGCCGAAGGTGTGCAGCCCGAAGCCGTTGTGTATGCACTGGTTGAGGATTCCGCCGAGCTCCGCCTCACGCTCTATTATCAGAATGCTTTCCTCGCCTGCTCTTTTCGCCGCCACAGCCGCAGCAAGCCCCGCAGGACCTCCGCCAATTATCACAATGTTATACTTGCTTTGGGGTTTTCCGTTTAATCTCATGACTGAACCCCCTTCCTCGTCTTTTCAAACACTTCAACGGATTCTCCGTCATTCTTCTTTATCTGCGTCAACGGCAGGTTCAATTCTCTTGCCAAAATCTCCATTATCCTCGGCGAGCAGAAGCCTGCCTGACATCTTCCCGTTGTGGCACGGGTTCTGCGCTTCACGCCGTCAAGTGTGGTTGCGCCGAGCGGGCGGTGAATTGCGTCAAGTATCTCTCCCTCAGAAACCTCCTCACAGCGGCAGACTATCGCACCGTATGCGGGGTTCTCTTCAATCATCCTTTTGCGTTCTTCCCTTGAAAGCCATAACAGATGAGTTACCCTCTTCCTGTATGGATTAAAGCCTTCATTGCGCTTCAGCTTCAGCTTTTTTGCAACCATCTCTGCTACATATTCACCGATTGCCGGTGAAGACGAAAGCCCCGGGGATTCAATCCCGGCGGCGTCAAAGAAGCCCTCTGCCGTTTCTTCTATGATGAAATCATCGCTTGTGAGGTGCGCCCTGAGCCCCGCAAAAGAGGTTATCGTCATATTGAGCGGCACGTTTTTTACGCTGAGTGACGATTTCGCCTGAACCTCTGCCAAGCCCCCGCCGCTTGTGCGGTTTTGCTCTTTATCATCAATATCCTCGGAGGTCGGCCCGACAAGAGGGTTCCCGAAAATCGTCGGCGTAACAAGAACACCCTTGCCGAGCTTTGTCGGCAAAGGGAAAATCGTGCGCTCTACAATTCCCTTTGTCGCCTTATCAAGCAGATTATACTCTCCCTTTCTGGGGATAATCTTTATCTTTTCATCACAAACCATGTTGTGTATCTCATCGGCGTAAACTCCCGCCGCATTTATCACGGCTTTCGTTTCGAGCGTACCATTGTTTGTCTCTATTTTATATCCTGCGTCTGTCTTTTCAATTCCTGTTACCTTTGTGTTCAGCCTGAATTCAACGCCGTTCATCGCCGCATTCTCTGCAAAGCCCATTGTCAGCTCAAACGGACAGGTTATGCCCGCACTCGGCGCATAGAGGGCGGCAGCGATATTATCCTGCAACGCCGGCTCAAGCTCCTTTGCCCTTTTGCTGTCAATTATCTCTAAGCCCGGGATTCCGTTTGCAATTCCTTTTTCAAGCAGCTTATCAAGCTCCGGCAGGCCGCTTTCATCAAAGCAGCAGACAAGCGCACCGATTCTCTCAAACGGCACATCAAGCTCAGCGCTTACTTTATCCATCATGGCATTGCCTCTGGCATTCATTTTCGCCTTCATCGTGCCGGGCTCGGCGTCAAAGCCTGCGTGAATAAGCGCAGAATTCGCCTTTGTCGTGCCTTCGCAGACATCTGAATTTTTCTCTAAAACACAGATTTTCGCCGCATATTTCGCAAGCTCTCTCGCAATTGCACTGCCGGTCACCCCGGCGCCGATAATCACTGCGTCAAACATCGTTTAATGCCTCCTGCTCTCAAAACTTTCCCATAATAATATATCACAACTCGCACCCTTCGTAAAGGGAAAAGCTCTTGACAGTTTCCTGCTTTTAGTGGAGAATATAAGCATAAGTCGGAAAATATGGAGGGCAAAATGGAATACCTCATAGGCATAGATTTAGGCACAAGCGGCACCAAAACCGTGCTCTTTGATAAGCGGGGCGCAGTTATTTCAAGCAAAACGGTTGAATATCCCCTGTATCAGGAAAAAAACGGCTGGGCAGAGCAAGAGCCTGCCGACTGGTGGAATGCCGCACTTGAAACGATAAAAAGCGTCGTCGCCGAAAGCGGCGTCAGCCCGTCAGACATAAAGGGGCTCGGCATATCCGGGCAGATGCACGGGCTTGTCATGCTTGATGAAGACGGCAGCGTTCTGCGCCGCTCGATTATCTGGTGTGACCAGCGCACCGCAAAGGAATGCGAAGAGATTACGGAAAGAGTCGGTGCAAAACGGCTGATTGAAATCACAGCCAACCCTGCACTCACGGGCTTCACGGCTTCGAAAATCCTGTGGGTTCGCAACAATGAGCCCGAAATATATGCAAGAGCGGCTCATATCCTGCTGCCGAAGGATTATATAAGATATATGCTCACCGGCGATTTCGCCACGGAGGTGTCCGATGCTTCGGGCATGCAGCTTTTGGATATTCCCAAAAGGCAGTGGAGCGACGAGGTTCTGGAAAAGCTTAATATTGACAGGGCCTTGCTTCCCACGGTATATGAATCTCCGGAAATAACAGGATTTATCTCCGAGAAAGCGGCGGCACTGACGGGATTATCTCCCGGTACGCCTATCGTCGGCGGTGCAGGTGACAATGCCGCAGCCGCCGTGGGCACGGGTGTTGTGCTTGACGGCACAGCGTTTACGACAATCGGCTCTTCGGGCGTGGTGTATGCGCATACAAGCAAAATCTCAATTGACCCTAAAGGCAGGGTTCACACCTTCTGCTGTGCCGTTCCGGGTGAGTGGCATGTGATGGGCGTCACGCAGGGTGCGGGGCTTTCGCTGAAATGGTTCCGGGATAATTTCTGTGTTTCTGAAATTGAAGCAGCAAGGCTCATGAAGGTTGACCCTTATTTCCTGATGGACAGGGAAGCGGAGAAGTCGCCTGTCGGCGCAAACCGTTTGATATATCTCCCGTATCTCATGGGTGAGAGAACGCCGCACTTAAATGCAGACGCAAGAGGCGTTTTCTTTGGTCTTTCGGCAATGCACACCAAGGCTGACCTTTTACGTGCCGTCATGGAGGGCGTCACGTTTTCGCTCAGAGACTGCGTTGAAATCCTCAGGGAAATGAACGTTGAAACCTCAGACATGCTTGCAACGGGCGGGGGCGGCAGCTCGGCTTTCTGGCGGCAGATGCTTGCGGATACTTTCAATTTGCCCATAAAGACAGCAGTCTCAAAGGAAGGGCCTGCACTCGGTGTGGCAATTCTCGCAGCTGTCGGCGCAGGGCTTTATCCCTCCGTGCAGGAGGCATGCCGTGTGATGATAAATAAAAACCCGGCGCAAACAGCGATTGCCGAAAATGTACCAATATATGATAAATACTACAAGCTTTATACAGGGCTTTATCCCGCACTGAAAGCCTCGTACACAGACTTGGCGGCACTATAATACGTAAAATCACAAAATCTTTATTATTAACACAAGCATCATTATTTTTTCACATGTCAGTGTTATACTTTGCAAACCAAAACAATTATTTAACTTGAAGGGGTGACTGAAATGTCAATTATTACAATTACAAATGAGAATTTTCATGAGGAGGTAGAGCGTTCCGATTTACCTGTTCTAATTGATTTCTGGGCCGGCTGGTGCGGCCCGTGCAGGATGTTTTCTCCTGTTGTCGAGGCTTTTGCGCACGAGCATGCCGATAAGGTTGTCGTCGGCAAAATAGATATAGATGCCGAGCCTGATTTGGCGGCAAAATTCGGCGTGTCAAGCATACCCACGGCGATTTTATTCAAAGGCGGCAAAGAGGAAAAGCGCAGCGTCGGGCTTGTTCCGAAAGAGAAGTTAGAGGAAATGCTCGGCTAAACTTGAAATAAAGGCGGATAAAATGAGCGATATTTATGACGTCATAATAATCGGCGGCGGTCCGGGCGGCTATACTGCCGCTCTTTATGCCGCACGTGCAAACCACAGTGTGCTTTTGCTTGAAAAGGTTTCGCCCGGCGGGCAGATGGGAATTGTCGACTTTGTCGAGAACTACCCCGGCTTTCCCGAGGGCATAAACGGCTTTGACCTGGCAATGAAGATGAAGGCCTCCGCCGATAAATTCGGTGTTGAGACAAGGCTTTCAGAGGTGAAGGAGGTGGATTTCACCTCGCCCGTCAAAGAGATTAAAACCTCGAAGGAAGCTTTTCTTGCCAAAACGGTTATAATCGCAACTGGCGCAGACCCGAGAAGGCTTGGGCTTCCCCGTGAAGACTTTTTTACAGGCAGAGGGCTGAGCTATTGCGCCACCTGTGACGGAATGTTCTATAAAGACAAGGAAATTGCCGTTGTTGGCGGCGGAAACTCTGCATCAGAGGAGACAATTTACCTCTCGAAAATCTGCAAAAAGGTTTATCTTATCCACAGGCGTGAAGAGCTCAGGGCTTCTCCGTATTTCAGCGAGGCTGTCCCAAAGCTTCCGAACGTCGAGATTCTTTGGAACACAGAGGTTAAGGCTTTTTTAGGTGAAGATAAGCTTGACGGAATACATCTTGTCAAAACAAGCGGGGAGGAGTATGATTTACCCGTCGCAGGCTTGTTCGTCGCAATAGGCAGGGTGCCTGTTACGGATATATTCAAGTCTCAGCTCAGAATTGATGATTACGGCTATATCATTGCCGACGAGACTACCAGGACAAACATTCCCGGCGTTTTTGCCGTCGGTGACGTCCGCACAAAAATGCTCCGTCAGATAGTCACCGCAACCGCTGACGGTGCGATAGCTTCGGCCTTTGTGGATGAATATATGCGCAAACTTCCCTGAAATCACAGCGCAGTGATGTAAAAATACAGCGTAGCGACAAATAACCCATCACATACGATAGTTTGTGATGGGTTATTTCTTTTATCTCACCGGTTTTATGTTCAGGTTCACGCCCAAGGTGTCTTCGCTGTCGATAATCGTCCAGCTGCTGCCGGGATAAATTCCAACGGTTCTCAGGGCATACCCCTTTTCCTCAAGCTCACCGACTATTGCGTCACGCTTGCTTCCCACTTCAAATCCGAGATGATGCACGCCGTTGCCGTGTTCACGCATAAATTCATGAAATGTGCTTTCATCGGCTCTTCCGTCAATGCTGATTGGCTGGTGCAGCTCAATTATGAAGCCGTTCATGGCAATCTCGGCAACAAGCAAATCACATGAGACCCTTTTACCTCTGTAAGTGTAATCCTCGTTGCCCTCTATGTGCCTCGCTTCTATTTCAAGCGAAGATATTCCGAATAAATCCGCCCAGCCTTTGGCGGCTTTTTTTATATCTGCAACAACAATGCAAATCTGTGCAAAGCCGTTTCTGTCCACGGGTGTTTTCATGCTTTGCCTCAGCTTTCTTTAATTCTATAGCTCACGAAAGCGAATTTCTTGCTGTCGGGCGACCACGAATTGACATTGATTGTCCCCTGTCCGCCGAAGAGCTCAACCACCGTTTTTACCTCTCCGCCTGCAGCAGACATCAGGCGCAGCTCGACATTCTTATGCGGAACATGCTCCCATGGCTCAACGTCGCCTTTTTTGTAGGCAAGCATCGCAACCTTCTCTCTGTCAGGCGAGATATGCGGGAACCATGTGTTCCAATTCTCGTCAAACGTCATCTGCGTTTGCTCACTGCCGTCAGCCTTCATTCGCCACGCCTGCATGAGCCCGCTTCTGACAGAGTTGAACCAAATGTATTCCCCCGCCGAATCATACTCCGGGCCGTCATTCAGGCCCTTTGCAACTGTGAGGCGCTTTTCCTCGCCGCCCTCAACAGGGATTGTATATATGTCAAATTCGCCGTTTCTCATCGCACAGTATGCAAGCGTCTTTCCGTCCGGCGACCACCCGTGAAGATAGCTCGGTGCAAGGGGGGTTATGAGCTGCGGAATTCCGCCCGTAAGCGGCACTGTGTATATCCGTGACATCCCGTCTTCTTTTGTGCCGTGGCTCACGGCGATTGATTTTCCGTCAGCTGAAAGCACATGGTCATTATTGCAGTTCGTGACATAATCGGTGAAAACTTCTGTTATTGCCTTTGTCTGCAAATCGAATTTGTAAATCTTTCCCCCGCTGTTATACGTGAGGAATCTTCCGTCTGTTGACCAGTTCGGCGCCTCAATGAGACAGTCAAACTCATGCAGTACCTCCCGTGTGCCACTTTCAATGTCATATACCTCTAAAATGCTTATGTCATTGTCTCTGTTCCATAAATCCATCTTGTCTTTTTCAGCCATTTTCATCCTCCGTTTTGATTGTGTTTTTCTAAGGGAATCATAGCACAGTGAGTAGACCATTGCAAGCAAAACCCGCCCCTATAAATAAAGGCGGGTTGTTTACTGTATATTCCTGTCAGCTTTAGTTATAGAATATTGCACCCTGCATGACCTCGTCCGGAATCGTCGCACCGATTTCCTCAAGCGTCGTCTGGTTCACATATGTGTTGTAATTGCTGAAAACCTGCACCGGCATCTCGCTTATTGATTTGCCCGAAAGAATTTCGACCACCATATCGGCACTCTTTGCCGCAAGCTCTACATAATCCACGGCAACTGCCGCAAGTGCGCCCTGCTGAACCATTGCGTCCGCCGCTGCAAGCACGGGCTTTTTGAGCTCTTTTGAAACGCCCACCACGGCGTCCATGTGCATGGCAACGGTGTTGTCAGTCGGGAGGAAAATCATGTCTGCGCCGGCGCAGAGCTCTCTCATAACCTGTTGATAATCCGCACCGCTTGAGAACACACCCTCAACCGCTTTTATCTCTTTTTCGTTGAGGTAATTCCTGCCCTCCTCCACGATTTTAACAGAGCATGATTCAGCCGTGTCAAAAGCAAAGCCGAAATTCTTGATTCCCGGATTTATCTTCAAAGCCAAATCAATTATCGCCTGTGCGGATACCTTATCCGACGTGCCGGTTACATTCCCCTCCGGGGCTTCGGGGTTCACTATGCCTAAATCCTCCGTGGGGTTATTCACCGCAACGAAAACTACCTTCGTGTCAGTCTCCTTTGCGGCGGCGACCGCAGCCTTGGCAGCCGGAGTTGAAATGGCGACTATCATATCAACCCCGTCGGCAATAAAGGTATCGCATATGGAAGAAGCAGTTGCGGTATCGCCGTTTGCATTCTGATAATCTATGTCGAAATATGCTTCCTCAAAGCCCCATGAATCAAGCCGCTTCATGAATTCTTCTCTTATTATGTCAAGCGTGGGATGGCTTGCGTATTGAATAAGCCCTATTTTCCCCGTCTCCTGCGGTAAATTCTCAACTGAGCTTGACGTGCTGAGCGAAGAGGTGTCATCTCCTTCAAAGCACGACATAAGCAGGAACAGCATTGCAAATATAAGCAACAGCGAAACAGTTTTTTTCATTACAGCTTTCATCTTTTTACCCCATTCAGTCGCATTGCGACGCTTTGCTCAAACAAATCTTGGCAATATTATCGCCCGCCACGCCTGCTTTGTCAATAGACTACCCGATAATGTAATTATTTTGTCAACAGTGGAAAACCGAGCTAAAATTAGTATAGCTCGGTTTTGTTCTATTCTGTTAAATTAATAAACGGAAGATTGATTGTGGGGAAAGGTGATGCTCCTGTTATAGTCGCAATAAGCGGTCGCATGTACGAAATCAATAATGCCGGTGCATTTTGATTGAGTAATAAGTTGAGCATTTCTTCTTCTACTTCTTTATTCCATTTAAACACCGCTGCCATTTCCGTTTTTAACACAAACAATGATTTGTCATCTTCACGATAAGGGATTATCTCAATCTCACACGAGACTAAACAACTATTATTCTGTTTTTCACTTATTTTAACATTAGTATTTATTTCAGTTTTTCCTAACCTTAGTTCCTCCATATCCGCTTCTGGCATCCCTGGAGAAAATTCTAAAAATATAAGAAATGGATCGGAAAATTGAAAAAAACTCTCTTTTGCCATATTATTCTCCTAAAGCCAAACTCATGCTGCGATAATGTCATTATTCATATTGCTTTCTCTATTCGAAATACCTTCCCAATCATATAACTCATTTCCCTCCTTTTTTGCTTCCTTACTCATTTGAGTTATTTGAGTTCTGTTCTTCTGCATGTTTTCATTTGTTTTCCTAATACTATTAATGCATTCCTGAAGTAATGCTAATATATCATCCTGCCTTGTTTCAATTGAAGTATAAATAATTTCACTATTTAAACTATAGGAATACTGTTTGCTTGAAGACACTTCATTCATTAACTCATGCGCAGAAAAATTCTTGATAGCCTTTCCATTAACTGATACTCTTGGTTTTCCCTCTATCCATCTTATTCCCATTTCTTCAGCAAGTTCTTTTGCTCTTTTTTCATCATACAGCATCTTCATATTCCTTCCTTTCTATAATTTTAATGCAAGAGTGATCGCTAACACAGTACTGCTTCTGTTTTTCTTCGACTTGAAATCCCAAAATATTATTTCTTATCTTTGGAAAACTATAAGACAAGACTTTGGCACTAACAGCTTCTTTGTAAAGATTACAATAATAGCACCTCTGCTCATGAGTATCTTTAAAGTCAGGGAAAGCACTCCCACTTTTTTTCATTTCTCCAATTATTACATTAATAAAACACTCAAGTCTCCTCATCTGACTTGTATCGTCAAAATCAATGTATTTAGACTCTTCACTACTTATTTTTACAATTAACACAGTAGCTGGCCTGCAATATGGCTTATTGCTATTTGTAGGCTTATTCACTTCCGTTTTTGCCCAATCTACAGCATGCTCTACTTCAGAAAAAAAGTAAACTCCTTTACCCAACCACTCTTTCGGTTTTGTACTAAAATTGAATTCATTCATTTTTTCAATTGAAGTGGCTCTGTCAGCTGTTGTTCCATGATATCCAGTAAATTTTAACATTCTGTTACATAAAACTCCTATTTTTGTTCAGCTAAAACATGTACATAGTATCACACATATTCAAATTTCGCAACCATGGCAGTCTTACAATTTCTTTCATATTGCGTTTTTCACAACTTAATGTGTTTCATAATTGACTTACCCATTATGTAGTAGAAATATTCCTTTTATTCCCCCCAAATATGCAACTCCCCATTAATTTGACCGGCGCACACTTTATATTGTATACTTTACCGTACAGCTATAACAAGGAGGAAAAATGGAAAAAGAACAATTGTCAGCTTTTGACATATTGATTGAAACACACACGGTGCTGGAGCGTCAGGGTCCGGGCAGCTCTGAGATGACGCTTCGGGCACTAAGCTTTATTGATAATCTCGGGGCGATTCGGCGTGCAGCGGATTTCGGCTGCGGAACCGGCACACAGACAATGCTCATCGCACAGAGTATTCCCGGCGAAATTGTCGGCTTAGACCTTTCAGACGATTTTATCCGCACCTTTAATGAAAATGCCGAAAAGGCGAGCCTCGGCGGAAAGGCTTCAGGGATTGTCGGCTCAATGCTTGAGCTGCCTTTTCAGAAAGAGGAATTTGACCTCATCTGGTCAGAAGGTGCGATAGACGGCATCGGCTTTGAAAACGGGCTGAGCTATTGGAACAGCTTCCTCAGAAAGGGGGGCTATGTCGCCGTAACCTGCCCCTCGTGGTTCTCTTCAGAGCACCCGAAGGAGATTGAGAAATTCTGGCTTGACGCAGGAAGCGGCCTTGACACTGTTGATTATAACATCGGCGTAATGCAAAAATGCGGATACAGCTTTGCTGCCTCATTTATTCTGCCCGAAAACTGTTGGACAGATAATTACTTTATCCCCCGTGAAGCGGCACAGAAAGCACTTTTGGAGAAACACCCGGATAATAAGAATGTCATTGAAGCCATTGAAAGCTCAAAATATGAGGCCGAATTATATTCGAAATATAAGCAGTATTACGGCTATGCTTTCTATATCGGCAGAAAGATGTGATTTTCTCGTTATTTCAATACAGCATAAAGGAGAATAATATGGCTGACATAAAAGCCTTCAAAGGCATGAGATACACAGAAAAGGCAGGGGAAATAGAGGAGCTCGTCTGCCCGCCGTATGATATTATCAGCGAGGCGGAGAGGGCGGCTTTTCTCAAACGAAATGAGCATAATGTAATAAGGCTTGAATTGCCCGCAGATGAGGCGGGCGGGCAGGATAAATATGCCGGGGCGGGGAGAATTCTTCAAGGCTGGTTTGATGACGGCATTCTGAAGCCCGATATGGACGAAGGGCTGTATATATATGAATTGCAGTTTCGTGAGAATGTCGAAACAGGCGAGGTGAAAAGCCTTAAGGGGCTTGTCTGCCTTGTGCGGCTTGAAGAATTTGCGAACGGCATTGTCCTGCCGCATGAGGAGACGCTCAGCAAAGCTAAGGATGACAGGCTCAATCTCATCAAGGCGACAAATGCGAACTTCAGCCAAATCTATTCGCTTTATCAGGATGAGGCTCATATCACGAGACAGCGGCTTGATAATCTTTCGATGTCCGCCAAGCCCCGGTATGATTTCGACGACGGTTTGGTGCGCCACAGGCTCTGGGTGGCAAATGACCCCGTCTTTATTTCGGCGATACATGATGACTTCGTTGACAGAAAGCTCTATATTGCCGACGGTCATCACCGCTATGAAACAGCGCTGAATTATAAAAAATACTGTGCGGCTAATAATGTCTATAACCCTTCCGCAGATTATGTCATGATGTTCCTCGCAGACATGGCAGACGACGGGCTTGTGGTTTTCCCGACGCACAGGCTTATAAGAGATATGGAAGGCTTTGATTCTTCTAAGCTGCTGGTCTCCTGTGAAGAGTTCTTTGATATTGAAACTATGCCGCCCTTTGAAAGCGGCGAGGATATGGGCAAGGCTCTCAAAGCCGGAACACAAAAAAAGCTTGCCTTTTATTCAAATGAAAAATGTGCCGTTTTAACGCTTAAAGACAGCAGCATAATGGAGAGCCTTCTCCCTGAAATGAGCCAGGCATCTCGCATGCTTGACGTCACTATTCTCCACAGCCTCATTCTTGAAAGGCTTTTGGGAATTGACAGGGAAAACATGGCGAATCAGGTGAATCTCAGATATACCCGCTCGTTTGATGAAGCAATGCAGAGCGTTCAAAGCAATGAAAGCAACTGTGCGTTCTTCCTTAACCCCACTGCGGTTTCGGAGATTGGCGAGGTGGCGGCATGCGGCGAGAAGATGCCGCAGAAATCAACATATTTCTATCCCAAGCTCATCACCGGTCTGGTGATGAATAAACTGAAATGAGGCCGGCTATGAACTTATCCGAAAAAACGCTTGTCGAGCATGAGAAATTCAGCGGCAAGATTATCCGTGTTCATCTTGACGATGTCGAGCTGCCGAACGGAGCAATCGCCGAGCGTGAGGTTGTGGACCATCCGGGCGGCGTATGCGTGGCGGTGCTGAACGATAAAAGCGAAATCTATCTTGTGCGGCAGTTTCGTTACCCATATAAGGAGCTTTTACTTGAACTGCCGGCGGGCAAGCTCGAAATAGGCGAAGACCCTTTTGAAGCCGCAAAGCGTGAGCAGCGAGAGGAAACGGGAACTGTCGGGGAAAACTATGTCTCCCTCGGTGAGCTCTATCCCAGCCCGGGATACTGCGGCGAGATAATCCGTATGTGGGCATGCAGAGCAACGGAAGAGGGAGAGAAAAATCTCGATGAAGACGAATTTTTGGAGACAGTAAAAATGCCGCTTGAAAAAGCGGCGGAGATGGTTATTAATAACGAGATAAAAGACAGCAAAACGCAGGTTGGCATACTCAAAACGCTTCACTTGGTGAAGGAGGGCAAGCTGTGATAAAGGCGTGCACGTGAACGCCGTTGAGGCGGCAAGAAAACTGAAGCCGAGCATCCCTCTTCTCGGTGACGACGGAATTCTTATACGGGACGAGATAGAGCTGGAATATATGGTATAAAAAGGCGGGCTACTTATTGGTAACCCGCCTTTTCTTTCTTATTCTTCCGCCTGTCCGAAATCTATCAGCCTTGCCTTTACCAGTGCGAAGACAAGAACGGGGATTGCCACAAGCTGAATTGCGATGCCCGGCAGTGCCGTGATAAAGGATGTTGCCAGCCACGCTTCCAATGAATAGCTGCCCGCCTGAAGGATGAGAGCATTCAGCATACCTGAAACGATTCTTCCTGCAAGCATTGCGCCTATCAGGGCAATGTAGATTCTTGCATATCTGTTTTTTATACGAATAAAGTGAATGAGCAAACCCGAAACTAAACCGTACACCGCAAGCTCGCAGAGCATTGCGGGCAGCATTGCCATAGGGGGCATTCCTGTGAGCAGGCTGGATAAAAGCGGCGTCACTATACCGCATGCCAGACCAAATGGCCACCCGCATACAAGACCGCACATCAGCACCGATATGTGCATGGGCAGGAAAATCTGCCCCGCCTGCGGAATTGAGTGAAACGCCAGCGGCAAGGCTATACCGATGGCAATGAACAGTGCCGTGAGAATCATGTTTTTAATGTTTTTGTTACGCAAAAGAGACCTCCTCAAAAAATAAAATAAGCCACTGCTTCCCCCGCATTGAGCAGGAAAAAGCCTTCGTGGCTTAGTTAAATTCAAGCATGGTTTTGCTTTTGCCTTCTGGCAAACTTTACTGCATTATAAAGCGAGCATGCGCTTTTGTCAAGACAGTGTCTCCTTAATATGCTTCACCGCCGCTTCGATTAAATCGGAAATCGGCAAATCCTCGGCACCGACAATATAATTATTGCATCGGTTTATCGGCAGCAACACCTTTTCCGCACAGCTTTGTCCGACAGCCACCGCCATTGCAGGGGTTATCTCACCCAGAAGAGAATCTGCCGTCACAATTCCAATCGGTCCGACAATTACATCGGCGTCACGGCAGTTGACCACCGTCGGATTTTCCCCCGTTGCGCCGAAATCTGCACCGGCCTTCATCATCGCCGCAGTTGCGATGCTGTTGGTGCCCACCGCATAAATCTCACAGCAGGCTTCGCCTGTCTTTGCCTCTTCTTTCAGCCTGCCTACAAGCAGGCTCCCGATTCTTCCGCCCTGCCCGTCAATTACAACAATCTTCTTCATTTTCCACCTCTTTCCGTTAAATAATACATTATTCCAAGCGACAAAACAAGCCGGAAGTCTAAAAACAGCTTCCGACTTGCTTTTCTTTTTATTGCGTTTATCTTAGAGATATATGCAAAGGTCAAGGATTACCTTGCCGTGCTCATCAGGCACTGTGAAGCGGGGGTCATTGTATCTCTCAAAGCACCATGCTTCGGGCGAAATGGCATAACCCTCGTTTTGCCATGCAGCCACACCCTTCATGAAGGTCTCCTCGGTGTAGATGTCGCCGTCCTTGTCTGAGCCGTAGGCATATGCCACGGCAATATCGCCCGCCGGGAGATCCACACTGCCGAAGCCCTCGGGCACGGTGTCCTCCGGTGCCATAAATATGCCAATCCAGTATTCCATGCCTGTTGCCATCATTCTCATCAGCCCGATGTAATCGTCGCTGATTTTTTCAATGCCCTTGCCGCTGCCTTGCAGCTTCTCAAAATAGCCGTTCTGGAACCATTCGCTCCACTTGTGCCCAAAGCCGCCCTGTGAGGTCACGTCATCTTGACCATACTTCTTCCCGATGAACTTTACCTCCGGCATGCTCTCTTTCATTACCTTAACAATTTCAGCCATAATTCTTCTCCTTTACTTCAAAAAAGTGTTATTTAATTGCGCTGATTTCGCATTTCAACATTTCACCAAGGTGCGGTTTCGTCTCATCACTGAGGAAGAACATGAACCCGCCGTACCTGCATTTCTGCTGCCTCTCACCGTCCAAGATAAAATCAAAGCCCATCGGGCAGCGTGAGTTGCAGTCTTCGGGATTCAGAAGCCGCCTGCAATTTCCTGCTTTCTTGACAGCCGCTTTCATGGAATCCGGCCATTTATCAAGCTGCTCCATATAGCTTTGCACATTGTCGCCATAAATGCGCATCATCGGGCCGGGCTTACGGAAAACATAATTCATAAGCGTGCGCTTTGTCGGCTTGTGCTTATATGAGACGACATACCCGTTCTTCGCCTCTTTTATCTCAACCACGCAGCCGTTTTCGGTGAGATAATCATTCATATCGTTTACAAAACCTGCGTGCTCTTCTCCCACAGCTTCAACAAAGCTTTCAAAAGGTATTACTTCCTTTGCCATAATTTTCTCCTCATTTCAGATTTTGAAATGAGTATAGCAAACATTTGTTTGGTTGTCAAGAGCGTACTCACATATTTCACCAAAATACGTTGACTTTTCACACATACAAGCCTATACTGTAATCACAGAGAGGTAAACGTATGCAAGCAAAGATAAGGTGAGGCCTATGATGTAGGGTAGAAGCACGAATCATGAAAAAGTCAATGAAACTATTATTAGGAGGAATTACTATGTCAAAAAGAAAGATAATTACAGTGCTTATGACAGTTGTGCTGTTGTTCACAATGCTGTCTGTTCCTGCATACGCCGAAGAACCAGTCCCCGAGCTCACTGAAGAAGATTTGTTCATCACCGAGGAAGTGGCAGAATACCTCGCAACATTTTTCGTCGATGACATGATAGCAACAGGACAAACCATTTGGACAAATGAAACGGAAATCGTTGAAGCCGTAACAATGTACGACGAAGCAGGCGAAGTGACGGCGTATACATTTGAATTGACCACAGGATATATCGTCGTTTCTGCATATCTCGATATGCCTAATCTCATTATGGAATGGGCTGACGAAGCAGAGCCTGTCTACGAAGGATTCGAGCTTGAAAACGAAGCTGAAATTGTCTATGTCGGCGTGCTCGACTATTACCTTGACGAGGGTGAAGAAACACTTGAAACTGTCGAAGGCGTCGAAGTGCCGAGAGAATACGTCGAAAACAGCCTTGAGGAAATGCGAGATATTGAAAATGTCGAAGACGAAGTAATTGAAGAAATTGTTGAGATGAAGGCGGAAGCGCCAAGATTACTGAGGGCTTTGCCAAATAATCCCGGTGGAACGATTACAGCCACAACAATCTTGTAGCAATCAACGGATACTATGTTGAGTACGGCGGCTATCCGGGCGATCCACGGGCGTGGGAGCTGCTTGAGCCGCTCAACCCAAGCTTTGCCAAGCTTCCCGCGTTCCCTGCCGGGCCGGTTATTCCGGAGCCTTATGTGCCGGGCCCGCCGCCGCAGCCGCCCGCGCCAAAAAGCCCGCCA
>QMCE01769466.1_pt1 | contig 23155 bp, 21 predicted proteins | sample 1821851 | NCBI WGS metagenome assembly QMCE01 (sample SAMN09453174, study PRJNA476694) | Termite gut metagenome, whole genome shotgun sequencing project. | isolation source: worker | host: Odontotermes sp. | place: South Africa:Pretoria | collected 2016-01-28 | reverse complement strand
GCCCGTTTCTTTATCAAGAAATTGTCTATAAAACTATAAATGGCATAAGTTCTGACTATATTCATAATCAAATATGTGATTATTACTGCCATTTATTGTTCCTCCGCTGTTTTGTTTCCTTATATATTTTACGTATTTCTTTTCTTCTTGGTCCGCTGATCCAAAGTAGCACATCATTTTCCATAGTTACATTTTCATAAGTGATATTTTTGATGTAATCATAATTAATCAGGTAGGACTGATGTATACGCAGGAAATCATCAGCTAACAATTCAGACTGAACATCAGCTAATTTACCATAAAAAGTATAATTATCTTTATGGGTTATGACATCGACTCTATGGCTTTGAACCACTTCAAAATATAAAATATTATACAGGGGTAATTTAACATGTCCGTCCGAACAGATAAAGGAAAACACTTTCTTGAGCGATCTATCCAATATTTCACAAGCACTGATTAAGGCTTCTTCAAACAGTTGGATTTCAATCGGTTTGGAAAGAAAACGATGTGCATTAACACAAAATACCTCTTTCGCACGAGTATCATAAGAAGATACATAGATCAATATAGATTTTTTGTTATTACTTTGGTTCAATCTCAATCCAACATCTATTCCGTTTATACCACTCATAAGAATATCTAAAAAAACAATATCATAAGTAAATCCATTATCTAGACTTTTACATAATTCTTCTCCTGACAAAAAGTAATTAACAGAAAAAATAATGTTTTTATCGCTTAAAATATGATTAAGCAATACTTGGACTTGTTTTATAAAAACCAATTCATCGTCACAAATGGCAATTTTTATCATTTTACCCTCTTTACTGTATATGTAAGCATATGTGCCGCATTAACAAAACAAAATATTCGTGAGTAAATTTATTTTAACATAGTGCAAAGAATTGGTAAAGCATTTTACATAAAAACAATTAGCAAGCCACACTAGGAATAAAGCGGCATGAAACTATGCTAAATGTTTCAATAACATTTGAAATCAGAACGAGTAGCAGTCCCAGTATCTTTGCTTAGCTGCTCTTCCTTGAACCGTTTCAGTTTCATGCCGGAATGACGCCTGATAAGAATAATCAGGAACGCATCATCATATTCCAAATAATTCTATTATCCCTTTACGACAACCCCGCCAACATATCGAACGTCCCGGCGATATTCAGCTTCCCGTACCCCCATTCCCGATTTGGATAGGACAGCTCCGACGAACGTTTCGCTCCCAGGATAAAATAATTCCGGAGTTCCTGACTTTCCACGTGATTATTATTGCCCTGCACCACCGCCCACTGCATGAACTGGGCTGCCGCGCCGGCCGTAATAGCCGCCGCCATGCTGGCACCGGATACTTTCCCTAGGATCGTATCAATATCAACGCCGGGGGCTGCGATGTCCGGTTTTATTTCATTGATTCTGGTGAATCCTCTTCCCGACCGCCCGTAAAAGCTTCCGTTGGCATGATTATAAGTAGTCACGGTCAAAATCTCCATCGTATTGGCCGGTCCGGTCAGCGTGATATAGGGATCGGGGCGCAGGAACACGACATCCTCCCCAGCCGAAATCGGCATCCACATATTAAAACTGCCGTCATTGCCCATTACGCCGAACGAACTGCCCACATCGACAACCCATACCCCAGCGGTGGGATTGGTAAAGCGGAAGACAAACAATTCATCACCCGTGCTCTGCTCTACCAGGACATGATCGACCCTTACCTGTGTCTGTTCATATACAAAGCTGAAGCTCCGGCCGCCCTGTGTCCGGAAATCCACAGCTTCTGTCCTTTCCCCGCCCGGTGAATGAATGGAGGCCGAAAGCGAATTTGGTAGCCCGCCCCACAGTTCCAGGATAAAGCCGGGTGTCCCTTCTTTTACCTGGATCTCCACCTGATCGTGATTGTCATCGTCACTGATATTCCTCACGCTTCCCGAATAATGATGGGCCGTACTTCCTTCGTTCCCGCCGCCGGCCACGACGATTCGGCTGCGCCTGACAGCAGTCCGGTTAATAAACGTGGAGAAAGGCGAGCCGCCGGCATGGCCGCCGAGATTGCTGCCCATACCGAAACAGATGACCACCGGACGACGGTAAGCAATCCCGAACTCTTCAATATATTTTAGCGCCATGATGACATCTGTTTCCGAAAAAGCATCGACATCTTCCGGCACAAAATAATAATCCCGCAGATATTGCTTGGCCTGCTTGCACTTGACCACCACGATCTGACAGTCCGGTGCCGCTCCCTGAAATATCGTCCCTTCCCCCAAGGAACTGCCGGCGGCCACACTGGCTACCGAAGTCCCATGGCCATTATCATCCCAGGAAGGCACAAAATTACGCGGATTCTCCGTTCGTAACGCCTGGTCAATCATCGACTTAGTATACTGTGAGCCATATTTCATCCCTTCCGGCGGAACTCCCGTCTGAATAGTCTGATCCCATATTGCAATAATTCGGGAAGAGCCGTCCGCATAGCGGAAGACATCCTCGGTATACCGGATTCCCGTATCAATAAACCCCAATACCACCCCACTGCCCAGAAGAGAAAGCGGCGGCCGCTGCACCTGCAAGATCCCGCTTTCAATCAACGCACTGGGATCAAATACAGTCCGGTTCTGCTGCGCTTCTTCTGTCTGCATGAGCGCAAAAAGCTTTGGTATCGCTCGATAAGTAAAGTTAGTGGGATTTAATGGCGGCACAATTGACCGATTAATGTAAAAAATCCCAAAATCACCCTCCACTTGCTGATAGTAGTACTCTTCCGGAGGATAATTCATACTGTAAAACTCCGAAGCATCGGAAATAATATCCATGTAATCGTCAGATAAGATTTTTTCCCTGTCTGGCATACGGTAAACCTCTTTTTTTATTACTATATTCAAGAAGTCAATTCTGCTTCCTCTTAATCCGCAATCTGATACTTCACCAGAGATCCGATATGTTCACACCAGTCCGCGTTCCCAAAGAGAATCTTACTACCTTAACCTGATCGGAATGACCTGCCCCCCCTCATCAAGCTTCGGAAAATGACGCGAGGGGGAGCAGGTCCATAAATATTCTATTATTTAAGCTCAGATTTTGCAAAGATAATTCTAGCAATAACTAAATAGGACTGCATACCAGTCAAGTAGTACGCAGCCCTATATCCTATTTAGATTATTTAATTACTCATCCAACCGGCACCCAGACACTGTTGCTTCCGGGCAAGTCGCCTTGTGTCCACCATTGCGCTTCATAAACAACGCCTTGATAAGTGACCTGATCGCCGCCTACATAGACCTTAGCGGGATTATATTCTTCGATTTCCCCTTCTTCTCCTTCTCCATCAGCGATTTTTTCCCATGCCTGGTTTATGTCAGGCGTTCCGCCGCCCTGAACCCACCATTTGGCTTTATAGGTATCGCCGTTATAGGTTGCGGTATCGTCGGCAAAGTAGATTTTTTCAGGATCATATTCCTCGGAATCAGGGTCATCGTTAACGCCGAGAACAGTGATTACGCAGTCTGCCGTCGTGGTTGCGGCGTCGGAATCTGTTGCCGAATAGCTCAGTTGATAAGTACCTTCCATAGCCGTATTGACAGAGCCGGTTACCACGATCGCAGAAGTAAGGTTGCCGTCTTCCGCATCACTGGCACTTACGCCCTGCAACGGATCAAAGCTGTCTCCGACTTGAATCGTTTTGTTTGTTACCCCGTAAATAACCGGCGGCGTATTGACGGCAACACCTGCCCCAGTCACGGTAACAACGCGGGTCACCGTTGTCGTCTGGGGCACTGAGTCGCTGACGCTATAGGTCAGGGTATAAATGCCGGGAGTATCCGAATCAACCGTCCCGCTGACCTGAATCGAGAGGGTCAGATCGCCGTCTTCCTGATCCGATGCCGTTACCCCTTGCAGGGCATTAAAAGCGGTACCTTCTTCGATCGATATATTGCCCGCTCCGGAAATAACCGGCTTAGCGTCAACCGCAGTACCGCTGCCGTAAACCACCTGACGGCTGATTTCCGGTCCGGCGGTAGAGATCCGCTGAGAAATTTCCACGCTTACAATCTCCGCTACATCCGTCGAGCCGTCCGTCAGTACGTTGAAGCTCATCGAACTGTTCTGGGGGATAAAACGGTTGGCGTAAAGCGACGCCAGATCCACGACGCAATAGCAATCCCCGTCGGTCACCGTCGGTGACTGGGGTGCTGTGGAAAAGGCCGCATCCTCGTCGGTAAAAAGATATACTTTAGGCAGCTTCACTGTTTCTGCCTTTTCTTCCAACGCTCTCAGCACCTGGTCGCTCTCTTCCAGAACCGCAAGGTTATTAACGGTAATGGTAAAGCCGTTCTGATTGTTGGCAGAATAAGGTGCTATCGAAACCGAAACGTTGCTATTGGGATCATTGGGGATGACATAATCGGTAAGATCCGCATCGCCAAACAGGCCTTCCTTCAAAGCTTTGGTCAGCTCATCCCTGACATCGGTTCCCGGCACTGTTACCCGGTCGTCCGACTGCTGCCAGCTGATAACCCCGCCAAGGTTATGTTCTTTTACATATTCAGCTTTGTCCGTTACGGAACGGACGTCATCAAAGGAGAAAAAGGCACCGGTAGACGCATCATATAAGTACGGTGCATGGGCCACGCTGTCCCAGTAATATTCAAGCCCCGGATATGCTGCATAAAGCTGGTCAAATTTTCCGTATGACCAATTGCCGGCATTGAGGAAGTTTCCGGAAGGGGTATTTGTCCCAAATAATCCCGGCAGATCTTCCACGCCGCCGTCGTCAGCGACATTAGGGAACCCTCTGGTATAAAAAGCACAGCCGACGTTGATCTTCGATGCAATAGCGCCGTTACCCAACAGATAGGTCACGCTGTCATGTACGGAAAGCCCGCTGCTTGCATAAGGGTCTTCCGGATTGGTATAGAGTGCGGTATGATGGCCCGAGATCGGATTCCATGTTCCCGCCATGTCATATGTCATGATATTGGCAAAATCAACGACGTCGAACAGCGCCGGAATATCTATCGAGGTATTCAGCTGAGCCGCCGAAGCGGGAATCGCTACCGACAGTTCATATACCCTGTCCAGCTCTTCGCCCTGTTCATCCAGAGCAGCACGTAATTCTTGCAGAAGGAGGATATAATTGGCCTTGTCGGCCGGTGTGGAGTTGAGTGTTCCTTCGTCAGTGTCTGACTCAGGAGCCCGTACCGAACCCGGATATTCCCAGTCGATATCAGCAAAATCCATGTTGGCATATTTTACGAACTTAACTATGTTCCGAACCAGTTTGGCACGCAGTGTCGGATTCGCCGCTACCACCGAGAAATCACCTGACCTGGTCCATCCACCTATAGAAACGCCGATCCGCAGATTAGGATTGAGGGCTCTTAAATGCTGGAGATTCATTAAGATTCCGGCATTGGCCTCACCCCATGTAACCCCCGCAGTACCCAGAGATGTACTCAAGGCCGCATCTGTGTCCGTCAGTACTAAATTGGCATTGGCGTCAAAATCTAAAAATGCAAAGTTCAGATGGGTAATCTGATCGGCCGGAATCTCGGTCGGATAAAAGCTTTCCCCCCAGATCGTCCAGTCTCCGTAATACATGACGTTACGGTAGGAAACCGCATCCGGATCATACTCCACTGGGCTTCCGGCCGCCCCTGCCGGTATGACTGACGATAACACAAATATCATCATCATAATTATTGACATGAATCTTGTCATACCCTTTGTCCTGCTTTTCTTTTTCATTCTCTTCCTCCTTTGTATTATAAAGTAAAATTCCATGATTTTATTTTACTTTATAGCCAAAACTTCACAAGGCCTTTTGCCTATTCTACAGATTTTTTGTCTGTTCTACGGTTTTTATAAATAATCGACATAATTTTCTTACATTTCATACAATAAAAAGATCATAAGCTTGTATAAAAAGTACAAGTTGGCATACGTATATTCCTATTTTAGCGACTATTAATTCTGTTTCTAATATATTTGTGGAGAATGTTTTTGCGGCATATTAAGATGTTCTTAATAACTTTTAAACGATCCGGAAAAAATCATGATCAGACGCAGACTGGCTGCAAGACGGAAAAATGACTTGGATGAGCCGGACGTGCTTCGGCACTATGACAGTGGGGCAAAGAATGCCCGATCTACGATACCCAAAATGAAGATGCCTGAACCCGGCTGCGGGCTGACTTGAAAGCAGCCTTACAGCCAGTACGGCATTCAACTATGTAACCGGTAGAATTTACTTCTTCTGATATCATGCAGATAGGTTTCTACATCATTGATTACCAACTCATAGACATCATCTGCCTCCGGTTTATTGGGATTTTGATTGCTATGATAATAGTATGTCCCTTTATCGTGGAGTTTCATCTTATTTATGATATCATCTATCAGCTCTTCTTTGGACAGGGAATGATATTTGGAAGATGACCATCGGGTAATCATGCTCTTAATTTCATTTCTGCTGGTTTTCTTCTGATTTTTATCTGACAGTAACTGCGCTGTAAAGTAATTCTCCGCTTTGTCCTGTAGTAAAGTGAACACTTGGTCAAATAACTCTTTATGCTCGCCATACACAAAACCCATTTCCAGATAAGCATAAATATACAAGACAGCGTTATGTAAATATTTTTCGTTATTATCCATCCTGAACAGGCTGCAGTAATAACCAATTACATATCTCATTGTTTCCGATATCGAGAGTTCCTGATATCCCAGCGACGCCAGCATAATCTTGATTGCTGCTATTTCTTCACGTCTTTTTAGCAAGCGCTTCATATTGTATTCTCCATTTGTATTTTCCATTCCTTTTACAGAAGCGGCAGGATCGGCAAACAATCCGTCTGATTCCCTGCCGATGTCTTAGGATCCGATGCTTCTGAATTTCTGTATCCTTTGCTCTCTGATTTCTGTCGGCGAAAGCCTGCTGTTTCTATAAAGGCCTTCCTTTAGGCATTTCTGAATGTTTCGGCAGGTCCGCTCCAGCGAAGCCTCTTCCGGAATGATTTTGTCAATGATTTTCTGGCTCAATAAATCTGCTGCGGTTATTTTTAAGTCTTTTGCCGCCTGAGGTGCCAGTTTGGAATCTTTCCAAAGGATTGATGCGCATCCTTCCGGAGAGATAACCGAGAAAACGGCATTTTCCATCATGTAGATTTCATTGGCAACCCCCAGCGCCAGGGCCCCCCCGCTCCCTCCTTCGCTTAAGATCACGGAAATAACCGGAACTGTCAGCTGTGACATTTCAAACAGATTTCTGGCTATTGCCTCAGCCTGCCCACGTTTTTCCGCCTCCATGCCGGAAAAAGCTCCCGGAGTGTCAATAAAACATATGATGGGACGGGAAAATTTTTCAGCCTGTTTCATCAGCCGCAAGGCTTTGCGATAGCCTTCAGGCAAAACCATACCGTTGCGTCTTTCAATCTTTTCCGGATAATCCCGCCCCCTTTGCTGAGCGATCACCGTGACAGGAGTGTCGCCCAGTTTCCCTAAGCCGGCATAAATGGCCTTGTCGTCTCCATAATGGCGATCCCCGTGAAGTTCGTAAAAGGTATTAAAAATATTTTCTATGACATCCTGGCTGGTAAAACGGCCCATTGTCCTCGCTTTGACGACCCGTTCCCAAGGTTCAAGCTGGGGTTTATTCTTTAATAAACTAAGCATATGCTTTTTCCTCCCTTTTACTGATAATTACGGTATTCTTGTGCATGTAAAGCAGTTCACTCAAGGCGTCCCGCATTTCCTCCCGGGTAATAATGGCATCAAGAAAACCGTTTTCCAAAAGATATTCGGCACTCTGAAAATTATCCGGCAGTTTTTCATATAAGGTCTGCTCAACGACCCTTCTTCCGGCAAAGCCGATCAAGGCGTTGGGTTCTGCCATGATAATATCCCCCAGCATGGCAAAGCTGGCACTGACACCGCCGGTCGTCGGATTGGTCAGGATACTGACATAAAAACCGCCCTTCTGGCTATACTGCGACACGGACGAGGCGGTTTTGGCCATCTGCATCAAGGCCACGACGCCTTCCTGCATCCGTGCTCCTCCAGAAGCAATGAAAAGAATTACTGGCAGTTGCTTGTCGCCGGCATATTCAAATGCCTTGGTGATTTTTTCGCCGACCGTGCTGCCCATACTGGCCATGACAAAGCGTGAGTCCATGACTCCCAGCATCACCCTGATTCCTTGGATCCTAGCTTCTCCGACCACTACTGCTTCTTTCATGCCGGTTTTTTCTACTGCCGCAAGGTATTTCTGCTGATATCCCGGAAATTCCAAGGGGTCTTTAAATCCGTCATTTCCCCATATTTCCATAAAACTTCCCGCATCGGCAACCAGTCCGATCCTTTCATAACAGTTCAGGGTTGCATAATTGCTGCACTGCGGGCACACACCATAATGATCTTTAAATTCTTGCTCATTTTGAACAGAGCCACATTTATCACATTGATAAGACATATTTCGTACCTCCTGAAATCTAGTTTCTGTTGATGGTCTCATCTTATCACTTTGCTAAAAATCTCCGTGGATTTGTCTTAGAATATAAAAAATATGTCCGCCAATCGGCTTTTTGTATCTGAAACAGACACAAATTGCCGTTTGGCGGACATAGCTTCCCGCTTCGACTCCCTTATTTAAAAATTACCCGTCATCCGATTACTCTCCGTCACCCATAGGAATCGTAAGCAGGATCTGGAAGGTGCTTTCATCATATTTAATATCCATATAACCCCCATACCGCTCAATCGTCTTCTTGACGATCGAGATTCCCAGTCCATGCTTTCTTTTATCCTCCTTACTGGTAATAATTCTTTTTCCTCGCTTCATAATGCTGTTCTGATGGTTATTTTTTACTTTTAGGATCAACATTTCGTTCTGGGTATGGATATAAACGTCGATCCGCTTATTTTCCGTCATGCCCTGGCTGGCTTCAATGGCATTATCCAGGACATTGGACAAAATACTGTTCAGATCCTGATCTTTCATATGAAAGTCGTAAAGCTTGGTGTCGATCTGGAACAAGATCCCTTTGTCTTCTGCCTCGGCTCTTTTTAAGTTCAGGATAAAATCCATGACTTCGTTGCCGGTCCAGACATCGTGATTCAGGCTGTCAAAAGGCTGACTGAGAGATGCCACATAAGCGAGGGCGGCCTGATCGTTCTTTTCCGTCAGGTATTTATGCAGCATATTGAGATGATTCCTAAAATCATGGGCCGACTTTTCCTCCGCATCGGTAACCAGTTTCAACGCATTATAATTGGCTTCCAGGATATTATTCCGCATCTCGATCCGATCCTTTGTCTCTATTACAATACGGTAATTATAATACGAAATCAAGGCAATGAATATGATTACCACCAGACTGATAAAAAATATCCACCGTCCCGTCAGGGAACTGTTTATCCGCGAGATCAGAAAGGTATTCAAATAAGTCAAGCCAATAAAACTGATAACCCCGATGATAATAACGCCCCACCAATATTCCTTGAAGATCCGTTTTGCCGGATGCAGCCTGACAAGATTGCGAAACAGACAAAAACCTAAATACAAGACTATTTTACAGGCGATAATAAACAAGAGACGAAGCGGCGATAAACTCTCCGACAGTACTTTCCATACTGCTTCATTGCCGGTCAGGAAACTGGTCAGCAGGATGCAGCTGACATCGATAAAAGCCACGAAATTGATACTGTAAAAGACGCTGCAGCCCAAAGACAGCCGTATTTTTATATGAAACAGGCGCCCCCCCGTATAAGCTGACATAAACACCCCGGCAAACAAGGTATACTGGGTGAAAAGACTATAAAGATTAATGACACAGATAACCGCTGCTATAACCATGCTGCCCAGCATCACTGCATATGTTTTAGCTTTTTTATCAAATACCAGCGCCATGAACTGAAAACCGAGGTACATTTCAAATACTGTAATAAAGTATTCAAAAAACCAGTAAATACTCATCGGCGTCACCTCCAAAATTCCGAAATCTTCATCTTGACTTCTTTCAAATAAGATCCGCCAACATGCAGAACCTCGCCGTTAATCAGGTACACCTCGCTCCCTATTATTTTAGATATCTTGATGATATTGACGATATATCCCCGCTCGACAAAAATAAACTGTTTGCTGTCGATTTCATCATATACTTGTTTCAGGCTTTTCCTGACCTTATACGTATTTGTGTCGCAAATAAGAACAGAGTTTTTTCCATCCTTATAAATATAGACCATCTCCCCATAAGGTACTTTCATATATTTGGAATTGGTAGTAATCACATAGGAGCCCCCCTCCCGCAGCATAATCTCCTGAGTAACCGATTCCAGCGCCGGTATCAGTTTTTCCTCCGCCGACTGCTTGGGTATATACCGAAAGATACGGTATTCATATCCGATCACCGAATATTTCAGATGGGAAGTAAGAAAAATAATGTGGGACTCCATGTCATAGCTCCTGATTTTTCTTGCCAGCTGCATCCCGTTTACCTTCGGCATGTCGATATCAAGTAGATATAAATCATATTTCTTATGTTCATCTAAATCAAAATATAACATTTCGCTATTTGTGAACATTTCTATAGATATTTGTGTGTTTTTTCCTTGATAAAACTGCCGGATTATTTTTTCTGTGCTTTTAATAAAGTCCTCATTATCTTCTGCTATCGCTATTCTTATCATATTTATCTTATCCTCATGCAATCCAAAGTCTGCCCCTTTTTCATACAACATTATATCATATTATTATATTGCTTTACAACATGTTTTATGTTATTTGTGGACAAATTTCGCCAATTGGCGGACAACATTTTCCGCGTTCCCGGAAAACAGGCTAAGATAAATCAAAAGAAAGGAGGGCAACAACATGTTACAGTCAATTTCTTCCTACAGTGCCAGACATATTTGTCTAAAGGTCCCAAGCCGCAGATACAATCTGTCCGCTTATACTTATGGCTTTACCTTGCTTTATTCCAGTATATTTACCAGCATGCTGTTACTTTTAATTTCATTAATCATGAGAAGGCCCTTTCACCTGATGATGTTCATGCTGTTTTTCATACCGATCCGGACCTGCTCCGGCGGTTATCACTGCAAGACTTATATAAAATGCACGGTAGTCAGCTGTTTGTGTTTTATCCTGACCTTTTTGGTATCTCTCATGCTGAAGCTTCTGCCTGTTGCTGCAGCTCTCCTCCTGACCGGGCTGATTGCAGCATATATTTACCGCAACAGCCCGGTCCAAAACAGCAAGCAGATTTTAACGGCTGAGGCTGTCCTAAAAAACCGGAAAAAGGCCAAGTGGATCCTGTTACTGAATTTCCTTGCTATCGCTTTTCTTTATATGACACCATATTTCTTTATCGCTCCGATGGGGATAGCGACTTTGATAACAGTAGCAGTTTTAATGCATATTGTAATTCATCCAGTTGGGCATTGAATAGCGTAATAATAAAACAACAAATCAAAAAGGAGAAAAATTATGAAAAAATTAATTACAAAAACGATTGAGAAAATTGCATCAAAGAATGTAAACTCGGCTTCCCTTTGGTATACCTACCAGTTCCAGAAACCGGAAACGCTTGAAAGATTGGCGGAGGAGGAAGATGAATCATCGCACATGTTGTCATAGCGTAATGAAAATGTGCATAAAATGAGTGTGAGTAACTTAGAACGGATCATGGCATGCTCACAGAAACAGGAATTATCCTTGGCGGCGGCGGTGCTAAAGGCGCCTATCAGGTAGGAGTGTGGCGGGCATTGGATAAGCTGGATGTCTGCCGGCAGATCACCGGTGTCTCAGGCACTTCGGCAGGCGCCCTGAACGGGGCGGCTTTCTGCACCGGCTCGCTTAACCAGGCCATCCGTGCTTGGAGCAGCATTGACGAGCGGATGATCCTACAGCCCAACGACATTGTTATCAAGAATTGCCGCCAGGACATTTATAATGGCTGGTTCTCCAATTCCGGCATCAAAGAGCTGATTCACCGCTATGCCGACCTGTCCGCGATCAGTTCCAGCGATGTCGTTTTCTATGCCACTGCCAGCCGGATTAAAAAACCGGCTTTTCTCTACCGGCTTGCCAAAGCTTTTTCCGCTCAAAACATCTTGAACAAGGCGTTTTCCGCACTTTTTATCACATCCTTGGCAGCGGTCACGACAGCACGTTATTTTAAAGTCAATGACTACGATAGCAAGACTGCCGAAGACATCATTCTGGCATCGTCAGCCATCCCGCTCATCTTCCCCGACATCGCGATCGAAGGCAATATTTACGTGGACGGAGGACTAAATGACAATGTCCCGATTCTTCCCCTTTACCGCGATGGGTACCGACGGTTTCTGGTCATCAACCTAGACAGCGATTACCAGCTACCCACAGGCCAGTTCCCCGATGCCCGGTTCCTGCACTTTTTCCCTGAAGGGGAAGAAACGCTCAAAGGCCTCATAGGTACCTTCAATTTTACCCCTGAAGCCATCCGGCAAAAGATGCGTCAGGGCTATGATGATGCCATGTCCAGAAAAAAAGAAATCCTCGGTTTCTTTCGCCGCTGATGAAATGACCAAAGTGCGTCTTATCTTTCTGATAATCCGCACTTTGCATAGGCTAAATCTACTAAGGAAATGCTGATTGAGCATGTTTCCTTAAATTTATTTCTCTTTGGCAGCTATCTCCGCTGCCATTTTTTCCGTCAATGCCGGCAGAATCTTTTTGTAATCCCCGACGATGCCGTAATCAGCCACTTCAAAAATCGGAGCTGTCTCGTCTTTATTGATAGCTATGATAATGTCTGACTCTTCCATGCCTGCCAGATGCTGTATCGCCCCGGATATCCCTACTGCAATATAGAGATTGGGACGGACGGTCTTACCGGTCTGGCCAACCTGCATATCCTTGGGCTTCCAGCCGGCATCCACGACAGCACGGGAACAGCTTACGGTACCGCCGATGGCTCTTGCCAAGTCATCCAGCATATAGAAATTCTCCGGGCCGCCGACACCGCGGCCGCCGGAAACGAGGATCTTGGCATCCATGATATCGACCACGTCAGCAACGGATTTAACCACTTCCGTGATTTCCACGTAATTATGATTGGGAGTAAAGCCGGGATTAAACTCTTCGATATTGGCCTTGGCCCCTTCATTTTTAGGGAGTTTCTGCATAACACCGGGACGGACGGTCGCCATCTGGGGACGGTAATCCGGGCAGGCGATGGTGGCTATGGTATTGCCGCCAAAGGCGGGACGGGTCATCAGTAACTGGTTGTGTTTCTGCTCTCTGCCGGGAATCGGGTTGATCGGGAAATCGCCGATATCCAGCTGGGTACAGTCAGCTGTCAGCCCGGTATGAACCCGTGCACATACACGCGGGGCCAGATCACGGCCGATAGCCGTGGCACCGACGAGGAAAATCTCTGGCTTATATTTTTCGATTACCGATGCAAGCGCATGTGTATAAGGCTCTGTGCGGTATTCTTTGAGTTCCGGGTCGTCAATCAGAATGACTTTGTCGGCACCGTAAGCGGCCAGACGGTCAGCCTGATCCTTGATGCCGCTGCCGGCCAGAACTGCGGTAACTTCCGTATTCAGATCTGCTGCCAGGCTTTTCCCTTTGCCGATCAGTTCCAGGGCGATGCCGCTGACGACGTTGTCCACCTGCTGGGCAAAGACAAATACGCCCTTGTATTCTTCAATATTTGTAACACCATTCATCTTATTCACCTCTTCCCGTTATAATACATGTTTTTCTTTTAATTTGCCGATGATATAATCAACCGATGCCGCCGGATCCAGATTGACTTTTTCACCAGCCCCTTTTCTGACCTTGTCGGAAGCCTTGGCAATCTGGGTCGGGGAACCCTTGAGGCCGAGATTGGAATCATCGACGCCGTTCAGTTTGTCCCTTCCCCATACGGTAATCTCTGCCTTACAGGCATCAAAGATGCCGCCGGGAGTCATGTAACGGGGTTCGTTTAATTCGGCTAAAGCCGTAATCAGACAGGGCATCTGGGTCTTGAGGATATGATAGCGGTCGTCATATTGACGCTGTACGGTAACGGTTCCTGTATTTTCATCTATCTTGATGTCCTGTGCATAAGAGATCACCGGGATATTCAGATGCTCGGACAGCTGCGGGCCGACCTGGGCGGTATCGCCGTCGATCGCCTGGCGACCGGTGATGATAAGGTCATATTCCAGGTTGCGGATGGCACCGGCCAGGGTCTGGGAGGTCGCCCAGGTATCTGCGCCGCCTAATACTCTGTCGGTAACCAGTACACCTTTATCGGCGCCCATGGCTATCGCTTCCCGGAGAACGTCTTCAGCCTTGGGAAGACCCATGGTGATAACGGTTACTTCTGCTCCATACTGATCTTTCAGTCTCAATGCTGCTTCCAGGCCTGCCTTGTCGTCGGGATTCATGATCGTCAGCATCGCGCCTCTATCCAGCGTACCATCGGGGTTAAACTTTACGCCGCCCTTGGTATCGGGTACCTGTTTAATACAAACAACGATTTTCATTGTGTTCTCTCCTTACTTTTATTATTACATCACACTTCCAAACATGCCGCTATGCGGCACAAACAATCAGTGAGAAGAACGGCTTTAGACGTTCTTTCGTGTGTAATATAGTAATTCTTAGTCTCTGTACTTTAGAGACTTAGAATTTCTTACACACTTTTATTTTAATATTGCTGCCGAAATTACCATTTTCTGAACTTCAGAGGTGCCTTCATAGATTTCCGTGATCTTAGCATCACGCATCATCCGTTCTACGTCATATTCCCTGGTATAGCCGTAACCGCCGTGCAGCTGGACAGCCTTGGTGGTAACTTCCATAGCGACCTCAGCGGCATAAAGCTTGGCCTGGGCGGCTTCGAGGGAATAGTTCTTTTGCGTGGCCTTGGCGACAGCCGCTTTATAGACCAGCAACCTGGCCGCTTCGACCTTGGTGGCCATGTCGGCCAGCTGGAACTGGGTGTTCTGGAACGCGCTGATAGGCTTGCCGAACTGTTTTCTTTCCTGTACATAAGCGATGGTAGCTTCCAAGGCTCCGGCGGCCAAGCCGAGTGCCTGAGCGGCAATCCCGATACGGCCTCCGTCCAGCGTATGCATCGCAATACCAAAACCCTTGCCTTCTTGCCCCAGCAGGTTTTCCTTAGGAATGCGGCAGTCGGTAAAGATCAGTTCGTATGTGGAAGAACCGCGGATGCCCATTTTCTTCTCTTTCGTTCCGAAAGAAAAGCCAGGCGTTCCTTTTTCTACGATAAATGCCGAGATGTTTTTCTTGGTGCGGCCTCTTGCATCGGTCACTACGCCGGTTATGGCAAATATGACATACACGTCAGCTTCTTTCCCGTTGGTGATAAAGATTTTGGAGCCGTTTAGTACATATTCATCGCCTTCCAGCACCGCCTTCGTCTGCTGTCCCTGGGCATCGGTGCCGGCACCGGGTTCGGTCAGGCCGAAAGCACCTAATTTCTCGCCTTTTGCCAAAGGAACCAGATACTTTTGTTTCTGCTCTTCCGTACCATAGGTCTGGATCGGATCACAGCAGAGAGAGGTGTGGGCAGATACGATAACGCCGGTAGTTCCGCAGACCTTGGAAAGCTCTTCCACACACATGGCATAGGCTAACGGATCACAGCCTTGTCCGCCATATTCTCTGGGAACCGGAATCCCTAAGAAGCCGATCTTACCCATCTTTTCTGCCGTGCCACGAGGAAATTCTTCGGTCTCATCCACTTCCTGAGCCAATGGTTTGGCCTCCTTTTCCGCAAACTCTCTGTAGAGCGTACGAAGCATTTCATGTTCTTTGCTTAACATAAAATTCATGATTTCTATCCTCCATTATATCTTACTTTACATCGATGGTTCTATAATGTCTTGCTTTTACCATCTTGCTTTTAACGACTTACTTCCCCACTAATGACAAGCCATATCAATAATCATAGAATCCGGCTCCAGTTTTTACGCCTAACAAGCCACCACGAACCATCTTCTTAAGCAGGCCGGCCGGGCGGTACTTGGGATCTCCCGTCTCATCCAAAAGAACCTCCATAATCGCCAGGACGATATCCAGGCCGATATAGTCACCTAATGCCAAGGGACCCATCGGATGGTTGGCACCCAGTTTCATCGCGGCATCAATATCCTCCACACTGGCAACACCGGCTTCCAGTACGCCGATCGCTTCATTAATCATCGGAATCAGGATCCGGTTGACCACAAAGCCGGGAGCTTCATTGACCTGAACCGGGGTCTTGCCGATTTCTTCGGTAATACCCTTGATCTTAGCCACCATCTCATCAGGAGTCTTGATTCCCGCGATCACTTCCACCAGTTTCATAACCGGAGCCGGATTAAAGAAGTGCATACCGATCACCGGGCGATCCAGGCCGGCTCCGATTTCCGTAATCGAAAGCGACGATGTATTCGTAGCAAAAATGCATTCCTTCGGGCAGATGTCCTGCAATTCCTTAAAGGTCTGCTTCTTAATATCCATAACTTCCAGAGCAGCTTCCACAACCAGATCGCAGTCCGTGCAGATCGTCTTCACGCCAGTAGTAATCTTAGCCAAGATGGCATCCGCATCCCCCTGCTCCATCTTCCCCTTAGCAACCCTTTTCTCAAATCCACTGGCAATTCTTTTCTTTCCGTTCGCCGCAAACTCCTCATTGATATCACAAAGATACACTTCATACCCCGGCGTCTGCGCAAACGCCTGTGCTATCCCCGAACCCATGGTTCCCGCGCCGATAACTCCTACCTTCATTCTGTAACCTCCTAAAATTATTAATATAATCGTAATCATTCATCACACATTGAACACTACGAATTAATACACAACTCATAATCACATCTGCATACACTATCAATCACTATGCACAACCAATCACTATACACTACCAATCACTACGCACTACCAATCACTACACACTTCCAATCACTACGCACTACCATAGCAGAAAAGAACGGAGAAGAATGGCTCTGCCATTCTTCTATGCGAAGCTTTTCGCATTTTTATTTGTTTAAGAAAGCTTCCACTTTTCTCTTCTCCATAAACGCGGCCATGCCTTCTGCCTGATCGTAAGTTTCAAAGCAATCGCCGAATAATTTTTCCTCGACAACAATCGCCGCATCCATATCCAGGTCTAAGCCTTCGTTGATGGCTTTCTTGCTGTTGCGGACGGCAATAGGGGCATTCTTCGCAATGGTCGCGGCCATCTTCTCTGCTAGCGGGAGCAGTTCTCCCGGAGCACATACGGCATTGACCAGGCCGATCCGGAACGCTTCGTCAGCTTTTATATTCCTACCGGTAAAGATCATCTGTTTGGCCATCCCGGGACCTACCAGCCGCGCCAGCCGCTGGGTGCCGCCAAAGCCGGGGGTAATCCCCAGTCCGACTTCAGGCTGTCCGAAAACGGCGTTATCTGAACAGATTCGGATATCACAGCTCATCGCGATCTCACAGCCGCCGCCCAGAGCAAAGCCGTTAATAGCGGCAATCACCGGGATTGGGAAGGTTTCTATACGGCGGAATACTTCATTGCCCTTTTTGCTGAACACTTCTCCGGCCACTTTAGGTAGGGTGCTCATTTCACCGATATCAGCACCAACAACAAAAGATTTCTCTCCAGCACCGGTCAGGATGAGACATCTGACTTCGCTTTGGTTCACGGCATTCAGGGTCTGGTTCAGTTCCTCCAGTACCACGGAATTTAGCGCATTCAAGGCTTTTTCACGGCTGATGGTGATGATGCCGACCATGCCTTTTTGTTCATACAGTACATACTCCATAGTTACGTCTCCTTATTCTATAATATCAGGTCTTATTCCTGGTTTCCTCTCTGGTCCGACCTTTGGTTCTGTATTACGCCTTTGGTTCTGTATTACACCTCCGGTACTTATCTGGTCAATAACTGAATTGGGCTTCTAGTCTCTGGTGACCACTGTGGCACAGCCCATGCCGCCGCCGATACACAGGGTAGCCAGGCCGGTCTTGGCATCTTTTGCTTCCATCTCATGCAGCAACGTGACTAAGATACGGCAGCCGCTGGCGCCGACAGGATGTCCAAGCGCAATGGCTCCGCCGTTAGGGTTCAGCTGTTTCTCCACATCAATACCAAGGTCACGGCCGACGGCAATCGACTGAGCCGCAAAAGCTTCATTGGCTTCAATAATGTCAAAATCTTCTATTTTCAAGCCGGTCTTTGCCATGACTTTCTTCGTCGCGGCAACGGGGCCGATGCCCATAATGGACGGATCAACGCCGGCTAAGGCTCCGGCTGTCCAGGTTGCCATCGGTTTTACGCCAAGTTCCTTGGCTTTTTCTTCACTCATGACGACAATGGCGGCAGCGCCGTCATTGATACCGGAGGCATTGCCGGCGGTTACCTTGCCGTCTTTATTGATCGGACGCAGCTTCGTCAGGGCTTCTATGCTGGAGTCGGCACGGGGGCCTTCATCCTTGTTAAAAATAATGACTTCTTTTTTCTTCTTGACTTCCACCGGAACGATTTCTTTATCAAAAGCACCGTTGTTCTGTGCCGCTGTGGCTTTTTTCTGGCTGGCAAGGGCGAACTCGTCCAGCTCTTCACGGGAAAGGTTCCACCTTTCATCATTGCAGATATTGTCTGCTGTCTGGATCATATGATAATCATTAAAAGCGTCCCATAAGGCATCGTTTACCATAGTATCTACCATCGTCGCATTATTCATCCGGTATCCGAAACGCGCCTGTGGAAGGGCGTAGGGAGCCATCGACATGTTTTCCATGCCGCCAGCGACAACGATATCGGCTTCACCGGCCATAATCATCTGGGCCGCCATGTTGACACAGTTAAGGCCGGAGCCGCACACTACGTTGACGGTCACGGCAGGAACTTCGACGGGCAAACCGGCTTTGATCATCGCCTGACGGGCAACATTCTGGCCAAGACCCGCTTGGATGACACAGCCCATATATACCTGATCAACCGCTTCGGGAGCAACACCTGCCCTGCCTAATGCTTCTTTGATGACGATCGCGCCCAGTTCGGCCGCCGGGGTGGTACTGAGAGTTCCGCCCATGGTTCCGATCGCGGTACGGCATGCGCCTGCTAATACTACTTTTTTAGCCATTTTATTTCCTCCATATATAATATTATTGTAGATTGTTAATTTTTTATCATTGTCAGCAACATTAATTATATCACAGGTAATGCCTTTTGGCAATGACGAAAGCGCCGGAGCCGCATTGGAACATGTTGGGCGCATATTTCAGTCAAAAGCCCTCTTGACCTTCTTCCTTCGCAACAATATATTGTTGACATTACTAAAGGCTCTGAACCGTGCTTCCAACAGAATCTTGCGGCCTTCTGCGCTTCTGGTGTAAATCATCTCATAGGGGCCCAGTACTTTCTTGATTTCTGCCAAGAAAATCTCACCGTCTTCGTGGCGTCTGGCGAACAACTCGGGCATACAGAAATATTTGCACAGAATCGAGACTTTCTTGCTACTACGTAACAGATAGCGCTGGTTATCCACTTCCGCAAAAAATTCTTCCACCGTCTCGGCAAAGACCGTTTTATCCCGTAATGTACCGCCTTTCAGATAGATAAAGGAGAGTACCGATTCTAATTTTTTAATGCCTGATTCAACTTTTACATCGACATTCCGATCGGTAATATGGCCGCCTTTTTGAAGCGCCCGCAAAATGGCTTTACCGATGCTGCGGTTCCGGCGCGAAGGCGAGATTAGATTGATAAATTTATATAATAAAAAGATAATCAGTATCAGATCTATCGGTAAATAATCCGAAAACAATCGGATAAAAACTATCAGCACGGTCAAAATCAGCACATTAACAGCAAGCATGCCGGGCCGGATCATGCTCTTATTGACACCTACTTCGTCAGCAATCTCCATTTTTTCCAGAACAGCAAGGCTTTCATCCCAGCGCTTTCGGAGTGCTGGTCGGTCAGCAGCCAGTTTTAACATCGACTGATTGATGGTATTTATCCGATTATTGCTGTAAGGCGGCTGGATAAAGCTTAGGCGCTCAAGTCCGTTTTCAATGACAGCCTCGTCATAATGAACCCCAAGAAAACCTTCAAACCGTCTTTTTAATGTTACGAAATCCTCGGATTCTTCACCCATGGCACGGTTCCTGTTCCGGTAGTCCTCACTGTCCTCTGCTGACCGTCCCTGCAAAAGGGCTCTCGGCTCCATACAGATGAGATGCCAGATATTGCTGACCTTGCCGGGGGTGTTTTTCATGGTCCGGATCGCCCTGCCCCGCATCTGGTTGCTGAGCATAAAGGAGCCGACAAAGGAAGCTAAGATCAGGCTGTTGATGCTGGGTGAATCCCAGCCTTCACCGAGCAGCGACTTGGTTCCGATCAGGATCCGGATGAAACCTTGACCGAACAGCTCGGTCAGCAGTGCTGAGGCGGTATGCTCCGTGCCGGAGACGGTGACTAGGTAAAAACCGGGTGCCCCACATTCCTTTATACTGCCTTTAATCTGTCGCGCCGCAAAGAGGTTCTCCAAAGTCTCTTTCGCGGCGGCGGGGATGATGACCACGCTGCCGCTGAGAACACCTAACCGCAGATCGCCTAAGCCGGCCAGCTCGCGGCGGATATTTTCAAATATAGGAACGACACCCAGCTCGTTCACCGGTTTGGCCGGATCGCCGACGGCAGGTAGCATTTCTTTTTTGATGTAGTCAGTCAGTACCAACAGCCGCAGTTCTTCACCCAAGTTTTGCTGCTCGGCTTTGATTATCTCTATGATACTCTTGATCTTCCCTTTGCTGGTCCGCAGCAGCTTGTTGACACTTTCTTGGTTGGCCATGCTGACTTTGTTTCTCTGGATCATGCTCTCCGCCTTCAATTCGGCAATCAGCTGCTCCCGATAAATCTTATCGCATAGAAAGCTGTCCTGATCGTCATAAAGCACGCCCTGCAACAGCTTCTCCATGTAGCGGGGCGACATAGCGGGCAGCTGCCCCCTAGCTCCCAGCAGGCGGATCAGTTCTTTGGAAAAGGGGATGCCGGCATTTTGTAAGTAAATTAGAAGGGAAGTCAGATAAGCCGGATCGTCAAGGAGCTGGTCGGCGTGTGCCAGCCGTTCAAGGGCGCGGAGGTCGAGCTCAAGTCGCGCGTCATGGGCGCGATGGACGCCATTCTGGCTGTGACGCGGTCGAACGCGGCGCTTCTGAAAAAGAGCGGCCGGATCGGGACGATCGAGGCCGGCAAGTACGCGGATATGATCGTGGTCGACGGCGACCCGCTCAAAGACCCGGCGCTCTTCGGTGACAGGAATAAAATCCGTCTCATCATGAAAGGCGGTGTTGCGTACAAAAACGAGATGTGAGGCGAGCGGAGCAGAGCAGAGTAGAACAGAACAGAGTAGATCGGGCAGAGTAGAGCAGAGCGGTCCCTTGTGCGATGACGAAGGAAGGAAGGGAGGATCGAAAATGTAGAACGCATACGAAGAAGGCCGGAGATTCTTGCAAGAAGCATCGAAGTGAGATGCGAGAGATGGAGGTGCATTCGGTGACCAAAAAAAGTTTGTTATGGGTCGTGACCCATATCGAGGAAAGCTTGTCGGCGGTGTTACTGGCCGCAATGGCGACCATCGCGATGTACTTGCCCACGATGATCTGGGAATTGCGCACGGGCGACGAATAGAGCAACTTTATGCTTCCGCTGCCATACTCGCGGCTCATAAGTCCCATAGTCAGCAGCGGGATGTAGACATACAGGTAGCCCATTATGCTCCGGAACAGGGAGTAGCCCCGCGCGCCGAGCATCTCGATGGTCAGGTTGTCGTTGGGGCGGCCCAACTCCTGTTCGCGCAGGAAATTTCCCACAATGCCCATTATGCCGCCATAGGTTTGGCCGCAGAAAACGATGATGACTATCCACGCGATGGGGGAACAGAACAGGCTCCGGAGTTCGGTGAGGGCTATGTTTAGTGTGATTTTCATTTTTTACCGGGATTGTGCGGCGGGTTTCCGCCCTTCGAGAGCGCGGCGAACACGGAATCCATCGAGGGCTTCTCGACCCACATCTCGCGCAGGCCCCAGCCCCCGGCGGCACTCGCCCCGACTATCGCATCCATCGCTTTTCTCGCGTCGGTGTAGCGCAGGCGGAAACTGCCGCCTGACAACTCCTCGCCTCCAGCGATACCATCCAATACAAGCAGTTCATCCATCGCAGGAGGCTCGAAAAAGCCCGCTACAAGCGCGTTGGGTGCAATATATCCGTCAAACTCCAAACCGCCCAAATCGCCGATGTCCCTGAAAGCCCGGCCGGTTGCAATAATTACTTTCACGCCCTTCTCCCGAAGCCGGCTAATCGCCTCCCGCGCAGAAACCGGAATCGTATGTGTACTGAAACTGATCAGCGTTCCGTCAATATCGAAAAAAATAGCGTGAGGTTTTGTCATCTGTTCCGGTTTGAATGCTGCTTAAAATGAAGGAATATACGAGCAAATATATAGATTACTTTGAACTTTGGCAAGCTTTTACTTCGTGGTTTGGCAGGGGCATTCCTAACCGTTCAACCGTCGGGTATACAACTTGACGGAACGTTCCTTTTCGGATGAGCGGCTCAAACGGATCGTCTCCGCAACTACAAAGCAAAGAGTGTTTGTGCATTTGCTCCGAATGCGCTACCCACTTGCTTGATTTTCATAGATTATTACACTATATTTAAAGCCTCAAATTGAATCGTCCCATTGTGAAAAACAAACGCATCGTAACCGGCATTACCATTCTCATCGTCCTGCTCTACACCGGGCTGGTGATCGGGTGGCACCTCTATCCCCTCCGGGAAAACCTGGCAATTCAGGCGCCGGGAGCGGATAACCGGCCGGAAGGGCTGGCCCGGACAGCTGACGATATGGTAATCGGTGAGTTCTTTATGAAATACGAGGAAGCATCCTCTTCCCTGACCGGCAAATGGAACAGTTTCCGGGGTGCGTTCACCACCAACAGGATAGAAACCCCCGACCGGATCCGCACCTCTGCAGAGGAGTACCCCGTCCTATGGAGCGTGGAAACCGGAGAAGGCCATGCGGCGCCGGTCATTTACAACGGCAGGGTCTACTTCCTCGACTACAACGAACAGTTGAGTTCCGACGCCCTGCGCTGCTTCTC
>QMCE01000337.1_pt1 | contig 23216 bp, 22 predicted proteins | sample 1821851 | NCBI WGS metagenome assembly QMCE01 (sample SAMN09453174, study PRJNA476694) | Termite gut metagenome, whole genome shotgun sequencing project. | isolation source: worker | host: Odontotermes sp. | place: South Africa:Pretoria | collected 2016-01-28 | reverse complement strand
ACCTCTCTTCATCTCGCCGCCGTACCACGTGTTGATGATGATCTGCATCTTCTCGGTAAGGTTGAAGGCCACAGCGGTCTCGGAGTTCATCCCCAGCTCCTTGAAGTTCGTGACCTTGGCTTTCGAGGCGTTCACTATCACGAAGTCCGGCTCGCCGAAATCCTTGAGTTCCTGCTCCGTCGGGCGGATGAACATATTCTTCACGAAGTGGGCCTGCCATGCCACCTCCATGATAAAGCGCAGTTTGAGCCGCGTGTTGACGTTCGCGCCGCAAAAAGCGTCCACCACGTAGAGCTTCTTGTTCGACAGCTCCCCCATTGCTATCTTCTTCAGTTCGGCCCATGCCGCGGGAGTGATCGGTTTGTTGTCGTTCTTATACTCGTCGCTCGTCCACCACACCGTATCCTTCGTCGTGTCGTCCATCACGAAGAATTTGTCTTTCGGCGAGCGGCCCGTATAGACGCCCGTCATCACGTTCACCGCGCCGAGTTCAGTCACCTGGCCGCGCTCGTAACCCTTCAGCGACGGATCGGTCTCCAACTTGAAAAGTTCGTCATAGGAGGGATTGTACACCACTTCGGTAACACCCTCGATGCCATACTTGCTTAAATCTATCTTAGCCATTTTTAGGTTGAATTTTTCGTTTTGGACAAAGATAGTAATTATTCATAATTATCTTTGCCCTGTGGCAGGGATTTATGTACATATACCTTTTTGCAGGCGGCGGTGCGGCTACTGCGATTTCTTCAGTTCGACCGATACAGGACTACTGAATACCGTCGTGGAGGCCATAAAAGAAGAGCTGCGGCGTGAACACGGGTTCATCGAGGGGCCTGTGAGGACGTTATATTTCGGCGGCGGAACACCATCGCTCTGCACGCCGGAGCAGTTGCAGGGTATAGTGGAGACGGTGCGCGAGGTGTTCGTCTGCGAGTTCGAAGAGGTGACCGCCGAGGCCAATCCCGATGACCTGGCGCCCGCCTACCTCGATGCGTTGGCACGAACGGATATCGACAGGCTGAGCATAGGCGTGCAGTCGTTCGTCGGCCGCGACCTGCAACTTATGGGGCGGCGGCATACAGCCAATGCAGCCACAGAAGCAGTACGCGGGGCCGTGCAGCGCTTCGAGAACGTTACCATCGACCTGATATTCGGCATACCGGGAATGACAGGGCGGGAATGGCGAGCTAACCTCGAAACGGCAATCTCGCTCGGTGTGCAGCATATATCGGCCTACCACCTTACACTCGAGGAGGGTACGCCGTTCTCCAAAACTTTGAAGCCCGTGGACGAGGCGGCGAGCGAGGTGCAGTTCCGCATACTCCACGAAACACTCACGGCGGCAGGGTACGAGCACTACGAAGTATCGAACTTCGCGCTTCCGGGGCGGCGCGCGCGGCATAACGCCGCATATTGGCAGGGCGAGCCTTATCTCGGAGTAGGCCCGGGAGCGCACTCCTATAACGGCCGCGCGCGCCGCAACTTCGCAGGCTCGACAGCCGATTACGCCGCAGGACGGGGCGGTTACAATATCGAAACACTCACCCCCACCGACCTTCGTAACGAACTGATAATGACCCGCCTGCGTACCGCCGAAGGATTGCCCGAAGAGGCCCTCGCGCCCGAAGCAGCCGCGCCGTTCATGGCCCGCGGCCTGCTCGTCCGCACCGGAGGCCGCTACCGTATACCGCCCGAAAAATTCCTGCTCTCGGATATCGTGATCGCGGGGTTGTTCAACGCATAGCATGAATTATGGTGAATTTGTTGACAAATTCACTATATTTGCACTCATGGTGAATATTAAGGAATTGAACGAGCGTATCGAACAGCAGAGTGCGTTTGTCGATGCGCTGAATATGGAGATGGGTAAGCGTATCGTAGGACAGAGGCATTTGCTGGATACATTGCTCATAGGATTACTCTCGGGAGGGCACGTGTTGTTGGAGGGCGTGCCCGGACTGGCCAAGACGCTGGCGATAACAACCCTGTCGGAGGCGGTGGACGCTAAATTCAGCCGTATACAATTCACACCCGACCTGCTGCCGGCCGACCTGATAGGTACGCTGATATATTCGCAGAAGAGAGAGGAATTCACGGTAAAGAAAGGCCCCGTGTTCGCGAATTTCGTGTTGGCCGACGAGATCAACCGCTCACCCGCAAAGGTGCAGAGTGCGCTGCTGGAGGCTATGCAGGAGCGTCAGGTGACCATCGGCGAACAGGCCTATCCGCTACCAGAGCCTTTCTTAGTGCTCGCGACGCAGAACCCGCTGGAGCAGGAGGGTACATACCCGTTGCCCGAGGCGCAGGTCGACAGGTTCATGCTCAAAGCACGCATATCGTACCCCAAGAAGCAGGAGGAGCGCGAGATCATGCGGCTGAACCTCGACGGTGCGGGGCTGCCCCAAGTGAGCAAAGTGGTCTCGCCGGAGGATATCATGCGCGCGCGGAGCGTGGTCGCGGAGGTCTACATGGACGAGAAGATCGAAAGATATATTATAGACATTATCTTCGCCACGCGCGAGCCGGGAGAGTACGGGCTCGGTAATCTGGCGGCGCTGATAAGTTACGGAGGGTCGCCGCGTGCGAGCATCTCGCTGGCTAAGGCGGCAAAGGCATACGCGTTCATCAAGAGGCGCGGATATGTGATCCCCGAGGATGTGCGTGCGGTGTGCCACGACGTGTTGCGCCACCGTATAGGGCTGACCTACGAGGCCGAGGCCGAGAACATCACGTCCGAGGATATAATAACCGACATACTCAACAAAGTCGAGGTGCCGTAGATGAAATTCATCGAAACCGGTCTGGAGGGAGTCGTGATCGTCGAGGGTGTGCGGCACAAGGATGCGCGCGGGTGGTTCGCCGAGACGTTCTCGCAACGCGCGTTCGAGGTGGTGTTCGTGCAGGATAACGAGGTGTGGTCGCGCCGTGGTGTGGTCAGGGGGCTGCATTGTCAGCGAGGCGCCGACGCGCAGGCCAAACTCGTGAGGGCCGTATACGGACGTATTCTCGATGTCGCGGTGGATGTCAGGCCCGGGTCGCCGACCTACGGACGCCATGTGGCGGTAGAGCTGTCGGCGGAGAGCGGACGTCAGATGTTCATACCGCGCGGGTTTCTACATGGATACTCGGTGCTGAGCGACGAGGCGCTGGTCGTTTATAAGTGCGACAATTACTACGCTCCGGCGAGCGAGGCAGGGGTGCGCTACGACGACCCCGCGCTGGGAATAGGCTGGGGTGTCGAGGAGGCGGTAGTCTCGGAGAAGGACATGGCGTTGCCGCTGCTGAAAGACGCGTTGTTATGAGGGTGCTGGTAACGGGCGGGAACGGGCAGTTGGGGCGGTCGCTGGCAAAGACAGGAGGGATAGGCTTCGTATTTGCCGACCTGCCCGAATGCGACATCGCCGACGAGGTGGCCGTCGAACGGTTGGCCGAGGGAGTGGACGCGATAGTGAACTGCGCGGCATATACCAACGTCGACCGCGCCGAAGACGAACCGGAAGAGGCATTGCGCGTGAATGGTATGGGAGCGGCGGTCGTGGCACGTGTGGCGGCGCGGCGGGGGATACCGTTGGTGCACATATCGACCGACTACATATTCGACGGGACCGCACACGCGCCGATACCCGAAACCGCCGCGCCGCATCCTGTCAACACCTACGGCAACACCAAATTGGCGGGCGAAGAAGCTATTGTGGCATCGGGATGCAAGGGTGCAATAATACGCACGTCGTGGCTTTACTCCGAGTTCGGTAACAATTTCGTGCGCACGATGTTGCGTTTGGGTGCGGAAAGGCGGCCGTTACGTGTGATCGACGACCAAGCAGGGTGTCCCACCTACGCATCCGACCTCGCGCAGGCGATCATAACGCTGCTGCAACAAGGGTTCGACGACTTGCAGGTATACAACTACTGCGGCGACGGGACAACGACTTGGTACGACTTTGCGCGCGAGATATTCCGGCGGGAGGGAATGGAAGTGGATGTTATGCCCGTAAGTTCGGCGGAGTACGGAGCACGCGCACAACGGCCCGCATACTCGGCGCTCGATTGCTCTAAGGTCACCTCCCGCGGAATAAAAATACGTTCCTGGCAGGAGGCGCTCGCAGATTGTCTGTCTAAAGTGAAAACGGAAAATTGAAAATGGAAAATCGGAGGGCACGCGCGATCCTTATCACCGGAGGGGCGGGGTTCATAGGGTCGCATGTCGTGCGGCTGTTCGTGAACAAATACCCCGGCTGCCAAATTATCAACTTCGACGCGCTGGCCTACGCGGGCAACCTCGCAAACCTGCACGATGTCGAAGCGCGGCCGAACTACACCTTTGTGCATGGCGATATAACCGATAAGGCGGCGGTGGAGAAGGTTTTCGAGGAATATCATATCGACGGGGTGGTACACCTCGCGGCCGAAAGCCATGTCGACCGCAGTATCGAAGGACCGTTAGCTTTTGCGCACACCAACGTATTGGGCACGCTGACGCTGCTCGAAGCCGCGCGCCGCGCATGGAAAGTAGATAATGAGGGTAAGATGTTCCACCACGTATCGACCGACGAGGTTTACGGCGCGCTGCCGCTGGGCGGCGGAGCGTTCACCGAGGAGACGCGTTACGACCCGCACAGCCCGTACTCGGCAAGCAAGGCGTCGTCCGACCATTTCGTGCGCGCATACCACGACACATACGGGCTGCCGACGCTCGTCACTAACTGCTCGAACAACTACGGCCCCGCCCAATACCCCGAGAAACTGATACCGCTGTTCATAGATAATATCCGCAAAAACAAGCCCCTGCCGGTGTACGGCAAGGGCGAGAACGTGCGCGACTGGCTGTACGTCGAAGACCACGCACAGGCGATAGACCTCGTGTTCCACAACGGCCGTGCGGGAGAAACATACAACATCGGAGGTAATAACGAGTGGAGGAATATAGACCTCATAAATCTGCTGATCGAGACCGTTGACAGGCTCATGGGGCGCCCTGCGGGGGCGTCGAAAGGGTTGATAACACACGTCGTCGACCGCGCGGGGCATGACCTGCGCTATGCAATAGACAGCACCAAACTACGCAACGAACTCGGATGGCGTCCCGAGATGCCATTCGAAAAGGGATTGGAACACACCGTGCAGTGGTATCTGGATAACGCCGGGTAGTTACTTCCCCGTGTGGCCGAAACCGCCGGCGCCGCGCGAGGTTTCGGACAGGGCGTCGACACTCTCCCACTCGACACGCTCGAAACGCGCCACGACCAACTGCGCAACACGTTCGCCCGGCTGCAGGACGTACTCCTCGTTCGAGAGGTTGGCGAGGATTACCTTGATCTCGCCGCGGTAGTCGGGGTCGATGGTGCCGGGCGAGTTGAGCACGGTGAGGCCGAACTTCGCCGCCAGGCCACTGCGCGGGCGCACCTGCATCTCATAGCCTTCGGGCAGTTCGACATATAAGCCCGTGGGCACGAGGGTGCGCTCCAGAGGCCGCAGGGTCAAAGGTCCGTCGAGCACGGCGCGCACGTCGAGCCCCGCGGCGAGAGCGGTCTCGTACTGCGGCAGCTCGAAACCGGAACGATTGATGATTTTTATCTTCATAACGGGCGTAAAGATAATCATTTTCATATAATTCACTACCTTTGTTTCGTTACAAAAACGTGCGATGATGAGGGTAATTCTTAGTGGCGGAGGTACGGGGGGGCATATCTATCCGGCGGTAGCGGTGGCCGAACGTCTGAAAGAACGCGGCGTGGAGGTGCTCTTCGTGGGTGCCGAGGGCAAGATGGAGATGGAGAAGGTGCCGGCGCTGGGATACGACATCGAAGGGTTGCCCGTGGTGGGTATACAGAGGACGCTGTCGGTGAAGAACCTGACGCTGCCTGCTAAGGTATGGCGTTCGGTGAGGCGAGCGAGGCGGATAATCAAGAGGTTCAAACCCGATGTGGTGGTGGGTTTCGGCGGTTACGCGAGTGCGCCTGTGCTGTGGGCGGCGCAGCGGATGGGGATCCCGACCGTGATTCAGGAGCAGAACTCATACGCCGGGCTGACCAATAAGATCCTCGGTCGGCGGGCGCATACGGTATGTGTGGCATACGACGGCATGGAGCGGTTCTTTCCGGCGGAGAGGGTCGTACATACGGGTAACCCGCTGCGCGGGAGTTTCGGTGGCGGGGTTTCACGTGTGGAGGCTTTGCGTCATTTCGGGTTCGAGGAGGGCAGGCCGGTGGTGCTGGTGCTCGGGGGCAGCCTGGGTACGCGCACGCTGAACGAGATGATGAAACGGCGCATCACCGAGGGGCTGGGCGATATGCAGGTGATATGGCAAACGGGGAAGTACTACGAGAAGGAGATAGACGAATTCCTTGCAGAGGGAGAAGGCGAAAGTCAGAAACAGGCGCGCCTGTGGCAAACGGGGAAGTACTACGAAAAGGAGGTAGACGAATTCCTTGCAAAGAGAGAAGGCGAAAGTCAGAAACAGGCGCGCCTGTGGAGAAAAGCCTTTGTAGAGCGGATGGACCTGGCGTACGCCGCGGCGGATGTAGTGATCTCGCGGTCGGGGGCGACCACTGTTAGCGAGCTGATGCTGGCGGGCAAGGCGGTGGTCTTTGTGCCGTCGCCCAATGTTGCCGAAGACCATCAGACGAAGAACGCCCGTGCGCTGGCCGATAAAGGCGCGGCGGTGATGGTCGTGGATGCCGATGCGGTGGAGATGGCGTTCGCGGAGGTGGAAAGCCTGCTGAGCGACGATGGCCGCCGCGCCCTGCTCGAAACCAATATTCGCGCGTTGGCGATAGAAGACTCGGCCGAAAGAGTGGCTAAGATAGTCATTGATACTTTGGCGAATAACGGCGAGTGAAACGAGGCTTGAATGGGCCGGGGCCGCCGCGGACTAACTTAAATAATTGCTCGGTGCGAGCACGTACAATGAAGAACGTCTATTTTCTGGGGATAGGGGGTATCGGGATGAGCGCATTGGCGCGTTACTTTCTGCACGAGGGGCGTAAGGTGGCGGGGTATGACCGTGTGGCGACGGCGCTGACCAGGCAGTTGGAATCCGAAGGCGCGGCGGTGCACTATACCGACGATGCGGGGCTTATACCTGCCGATTTCCGCGACGCGGCGAAGACCTTGGTGGTCTACACCCCCGCGGTACCCGCTGAACACCCCGAGATGGTGTGGTTTCGCGAGCACGGGTTTACGCTGACAAAACGCTCGCAGATGTTGGGTGAGATCGCACGGGGGAAGTATGTTATGGCGGTCGCAGGTACGCATGGAAAGACCACGACCACGACCCTCACGGCATGGTTAAACCATGTGGCGGGCGGCGGCGGGAGTGCGTTCCTGGGAGGTATATCGAAGAATTTCGACAGCAATCTGGTGCTCGGCAAAGGAAGCCGGCTGGCCGTTGAAGCCGATGAGTTCGACCGCTCGTTCCTCACGCTGCACCCCGATGTCGCGGTGGTGACGTCGGCCGACCCCGACCACCTCGATATCTACGGCACGGCGGAGAATATGCGCGCGGCATTCGAGCAGTTCGTGAGCCAGGTCAAGGGCGCGCTGATACTGAAACAGGGAGTGGAGCTCGATACGGGCAATGTCAAGGTTTACCGCTACTCGCTCGCGGAGGGAGATATACATGCCGAAAATATACGCCTGAAGGAGGGTGGGTATTACGATTTCGATATTGTGCTGCCCGACGGGGTGGTCGAGGGATGTACGCTTGGGATCCCGGGGTTGATCAATGTCGAGAACGCTCTCGCGGCGGTGGGGATGATGTGGGTTGCAGGATTCGACGAGAAGCTATTGAAACGTGCGCTGGCGGAGTTCCGGGGCGTTAAGCGGCGGTTCGACTTCTGGATAAACACCCCTTCGCTGACGTATATGGACGACTATGCCCATCACCCCGAGGAGCTCGCGGCGGCGATAGGTTCGATGCGCAGGATGTTCCCCGGGCGGCGGCTGACGGCGGTATTCCAGCCCCACCTATACACCCGCACACGTGATTTCTACAAGGAATTCGGCGCAGCGCTGTCGATGGCCGACGAGGTTATCCTGACGCCAATATACCCTGCCCGCGAGTTGCCGATTGAAGGTGTGGTGTCGGAGATGGTAGGTGAATATATTGCCGTGCCCTGGGTGCTTGTGCCCAAAGGGGAGGTGGCGGAGGAGCTTGCGCGGCGTGAGTTGGATGTCGTGGCGACGTTCGGCGCGGGCGACATCGAGAACGAGTGCGCGAAAATAGCGGAACGGCTGACACGATGAAGCGGTTTTTCAGCATATTCCTTAAGGTGTTGATATGGGCTGCGGTGTTGGCGTATATGGTTTTCGCCGCGCGCTATTGCCGAGGAAGACAGCAAGAGGAGAGGCTCGAAACCGTGAAGATAGCAATGGCCGACACCCTCACGTTGATAGACGCTGCGACGGTGCGCGGCTGGCTCGACAGCGCACATTTCGTTCTGGAGGGGGCGTTGTTGAAGGACGTGAACACACGTGCGATCGTCGATACCATTCTTTCGCGCCGGTTCGTGGCGGAGGCTTCGGCGTGGGTGGAGCAGTCGGGCACACTATATATCGAGGTGCGGCAGCGACGGCCGGTGCTGCGTATTGCCCGCGGCGACGGTAACGACTCCTACCTCACCGACGATATGCACCTGATACCCACGCGTTTGGGCGTTGCGCAGGATGTGCCGGTGGTAAGCGGCGAAATACCCGAAGAAAATTTTGATTTCTTGGCAAAACTGAGTAATTTTGTGGTATCGGTCGTGGAAGGCCCGTTCTGGAAAGGGCGGATCGTGCAGGTCGTGGTGCATGCGCCACGGTCGGAGTGGGGAGGCCCCGAGGTGGAGCTGATCCCGCGCGAGGGGCGTTTCACGATAGTGTTGGGCGAGTTGGAGGGTGCGGAAGAGAAGATGGAGAAACTCGCGCTGATGTACCGCAACGTGCTGCCCCACGAGGGGTGGGACACGTATGCGGTGTTGGATATTAGTAATAAAGGCCAGGTGGTTGCCACAAAATAGGATATGAAAAAGCTGTTGTTGTTTCTTTTGGTTTTGCCTTTCGCGGTGCAGGCGCAGAGGGTTTCGGTCGATATCGAAGGGCTGGGCAGCGACTCGCTGAAGGTGGATATTTATCCGTGGTCGGACGACGACCAAGAGACGCGGTACATGGCTGTGTGGGCACCGAAAGGTAAGGCTGTTATAGACCTGCCGCAAGGGAAAGCTATGGGTGTGCTTATTATCCCCAAGTCGCTCGTGGAACTCCGTCCCGAGGGAGGGGAGGTTTGGTTGGATTCGCGTATGATCGAGCTGTTGTTGAACCCGGATGAGGGAGTATTACGAAAAGTACCACGACAGGGTTGAATTCGTGAGCGTGGACTGCGACGAGCCGGAGGCGAAATGGCGCGGATTTCTGGCGAAGAACGATATGCCGTGGCTACACGTCATGGAGGGCGGCACGGAATATGACCTTTCGGACGAGTATTGCGTGAAAGCATACCCGTCGAAATTCATCCTCGACGCGGAATACAGGATAGTGGCAGAGTTCGTGGGCGAAGGAGACGACTTCTACGAGAAGTTGGACGAATTGATGAGCAAATAAAAAATACGATAGCAGTGGAGAAGAATTACATTGTGGCGGTAGACCTGGGGAGCAACAGCGTCGTCGTGGCGGTCGGCAGCCGCACGGGAGGCAGGATCAATGTCGAGAGCGTGATGATCGAGCCGTCGGCGGGTGTCGAGGGTGGCGAGGTGAAGAACGTGGAGTCGGCGAGCGCGGCGATACGCAGGGCGGTGGAAAAGACCGAAGAGGCTCTCGGGATACGTATCTCGGAGGCGTGCACGGGACTGTCGGGCAGCCATATCAGTTGCGCGAAGCACCCTTATTACGTCCATGTGGCGGGTAAGGACGGCGAGATCTCGGCGGCCGACGTGAGGCTACTGAACGACAGTATGCGCAATATCCAGGCCCCCGAGGGCTACAGGCTGATGCACGTGGTGCCGCAGCATTACACGGTGGACGAGGAGGAGGAGATAATGGACCCCGTGGGGCGGTTCGGAAAGACACTCGGGTCGACATTTAACCTCGTGATCGGCAAGACGACGATAATTCAGCGCTTGGAGAAGGCATTACAGAAGGCGGGATTGGGCGTCTCGCGGATATTCATCAATCCGCTGGCGATGGCCGAGGCGGTGGCGCTGCCCGACGAGAAGGCGATGGGCGTGGCGGTGGTCGATATAGGCGCGGGGACGACCGACGTGTGTATATACCTCGGCGGCATAGTGCGCCATGTGAGTGTGATCCCGATGGGTTCCGACGCGGTGAACAAAGATATTCAGGCCTACGGCATCATGGAACGCTACGTCGAGGAGTTGAAGACGAAGTACGGCTGCGCGGTGGCTGAGATGGTGGACGGCGAGAAGAAGGTGAAGGTGCCCAGCCGCCTGCCGAACGACTACAAAGAGGTATCGTTCCGCAATCTGGCGGCGATAATCGAGGCGCGGATGACCGATATAGTTGATTATGTGATTCAGGAGATCGAGGCGGCAGGGTACTCGGGCAGGTTGGGTGCGGGTATCGTGCTCACGGGCGGCGGGGCGATGCTGCAGGAGGTCGCGGCGCTGTTCGAGAAGAAGACGGGGATGGATGTGCGTATCGCCGCGCCCAACGTGATGGTGTCGGCAGAGAGCAAGGAGCTTGCGGCAGACCTGCGGGCGGCGGCGGCGGTGGGATTGCTGTGGCAGGGGATGACGGCCGGGGTCGAGACCCGGGTGGAGGGTGTGAGGCCCGCCGCCGCGCCCGAAGAGCAAGTCCCGCAGGATGTGGACATCAGTTGGGGAGACAACCCCAAGCCCGCCAAGCAGCAGCGCAAGGGCTTCATGAGCAAGATCAAAGAGGCTTTCAATAAGGCGATCGACACCGATGTGCTCGACGACGACACCATGATATAGCCGCGTGCTCGCGCCGCGTGCTCGCGGAGAGCAAATATTTACATTAAAAACACAGGGAAAATGAGCAAGAAATTACTGAAAGGCACAAATTGGCTGCTGGCGGGGATCCTCGGCCTGTTGGGATTTACGGGCTGCGAGACCACCAGCGGCAAGGAGGAGTACGGTTCGCCCCATGCGGACTACACGGTCAAAGGTAAGGTTGTCGACAAGGCGACGCAGGAACCGATAGAAGGAGTAAGTGTGACGATGGGCTATGACCCGGAGCACGTGATGGAACCTGTCATGACCGATGAGAACGGAATGTTCGAGTTGACGACAGGGGACAGGTGCCCCACGCTATATGTCGACGATATCGATGGCGATGAGAACGGGGCATACGAGTCGGAAGAGATAGAACTCGATATCGACGATGCGGTGCATACGCCCGGGTCGGGGCATTGGGACGAAGGCGACTACACGTGGACGAAAAACGTGGAGTTGGACGAGGCCGGGGAGCCGCAGGAATAATGAGCCGAAAGCCCTCGCTCCGCCGGCGCATGGCCTTGGAAGTCTTTCGCCGGATCCGCAAGAACAACGTCCGCCTGCACGAGATGGACACCCTGTTCTGGGAGTGTACGCTTCGCTGTAACGTCGCCTGCCGCCATTGCGGGAGCGATTGCAGGGCGTCGGCCGACACTCCCGATATGCCGATGGAGGATTTTCTCGGTGCCGTGCGGCGTCTTGCACCACACGTGAACCCGAACCACACGATGGTGGTCTTCACGGGTGGCGAGGCGCTCGTGAGGCGCGACCTGGAGGCTTGCGGGCTGGAGTTGTACAGGATGGGGTTTCCGTGGGGGCTGGTCACGAACGGGTTGTTGCTGGACAGGCGCAGGCTCGACTCGCTGTTGGCCGCGGGGATGCACTCGATAACGGTCAGCCTCGACGGTTTCGAGGAGGCGCACAATTGGCTGCGCCGCCACCCGAAAAGCTACGCCAATGCCTTGAACGCAGTGCGTATGCTGGTGGGCGAGAAAGAGATAGCGTGGGATGTGGTGACCTGCGCGAACCGTAAAAATATCGCCACGCTGCCCGAATTCAAGGAGATGCTGATAGAGAGCGGGGTGAAAAATTGGCGTATATTCACCATCTTCCCTTCGGGACGGGCGGCCGAGTTACCCGAGCTGCAGCTTTCGGACGAGGAGTTCACCGCGTTGTTGGATTTTATTCGTGACACGCGCCGCGAGGGTAGGATTAAACTCGAATACGGTTGCGAAGGTTTCCTGGGCGGCTACGAGGGTGAGGTGCGCGACGGGTTTTACCAATGCCGTGCCGGGGTGAACGTGGCGTCGGTGCTGGCCGATGGTTCGATATCGGCCTGTCCGAGCATACGTGACGGTTTTCATCAGGGGGATATCTACCGTGACGACATTGCGGAGGTATGGGAAAACCGGTTCGAACCTTTCCGTAACCGCGAATGGGCGCGAAAGGGTGAGTGCGCCGAGTGCGGGATGTTCCGCTACTGCGAGGGCAACGGGATGCACCTGCATGACGGAGAAGGGAACCTTACGGTTTGTCATTACAGGCGGATCGTCGGGTAGAAGATAATGTTTCATCGAGCATAAATAAATATAAAGATGTCGGACGAGATCATAGAAGTTAAGGGGCTGGAGCCGGTTGTGCGGTCGATCATCATGGTCGCCGGAGTGGGCGGCGCGGGAGGTAATGCGGTGAACCATATGTACGACCTGGGGATCACCGATGTGGCGTTCATGGTGGCCAATACCGACCGTCAGGCGCTGAACCGTTCGCTGGTTCCGGTCAAGGTGCAGCTGGGCGAGGGCCTTGGGGCGGGAAATAAGCCGGAGGAGGGGCGTAAGGCCGCTATCGCGAGCATCGACGAGATCACCGATATATTCCGGGAGCAGGGCACGAAGATGGTATTCGTGACGGCGGGTATGGGCGGCGGCACGGGTACCGGCGCGGCGCCCATCATCGCCAAGGCCGCGAGGGATATGGGAATCCTGACCGTGGGTATCGTGACCATGCCCTATATCTCGGAAGGCCCGATGCGCGTGAAGAACGCGATGGCGGGTATCGAGGAGCTGAAGAAGAACGTCGACTCGCTGCTGATCATCAATAATGAGAACATTCAGGAGATCTACGGTGAGCTGCCCATAACCGAGGCCTTTGGCAAGGCCAACGATATTCTCGCCACGGCTGCCAAAGGTATTGCCGAGATCGTGACGGTCGAAGGCGTGGTAAACGTCGACTTTGCGGATGTCACGACGGTGATGAAGGATAGCGGCGTGGCGCTGATGGGTTCGGCGCGCGCCAGCGGCGAAGACCGCGTGGAGGAGGTGGTGCACGGTGCGTTGAGTTCGCCGCTGCTGAACTATAACTCGATAGAGGGCGCGACGAGCATTCTGTTCAATATATCGTCGGGCGCGCAGGAGGTGACGCTGGCTGAGTCGGCGGCGATACTCGATATGATCCAGGCGCGCGCGGGGAAGAATGCCAACGTGATCTGGGGTATCACGAGTAACGAGTTGCTGGGGAACGAGATAGAGCTGACAGTCATTGCGACAGGCTTCGGCACGTCGGACGAGACGGGCAAATTCCAACCTATCGCTGCGGGCAAGAAGAGCGGATGGGCGCCGCCGCGCAATCCGTTCGAGAAGGCCAAGCCTCTGCCCGAAGATGCTTCGAACAACATCATCTCGGTGGAGGAGAACACGCGGTACAGAAATATAGAGCATATGCTGGGTACTCCGGCGTATGTCAGGCGGCGTGTGAAATTGTCGAACGATGGCGCAGGCACGCGTGCGAACGTAAAACTGAAGGACGGCGCCCCGAAAAAAGATAGCGGCAAATCGCTGTTCGAAGACTAACGCGTGTACCCGCGCAGGGCGATTATTAGGAGTTTATTCAATAGATGAATATAGCGGAGTTTCATTCTTTTACATTCGAGGCGGGGGTTTACCTCGTATTTGTGGCGGTGTTGCTGTGTTTCTCGGCGTTGATGTCGGGCTCGGAGACATCGCTATTCTCCTTGGGGCAGACCCAGTTGGAACGCTTGCGCCGTAGCGACAAACCCTCCGACCATGTAATCCCGAGGCTTCTGGATGCTCCGGACAGTCTGTTGGCCACGGTGTTGATCGGCAACAATCTGGTTAATATATGTATAGTCATTCTGGCTAATAATCTGATCGACCTGTTGGCGGCGTTCCATAGCGCGGGATGGGAGTTCGCGGTGAAGACGGTCATCGTCACGTTTATACTGTTGCTCTTCGGCGAGATCATGCCCAAGATCTTCGCGGCATACAACCCGTTGCATTTCGCCCGGCTGGCGGCGCCTGTGATATCGTTCCTGCGCCCGATATTCAAGCCTTTGGCGTGGCTGCTATTGCGGTCTGGCAGTAAGATAAAGAGTAAAAAAGGGCCTATCTCGATCGACGAGTTGAGCGATGCGATGGAGGTAACGCGCAACCAGAGCGACGAGGAGCGGCAGATGCTCTCGGGGATAGTGAATTTCGTGAACACCGAGGCGGGCGAGATCATGCAATTGCGTATGGATATCGTGTCGCTCGACATGGAGTGGGGCTTCGACCGTGTGCAGAAGACTATCATCGAGTCGGGACTGTCGCGACTGCCGGTATACGAGGGTAATATCGACACCATACGGGGTATACTATATGTCAAGGACATGGTGCCGTTCATCGGGCTGGAGGATGGTTTCGAATGGCACAAGCACCTGCGGCGTGCATATTTTGTCCCCGAGCACAAGAAGATCAACGACCTGTTGGCAGAATTCCAGGCGGAACACGTCCATATGGCTGTGGTGGTCGATGAGTACGGGGCTACGCAGGGCCTGGTCTCGCTGGAGGATATTCTGGAGGAGATCGTGGGCGAGATCACCGACGAGTTGGACCAGGCGCAGCCGACATTCTACGAACGCCTGAACGAGAATACCTATATCTTTGAAGGCAAGGCCCACATCGGCGACCTGGAGGATGTGTTGGGGCTGGAGGAGGATTACTTCGGTGAGGCGGGTGCGCGGTGCGAGACGGTGGCGGGGTTGGTGCTGGAGTTGCGGCGCGATTTTATGAAGAAGGGCGAGAGCGTGGCCTCGCGGGGGATCACGTTCACGGTGATGGCCCTCGACGTGCGTCGTATAGATAAGGTCAAGGTGGTGGTCAGGAGGTAGGGTATGCCTATAATATATGACGAGAGGGGGTTGCTGCTGTGGCGCATCGACGAGAGCGAGGAGGAGTTGGAAGGGTTGGTGACGGCCGGAGACAGGGAGTCGGCGTCGCGAATGGCTTCGGCCGAGAGGCGGCGCGGGCATCTGGCGTGGCGCGCGGCATTGAGGACTGTGCTGCCCGGGGCGGTGGTGGGCTACGACGATAATGGAGCGCCTGTGACGGAGGGGGTTTACATATCCGCCTCACATACGCAAGGGTTGGCGGCTGTGAGGGTCGCCGACAGGCCGTGCGGAGTGGATGTGGAGTTGGTTGCGAGGGATATGGGTGGTGTGTGTTCGCGGTTCGTGGGGCCGGAAGAGGAGATGTTGCCCGATGCTGCGAGGGAGGACTTTGCGGTTAGTGCGTGGTGTGCCAAGGAGGTTATGTATAAGATGTCGGGGCGGCGTGGTTTGGACTTTCTGCGCGACCTGAAGATCGGGTCGAGCGACTTGGCCAACGGGACTATTGCAGGCATGCGGGTGATAAAAATTAACGAATGGATTGTTGTTTTTGTATGAAATTATACGTACCTTTGCCTTGTACGGCTTTATTCACAGGAGATCTAAATGGGTAAGAATCTGATAATCAGGCGTTTGTAGATTGTCATGACGAAACATCCAATATAGATTTTTAGATAGACAAAAATGTAACACCTAACTAAATTTTAACCAAAAACCAGTAATTATGAAAAAACTTTTGATTTTCGCGCTCGCGGCGTTTGTATTCGTTGCGTGTAAGAAAGATGGGAATGAGCCCGGTGGCCCCACTCTCTACACCATTGAATTCGTAGGTGATGGCAATGCTACCGCTTTTGACTCAGAAGGTGTAGAGATTAACCGTGCGGAAGCAGGCGCTACCATTACGATTGTTACAGATGCGACATCTGGCGACAACGAGTTCACAGGTTGGAACGTTCACACCGCAGGTGGGTTCGCTACAGTTGATCTGGATAACCCTGTAGAACTCGAGACCACATTCGAGATGCCGGCAGGCAACGTGAAACTGGAGGCTATGTATGTTCCCACGTTCCCGATCGTTCTCGTAGTTGAGGAGTCTGGCGAACCTGTCACTCCGCAGACTTTCGTAACGCTGAGCGCGACGAGGGTTCCCGCAGGCGAAGAGGTTACGGTAACGTATACCGACAGGTCTGACGAAGGTTTCCACTTCATCACACCCGTAGGTAACGACGAAGGCGAGACTGAGTTCGTAGTCGACGGCACCAATGAAAATGTGTTTGTTTTCGAGATGCCCGCACACGAATTGACAGTTACTGCAGGATACGAACTGACCCTGTTTGAGGTTCACGTTGCAGACGGTACCGCAGAGACTGAAGCTACTGCAGAACCGAGCGACCTTATCGAGGCTACCAAAGGCACTGTGGTTACTCTGGCTCACGACGAAACAGCAACCCCCGACGGTATGGCATTCGGCGGCTGGAGGAACGTAGCCGAGGAAGAGGGTACAGATGATTTCGTAGACGCAACTATCACTAATGATGCAGGTGTTTACTCGTTCGAGATGCCTATCGGTAATGTAAGTGTTGAGCCTATCTACAGCCAGCTCTACGTGCTTACTTTGCCCGCAGACGTTACTGCAGAGGCTAACGGCGAAGCAGTTGAGAGCGGCGACTATGTTGGAGCTAGCTGGGTTGTTACTTTGACCTACACCGGTACTCTCGAAGCGAATACATTCTTCAACGGTTTCACAGCCGATGTTCCTGAGGTTGAATTCACAGCAGATGCTGCCGACGAGAATACTTTCACTTTCGAGATGCCCGAGGCTGATACGACTATCGAGACCTCGATCCTGCCGTACGGTATCCTTAACCTTGAAGCAGGTGTTGAGGCAACTATCGAAGAGGCAGGTGATCCCGATCCTGTAACTGTTACTGTTAACAGCGGTGATTTCGTTGCTCCTGGCGTAGTTGTTACTCTGACCTACACGGGTACTCCTCCTGCAGGCCAGGGCTTCGAGGCTTTCACAGCCACTGTTGGTGAGGTCGTAGACACAGACGGTGTATTCACTTTGGATATGCCCGGAGAGGATACGACTATCGGCGTAACGTTACATGACCTTCCCTTGTTGGCCGAGCTCCTTTATCTGGACGCCGACGGCAAATTGGCGCTGGGCGACTGGAGCACAGACGTTAACGTGGACAACATGATCTACACAAGGTATGGTTCGTTGGTAGGTATGAAGCATGGGGGAGATACTTATGCAGCCGCAGACGTTATCTTCAACCCCACCACTCAGACAGATTACACTGTATGGTATGCTACTACCTATAAGTCGCCTGATGGATATGACGGAGGTAGTTACCTGGATGGCGATATTCCCTATATGGGAGACTTCGCAACATACTACTCGAGTCCGGCGGAGCAGTATAAAGTAGCCGACCTGTCGGGAGGAGAGAACTGGGAAGCAGATAAAGTAGGCCTTGCGACTGAAACCCATATTCTGGAGATGATCAAAAAAGGTAAAGGTGACATCTGTAAGTTGGTCGGTTTGACAGCAGCAGAGGCTAAGGCCAAAATCGCCGACGAGTCGATCGTAGACTATAACAGCGGTTATCGTTTGCCGACAGCGGATGAAATCAGGGCTATCTGGGAGACGACGACTATGTCGAATACTTATACTCCTGTAGGTGGTTTTAGGCATTATTATAGTGGGGCCTTCATTACCCCCACGGAGCCTTTCTTCTGGACAGCAGATTCGGGCAAAGGCCCCAATTTGTCTACAAGTGGTTATTTGGGCCGTCTGTCGACAGTTAACAGCGGTGTCCGTGTAGCGATCCGGAGTAATGACCTTCAAGTCACTTATATGGAAGTTAGGAATAGCGCAGGAGTACGTTGCGTAGCTAACGACTACACAGTTCCCGCAGCTGAATAATTCAGTTCGAGGTTATATACTTGGGGCCGCGCTGTAAAGCGCGGCCCTTTTTCGTGGCACGTGCCCGCGCAGGAAGGATAGCGCGTGCTCGCGCGGAGCAATTATTTTTTCCCGCAGTCATCCTAAACCGCTCATTTTGCCTTTCCCTTCGACTTCCCATGTAGGCCGCTTCGCGGCCTTATGCGATTTTGCTCTACGCAAAATCGCGCAGTACGCCGCCGCCCCACAGCGGCGGACTGCTCACTTTGTTCGCGTCCTTGCCCGGCGGCTACCTGCTTGCGGCTCGCTCCGCTCGCCACCGAACGAGACCCCTCGCTCAGCAGCCCATTAATCATTTATCATTAATCACTAATAATTATCTTTTCACTATCTTTGACTACGTCTTAGATAGACTGCGCCTCGGGAAACTGCAAACAAGTTTGCGTTTCCTCTCGGCTTGCACTATCTTTGCACTACAACTTAAACCCGAAAAATGGAATCACTTCGCGAACTATACAAAATAGGCCACGGCCCGTCAAGCAGCCATACAATGGGGCCCCGAAAAGCAGCATTGCAATTCGCCGAGCGTAACCCCAAACCCGACGCATACCGCGTAACCCTATACGGAAGCCTCGCCGCAACAGGTAAAGGACACTTCACAGACAAAGCAATACTCGACGTCCTAACACCCATGGCCCCGACCGAAATAGTCTGGGAACCAACCGTATTCCTCCCGTTCCACCCCAACGGAATGAAGTTCGAAGCCATCGGCCACGGCACGGTAGTAGACGAATGGACGATATTCAGCGTCGGCGGAGGAGCACTCGCAAACGAAAATACCAGAATAGCCAAAGCCGAAGACGTATACCCGATAGAAACCCTCGTCGGCATACAGCGATGGTGCGACGAGAACGGAACAAGCTACTGGGAGTACGTCGAACAATGCGAAGGCCCCGAAATATGGGACTACATGAAAACCGTGTGGGAGACCATGCAAAGCACAATCCTCAAAGGACTCGAACAAGAAGGAGTAATCCCCGGCGGACTCGGAGTAAGGCGCAAAGCAGCAACGTACCTCGTCAAGGCCGAGTCGCACACAAGTTCGGTGGCCAGCCGAGGTAAAATATATGCCTACGCCCTCGCAACGTCGGAGGAGAACGCATGTGGCGGAGTGATAGTTACGGCGCCCACGTGCGGTGCGAGCGGTGTGTTGCCGGCCATACTTTACCACCTGAAAATGTCGCGTGGTTTCAACGAGACCCGTATATTGCGCGCGCTCGCCACGGCGGGTATAGTGGGCAATGTGGTGAAGACCAACGGCTCGATATCGGGTGCCGAAGTGGGGTGTCAGGGCGAAGTCGGTGTGGCGTGTGCCATGGCTGCCGCTGCCGCGTGCCAATTATTCGGGGGTACGCCCGCCCAGATCGAATATGCCGCAGAGATGGCCCTGGAGCATCATCTGGGGCTGACGTGTGACCCTGTATGCGGATTGGTGCAGGTGCCGTGTATCGAGCGTAACGCTATCGCGGCGGCACGCGCATTCGACTCCAACAACTTCGCGATGTTCTCCGACGGAAAGCACCGCATAAGTTTCGACAAGGTGGTAGAGGTGATGAAAGAGACGGGACACGACCTGCCGAGCCTCTATAAAGAGACCTCGGAGGGTGGCTTGGCGAAGAACTATACGGGAGATGCTTAAATTCGGGAAAGAGCGCCGTGTGCATGGCCTCAATGCTGTGCAGGAGCTATTTCGCGAGGGCCGCGGAGGAACCGCCTATCCGTTGCGGTATCTGGTCGTGACGGGTGTTGGCGAGCCGGGTGCAGCGGTGTTGGTAAGCGCGCCGAAGAAACTACACAAGCGGGCTGTGCGGCGTAATATGCTGAAGCGTCGTATGCGCGAAGCATTCCGTTTGCAGGGCGTGGAACTCCACCGACAGGCGGCCGAAAAAGGCGTAGGAGTGCGTATAGCGCTGTTGTATACTACGAAAGATATTGTCGATTATCGGACTATCAGCGATGCTGTGGAACGGGCGTGTGCCCACGCGGAGCGGTTATTAACCGGATTAAGAGATGAATGACCGTTTCTTGCGCAGGTTACGTACCGTGCTGGTTTTCCCGTTCGTCGTTCTTATAAAATTCTACCAATACTGCATCTCGCCATTGCTGCCACGGGTGTGCAGGTACGAGCCGAGTTGCTCGGTATATGCAGTCGAGGCGTTGCGCAAGCACGGATTGCTGTGGGGCGGATGGCTGGCTGCAAAACGTATTTTACGCTGCAACCCCTGGGGCGGAGGCGGGTATGACCCGGTACCGGAGACACGTCCGTTTTCGAAGAGATGAACGTCTTGTCGTTGACATACCTGGGTAATACGGAGTGGTTCGCGAGATTGCTGGAGGGAGCTACGATCGACGTTGGCGAACATTATGTCAAGCAGTCGTGGCGCAACAGGTGCGAGATAGCGAGCGCTAACGGGCGGTTGTCGTTGACGGTGAACGTAGCGGCAGGCGCGCAAAGGCTACCGGTGCGCGAGGTGAGGATAGATTATTCGAAACGCTGGCAGCACACACATATAGAGGCTTTGCGGTCGGCATACGGGCGGGCGCCGTTCTTCGAGCACTATTGGCCGGCGCTGGAAAGTGTGCTGGGCAGGACGCACAAGTTTCTATATGACCTCGACAGGGAGCTGCTGGAGGCGGTGCTGCGGTTGATGAAATGCAATGTAACGCCCTTATTCTCAGAGAGTTACATCGAGTGCCCGGAGCATGACCTGCGGAACGTGATATCCCCCAAGCGGCCGTCGGAGGGTTTTCGGCCCGAGCAGTATTGGCAGGTCTTCGGCGGGTGGGAACCTAATCTGTCAGTGGTCGATACGCTGATGTGCGAAGGCCCGGCGGCGATGGATATCATACGAAAATCGGCGCGAGATTTGTAATTTAGAGCAAGTTGTGAAGGTGGTGAAAAAAATAGCAAAGTGGCTTCTATGCATCGTATTAGGTGTCGTGGGGCTGCTTTTGCTCGTTTCGGTGCTCGTATTTTTGCCGCCGGTGCAGGATCTCGTAAAACGAAAAGCGGCCGATTATGTTTCTGAAACTATGGGTGTGAAGCTCGATATAGGGCGTTTCAGGCTTCAGTTTCCCTTGATGCTGCGCATCGATAACACGCTGCTGCGGAGCACGGCAGGCGATACGCTGGCCTATGTGGGACGTTTCAGGGCGGGTGTTGCGCCGCTGCCGCTGTTGAGCGGGAGCGTTCAGGTGCGGCGTTTCAGAGTCGGCGATGTGGCGTTGGATTGGGCCGATTCGACGATGGCTGTGCGCGGCAATATCGAACGGGTGAGGCTCGACAATGTTAGGGTCAGGCCCGGCCGCGGGCGCGTGAGGGTCGGTGCGGCGGTGGTGGCGGGCGCTGATATCGACCTACATCTGGAACTTTCGGCCGACACCGCCGCTAACGCACCGCCGCCGCAATGGAGGATCTCGGTGCGGAGCGTGGAGTTGGACAGCGTGGCGTTCAGGATGGATACTATCGTGGCGAGTCTCGAGAAAGGCAGTGTTGAAAGCGTGAGGATTAACCTTGCGGAGGGCACGACGGATGTAGGCCGGGTGCGATTAGAGGGGGGACGGGGCGAGTACGGGTCTTTGGCAGCGGTGTCGGAACTACAAATGGACGTGGAAGATATTCATAATAAAGGGAGCGATATTGCACTGAATATCAATGAGTTGGAGGTATTAGAACGACGAGGGGTGCGGATCACCGAAGGGCGTGCGGAAGTTCGGATGGACAGCGCGCAGATCGCGGTGAGCGGTTTGAGGTTGGAGACAGGTGCTGGCTCGCGGATAACGGCCGATGTGCGTGCCGATGTTGCGGCGATGGCCATGAACCCCGCGGCGGCGGTCGAGGCACGTATCGAAGCATCGGTCGAGGCAGCCGACGTGAAGCCGTTTTTCGAGATACCCGCGGACAGCCTGCTGCGCGGCAGAACGCTGACCGCCGAGGCCGACATTAATGGTGCGCTTAATAGTCTGGATATCAATACTCTACATATAGCACTTCTGCCGTTTGTCAATTTAACCGCACGTGGAAATGTGCGCTCCGTAACAGATATCGACAACATCTCGGGTAATCTTCATGTAGACGGGCAATTTGCTGAGATTCAGCGATTTACAGCTTTGTCTGTTCCCCGATCAGTCACTGTTAATGGCGATATATCCGTTGGTGCGGGGAGCTACCGGCCAGTGTTGCGAGTAGCTTCCGACGGCGGGCATATCGACCTGGAAGGCGACCTGAGCCTCAAAACCCAAAGCTACATTGCCCGTATCACCGCCGTCGACTTCCCGTTGATAGTCATGCCAGGTGCCGCATCGCTCTCAATGGAGGCCGAAGGACAGGGCTTCGATCCACTTTCGCACGACACACGCGCCAAGTTGGATGTGAATGTCCAAAGGCTTGATTATCAGGGATATAACTACCGGAATACTTCGCTTGTAGCCACTCTTGCTCAAGGCCGGTTCAAGGCCACGGCCCGCAGTGCGAGCGAGGCTTTGGCTATCAATTTTGACGTACAAGGCGGCCTTGCGCGAGACAACTACGAGGCGAAAGTCACCGGCCGCATCGACACCCTCGACCTTGCTAGGATGGGGTTCTCTACCACGCCGCTCGCAATGAAAGGTTCGATCGACGCCTCGGCAGCGGTGGCCGGTAAAAAATATACCGCCGATGCGACCCTCGACTCGCTCGTCATAACTACCTCGGGATACAATATGGCGGTTGACCGTACTATCGTCATGGCACGCGCCGACAGTTCCAGAGTGGTGGCGTCGGCCCGCTCGGGCGATATCTACGCCGTACTCAACGTGCGCATGGGGGTGGATAAATTGACGTCACGCATCGCAGCGGCTACTGATACCCTTACGCGCCAGATTGCCGCTCGCAACCTGCGTCCCGAAGCTATCGACAGTCTGCTGCCGCCGCTGAACTTCAGCATACAGATGGGGCGACGCAATGCCGCATACCGCCTATTGGAGGCTCGCCAATTAGGGTTCGGTGCCGTGTCGATGACTGCCACCAAGAACGACAGCACAGAATTCAGGGCGCGCGCCATTGCCACGGGATTTCACACCCTCTTTGGCTAGGCCCGATACCTTTTTCCAATCGGAGGGGGTAAGCTGGATATTGCCGCCAAGCGTCCTTTTTGCC
>QMCE01001270.1_pt1 | contig 23218 bp, 17 predicted proteins | sample 1821851 | NCBI WGS metagenome assembly QMCE01 (sample SAMN09453174, study PRJNA476694) | Termite gut metagenome, whole genome shotgun sequencing project. | isolation source: worker | host: Odontotermes sp. | place: South Africa:Pretoria | collected 2016-01-28 | reverse complement strand
GGCGCGGGACGTTTCGGCAAATGGCTCGAAGGGCTTGTCGATTGGAACCTGTCGCGTTCGCGCTTCTGGGGCACTCCGCTTCCCGTGTGGGCGACGGAGGATTATTCGGAGACGAAATGTGTAGGCTCGGTCGGTGAGCTGCGCAGCGAAATAGAGAGATCGGTGGCCGCGGGTTATATGAAAACCAATCCGTTGGCCGCTTTCCGCGAGGGGGATTTCTCGGAGGAGAATTACAATATATTCGACCTTCACAGGCCGAGTGTAGATGATGTGGTGCTGGTCTCATCGAAGGGCGAACCGATGCGCCGCGAAAGCGACCTCATAGATGTGTGGTTCGACAGCGGCGCCATGCCTTACGCGCAGGTGCACTATCCGTTCGAGGTGGACGGCGCGGACTTCGAAAAGGTGTTCCCCGCCGACTTCATCGCCGAGGGAGTCGATCAAACGCGCGGCTGGTTCTTCACGCTCCATGCGCTTTCGACGATGATATCAGATTCGGTAGCCTACAAAAATATAATATCTAACGGCCTCGTGCTCGACAAGAACGGCAACAAGATGAGCAAGCGTCTGGGCAACGGTGTCGATCCGTTCGAGGTGATGGAGCAGTATGGTCCCGACGCCGTGAGATGGTACATGATATCGAACTCGCAGCCGTGGGACAACCTCAAGTTCGACCGCGACGGAGTGGACGAAGTGAGGCGCAAGTTCTTCGGCACGCTTTACAATACATACGGTTTCTTTGCGCTCTACGCCAATGTAGACGGATTTACGGGTGCGGAACCCCTCGTTCCGGTGGACAAGCGTCCGGAGATAGACCGCTGGATAATGTCGTTGCTCAACACGCTCGTGAAAGATGTGTCGGCGCATCTCGAAGATTACGACCCGACCCCCGCGGCAAGGCTCATACAGGATTTCGTGGGAGAGAACCTGTCGAACTGGTATGTTAGGCTCAATCGCAAGCGTTTCTGGGGCGGGGGCATGAGCGAAGACAAACTCGCAGCTTATCAGACCCTTTATGCCTGCATCGAAACGGTGGCGCAGCTTGCAGCCCCGTTCGCGCCGTTCATGGCCGACCGTATATTCGGCGACCTGAACCGTGTCAGCGGCAAACAGGCGGGCTCGGTGCATTTGTGCAAGTTCCCCGTGGCCGACCTCTCGCTCATAGACAAGGAGTTGGAAGACATGATGTCCGTAGCCCAGAGGGTGTCGTCGATGGTGCTTGCGCTCCGCCGCAAGGTCAATATAAAGGTAAGGCAACCCCTTACGAAGATAATCATACCCGTCTTGGACGAGCGCACCGGACGCCATATAGAGAGTGTCAAGGGACTCGTCATGGGTGAAGTGAATGTCAAGGAGATAGAGCTCATCACCGATACGGCCGGCCTCATCACCAAGCGCATCAAACCGAACTTCAAGACTCTCGGCCCGAAATACGGTAAGCAGATGAAGCAGATATCGGCGCTCGTGGCATCATTTTCGCAAGGTGACATTGCGAAGGTGGAGGCGAGCGACACTTGGGTGCTGAATATCGACGGCGAGGAACTGCCCGTTACAAGAGAGGACTTCGAGATTACCTCGGAGGATATGCCCGGCTGGCTCGTTGCCTCGGAGGGCAAGCTTACGGTGGCGCTCGACGTTACGGTAACGGAGGAACTTCAGAGGGAAGGCACGGCGCGCGAACTCATCAACCGCATACAGAACATCCGCAAGGAGAGCGGTTTCGAAGTGACCGACAAAATAATGGTCGAGATCGAGGATTCCGATGTGGTAAGGGATGCAGTGGCCGCGTTCAGGGACTACATAGCTTCGCAGACGTTGGCCGTGAAGGTCGCGCTTGCCCCGTCGCCAGACGGCGAATTCGTCCACGATACCGATATCGACGACAACGGCCTGAAAATAGCCGTCACCAAAATCCGGTCATAGCAGATTATTGAAGTAAAAGTTTTGTTTTTTAAAATAAATAACACTATCTTTATATTCATAATAAAGTAGTATGTGCAAAAAATAGTTGGTTATGGCAGACATTGAAAAAACAAGATATTCGGATGAAGAGCTCGTCGAATTCAAGGCGATAATTTTGGACAAGCTCGAGAAGGCGAAAACGGATTACGAACTTCTTCGCGCGACGATAACCCATACGTTGAGCAACGATACGGAAGATACGTCGCCCACATTCAAAGTCCTGGAAGAGGGCGCGGCCACTTTGTCGAAAGAGGAGTCGGGACGTCTTGCGCAGCGCCAGATGAAATTCATACAACATCTGGAGGCTGCCCTGGTACGCATCGAGAACAAGACCTACGGGATATGCCGCGAAACAGGCAAACTTATCCCCAAGGAGAGGCTCAAGATCGTTCCCCACGCCACGCTCAGCATCGAGGCGAAGTCGGGACAGCGATAGTTTATTAATGGAAAATTGAAAATTGAAAATTGAAATAGCCTCTAAATATTATCCATTTGGAGTTATGGCAAAATAGCGCGATCCGATCGCGCTATTTTGATAATAATTTTCCATTTTTCATTGCTATATTTATAGCTAAATGCACAAAATAACGATATATACCGATGGTGCCGCGCAGGGTAATCCAGGGCGCGGAGGTTACGGTGTGGTGCTGATAGCGCTGCCCCACCGCAAGGAGCTCAGCGCGGGTTTCAGGCTTACCACCAATAACCGCATGGAACTTCTGGGGGTTATCACGGGGCTGGAGGCGCTTAAGTTCGACGGTTGCGACGTAACAATATACTCGGATTCGCGTTATGTTGTAGATGCCGTCGAGAAAGGGTGGCTCTACGGTTGGGAGAAGAAGGGTTTTAAGGACAAGAAGAATCCCGACCTGTGGATCCGTTTTCTCAAGGTATTCAGGCGGCATAAGGTGCGTTTCGTGTGGGTGAAGGGGCACAACGGCAATCCGGAGAACGAACGCTGCGATCAGTTGGCGGTCGCGGCGGCTAACGGGGCGAACCTGCAGGACGACACGGGATATGTTGAATTGATAATTGACAATCGATAATTGACAATGAGAAAGATAGTGTTATATGCGGCGGCGGCTTTGGCCGGACTGTGCTTTTATTCGTGTACGGGTGCGCCTGACATAGGCGAGCCCCTCTATGGCGCGTCGGTCATTGTGGATAAGGCGCTCGATTTCGCAGGTGAGGGCGATACGAAAGTCAGAATATACGTCATAACCAATATAAACGACTGGACGGTCGAAACAAATGCCGACTGGGTGAAACTCTACACCGATGAGGAACAGGAGTCGGAACTCCGCGAGGAGCGTATAGTCGAGGTCTGGGTGGAGGATAACGACGATACCGTGAACGGTCGCACGGCGGGCATAACCATAACTGCCGGAGATTTCCGCCGGACGCTGACCGTGACCCAGCAGGCCGGGATGCCGTCGATCGTGCTCGATAACGTTACGGCCACATACAGCGGCGATCTTAAGCTCAATGGCCGCGGGCAGTACGACCTGACATTCACTTACGGCGAATTCGACGAGAACGGCAATCCGCTTGGCGACGATGCCGGAATACTTAATGTGGCCTGCCTGAACCGGTTCATCCCAGGAGTCTACGATCCCGAAGCCGCGGCAGGGGTCTATTCGGTCGCCTCCGCTTACGGCGGCGATGTCGATGCGCTTGAATTTATAAGCGGCGTCTTATCGGGCGCCTCTCCGACGGGGACATACTATACCACATATTATTCTGAAGACGACCTTAAGATACCGAAGATACACTACATAAAGGATGGCAGGTTCGAGATAGACGGCAATGGCAACTTTATAATGAGATTCCATTACGGCGACAACAATATCATAAAAAGATTCGTCTATTCGGGCGCAGTATCGTATGAGAACAGGGAAGCACTGTCGGCGGTGGGAGCATATTCGCCGGGCGACGGGCGGCCGGTTAATTACGACCTGAGGCTGTATGTCGGCAAAATGGAGAGGAATAAGATCACAGGTTACGGTTACGAAATACTCCTGGAGTGCTGGAACGACGATCTGTACGGTGAAAGTTATACGATCCCTCCGGGAAACTATACCGTAGGGGACGGCGGGAGTCTGACCTTTTCGGCGGGGACTCCCGACAGCGGCTCGCGTCTGATAATTTATGAGCCCGAACCGGAAGAGGATGTTTTCCCCGGCACCGGAGATGGTGGTTCCAATGCGCCACAGGTAGCGCCCATAACGGGAGGCACTCTATCCATCGCCCGAGAAATGGATGTCTACACGGTCACATTCGACCTCACCACCTCTTCAGGCCGCCGCGCAAGGGGGCAATACACGGGAGAAATAAGGTTTAGGGGGAAATGACGGGGGGGGGTATTGACAATTGATAGTTGACAATCGACAATGGAGGAATAGTTGTAATATCATTACCTCATACGACACCGCCCGACAAAAATTTTTGTCGGGCGGTGTCGTAGTTTGTTCGGTTATCTAACTTCACACTCCAAACACCAAACTATTTGGCGTAGCTTACCGAGCGTGTTTCGCGGATGACGGTGATCTTCACCTGGCCGGGATAGGTCATCTCGTCCTGGATCTTCTTGGCTATGTCGTGCGACAGAGCGTCGGCTTCCTGGTCGGAGAGTTTCTCGCTGCCCACTATGACGCGCAGTTCGCGGCCGGCCTGTATGGCGTAGGTTTTCATTACGCCCGGATATGCCATGGCGATGTCCTCCATCTCCTTGAGGCGCTTAATGTAGCTTTCGACCACCTCGCGCCTTGCTCCGGGGCGCGCACCCGATATAGCGTCGCAAACCTGTACTATCGGCGACAGGAGCGATGTCATCTCTATCTCGTCGTGGTGGGCGCCTATGGCGTTGCACACCTCAGGTTTCTCCTTGAATTTCTCGGCGAGTTTCATGCCTATGATAGCGTGCGGCAATTCCGGTTCGTCGTCGGGCACCTTGCCTATGTCGTGAAGGAGTCCCGCGCGGCGTGCCGTCTTGGCGTTGAGACCGAGTTCTGCGGCCATTATACCGCAAAGGTTGGCCGTTTCGCGTGCGTGCTGCAACAGGTTCTGGCCGTATGAGGAGCGGTATTTCATCTTGCCTATGAGACGGATGAGTTCGGGATGGAGCCCGTGTATGCCGAGGTCGATGGTGGTGCGCTTGCCCACTTCCACGATCTCCTCCTCGATCTGTTTTTGCACCTTGGCGACCACCTCCTCAATGCGTGCGGGATGGATGCGGCCGTCGGTCACGAGTTGGTGGAGGGCAAGGCGGGCGATCTCCCTGCGTACGGGGTCGAAGCCCGAAAGTATGATGGCTTCGGGTGTGTCGTCCACGATGATCTCTATACCCGTGGCGGCTTCGAGGGCTCTGATGTTGCGTCCTTCGCGGCCTATGATGCGTCCCTTGACCTCGTCGCTCTCTATATTGAACACCGTCACCGAATTCTCGATGGCCGTCTCCGTGGCGACTCTCTGAATAGTTTGCACCACAATGCGTTTGGCCTCCTTGTTGGCCGTCATTTTAGCCTCCTCGACGGTCTCGTTGATGTATGCCATGGCATCGGATCTGGCCTCCGCCTTCATGTTCTCCACGAGAATGTTCTTAGCCTCTTCGCTGCTGAGGCCGCTTATTTGCTCGAGGCGGACGTTCTGCTCTTTCAGGAGTTTGTCGGCCTCTTCCTTCTTGCGTTCGAGTGCGGCGATGTGGTTTTCCATCTGCTCTTTCACCTTGTCGTTGTCGCGCATCCTACGCTCCAGTTCACTGTGTTGCTGGTTGAGGGTATTTTCTGTTTGCTTGATGCCCTGCTCGCGCTGGTTGAGTTTCTGGTTGCGTTCGTTCACCGCGCGGTCGTGTTCGCTTTTGAGCTGGATGAACTTCTCCTTCGCCTGGAGTATTTTCTCCTTCTTTATCATTTCGCCCTCGGCTTCGGCCTCCTTGAGGAGCGATGCGCGCTTGCTTTTGAGCGACTTTTTCGAAAGGGCGTTACTTATCAGTATGTATGCCCCTATGGCTACAATGGCTGTGATAACGCAGGCCATTATTATTATGATTGTTTGTGACATTGTGATATTTGATGTTTTTAATGTGGTTAATAATTAGTTATTTGTAATGTGTGTGTTTGTTTTAACTCGGAGGCTGTTTGGAAATAAAAAGCCCGCATAAATATCCTTATCCTTGTTTGACGAAGCTCCAGCTAAGTCATGTGTGGGATCTCCGACAAAAATCGCAAACGTCCAGCGGCGCCGTATCCTAAGACAGAGGACGCACCCGTGAGGGTTCAGGCCTGTTTTTGAAAAATCGAGTAAATCCCAATTTTTTCAGTGTTGAGTTTCGCAAAGCTAATGAGGAATCTATGCGGGCATATTCCGTGTATGTAAAGAACCTGTTGTGGGCAGTATATCTATTGAAGCCGGTTGAGATACTCTCCGAGCACGCGGTCGAGTTCTCGGAGCTCCTCGCTTCCCTCGTCTTCCAGTCTTCGGGATTCGAAAGTCAGCGCCTTGACGGCGAACTCCATGGCGATCACCGCTAAGTAGTCCTCCCTTTCGGCCTGATATTGCGATTGGATCGAGGCTATCAGGCGGTTTATCTCCTTTTCGGCCCGCCGGAATATCTCTTCCTTTTCCCGTGCTATGTTCAGGGTGTAGCTTTTGCCGTCGATATTTATTCTTATTTTCAGTATACCGTCCTGCATAAAGCGTACCCTATTATTTATTCATCAATGCGATGCAGCGATCAATTTCCCGCATAAGTCTGTTGATACGCGCCCGCGCCTGCCTGGTGTCAACTCCGCCTCCCGCAAGGCCGCCGCCCAATTCGAGCGTGCCTATCCTTTTTTCGAGAGCTGCCGAGGCAAGTTTCAGATCACGGTTCTCCACCTTGAGCGTGTCCCTTTCGGCCGATAAAGCGCTGCATTCCCCCGCCAGACGCTTGTTGTCCTCGATCAGCCGCCCGACTTTGTCGCGCAGGGATTCTATGATCACACGTCGATCCATTAAACTTAACCTCTATTGACCCCCAAAGTTACGAAAAAGAGTCCGAAAGAACAAAAGTTGGGTCTATGCAAAATGCAAAATTCCAAACAAGCTCTTACATTTCATCGATCGATGACCCCGTAAAGGTCGTAATCCTCGGCGCCCGTGACGGCAATGTCGTAGAATGCACCCTCGCGCAGCTTTCGCGCGGCAGGGATCAGTATCTCCTGATCGACTTCCGGGGAGTCGTGTTCGGAGCGCGCCACATAGTAATCGCCTTCCCGACGGTCTACTATGACCTTCATCCTGCGCCCTGTTCTGGCGACGTTGGCTTCGAGCGAGATCTTTTTCTGAAGCGCCATAAGTCTTTCGGCGCGGCGCTCCTTCACCTCCTGCGGGACATCGTCGGACAAATTTACGGCCGACGGCGTACCTTCCTCCTCGGAGTAGGGGAATACGCCGAGGCGTTCGAACTTCTGCCTGGCGACAAAATCCATAAGCTCAATGAAATCCTCTTCGGTCTCACCCGGAAAGCCCACCAGCATTGTCGTCCGTATGGCTATGCCGGGCACTTCGCGCCGCAGCTTTTCGATAAGTTCCACCGTCTGCGCTTTGGTGATGTGGCGCCTCATGGCCGATAGTTGACCGTCGGATATGTGCTGGAGCGGAATGTCGATGTATTTACATATTTTAGGTTCGTCGCGCATAACCTCCACGACGTCGTCGGGAAATCCGGCGGGATAGGTGTAGTGAAGACGTATCCACTCTATGCCTTTCACTTTGGCAAGCCTGCGCAACAGTTCGGCCAGCTTTCGCTCGCCGTACAGGTCCATACCATAATATGTGGTGTCCTGAGCTATGATTATCAGCTCTTTCACTCCCCCGCGAGCCAGATTTACGGCCTCCTCGACGAGTTTTTCCATAGGTACGGAAACGTATTTGCCTCTTATCGAAGGTATGGCGCAGTAGGCGCAGTGCCAGTTGCAGCCTTCCGATATTTTGAGATAGGCATAGTGCCGGGGTGTGGATATCACGCGCGAAGTTTCCAGCCGGTCGTCGTAACTATTTGTGAGTATGTCCACCACGTCGCGCAGGTCTCGCGCTCCGAAGTATTCGTCCACTTCGGGTATCTCGGTGCGGAGTTCGCCGGCGTAACGTTCGCTAAGGCAACCGATCACGAAAAGCCTCTCGATGAGTCCCGCTTCCTTAGCCTGTGCGAACTCCAGAATGGTGTTCACCGACTCCTCCTTGGCGTCGCCGATAAAACCGCAGGTATTGACGACCACAATCTTTGCATCGGTGCCGTTCGAGTCGTAGACTATTTCGTAGCCTGCCGCATCCAACTGCGCCCCGATATGCTCCGAGTCGACCAGATTCTTCGAGCAGCCGAGGGTGACTATGTTGATCTTTTTGGCCATAGATTATCCGAACAGTGCGTTCACGAATTCCTTGCGGTCGAATATCTTGAGTTGGTCGATGCCCTCGCCTATGCCGATGTAGCGCACCGGAATGCGGAACTGGTCGCTGATGCCTATCACAACACCGCCCTTGGCCGTGCCGTCGAGTTTCGTAATGGCCAGAGACGATACCTGCGTGGCCTGCGTGAACTGCCGCGCCTGCTCGAAAGCGTTTTGACCCGTGCTGCCGTCCAGAACGAGCATCACTTCGTGTGGAGCGTCGGGAATGACTTTAGCCATCACGCTGCGTATCTTGGTCAGCTCGTTCATAAGCCCGACCTTGTTGTGAAGCCTGCCCGCGGTGTCGATAAGCACCACGTCGGCACGGTTGGCAACGGCCGAACGAAGAGTGTCGAAAGCCACCGACGCAGGGTCGGAACCCATTTCCTGCCTGATCATCGTAGCCCCGGCGCGGTCTGCCCACACCTGAAGCTGGTCGATAGCGGCTGCGCGGAACGTATCCGCTGCACCTATATATACTTTCTTGCCGGCCTTTTTCAACTGTGCGGCCAGCTTGCCTATCGTGGTGGTCTTGCCCACGCCGTTCACGCCCACGACCATCACTACATAAGGTACGCCCTCCGCGGCGGAGGCCAGCCCGAAACTTTCACGGCTGGAGTCGCTCTCCTGCAGAAGGTTGCTTATCTCCTCGCGGAGAATGGCCTGCAATTCGCCGGCGTTCATATACTTGTCGCGCGCCACGCGGGCTTCGATGTTGTCGATTATCTTGACGGTGGTCTCAACCCCCACGTCGGAAGTTATGAGTATCTCCTCCAATTCGTCGAGCATCTCCTCGTCGACGTGCGATTTGCCGGCCACGGCGCGGGCGAGCTTTCCGAACAGCCCCTCCTTCGTTTTCTTGAGCCCTTCGCTGACCTCCTCCTGCTGCGAGGCAAGGATTTCGGGCGACTCCTCCTCTCTCTTTTTCTTGAATATATTGAACAGTGCCATAGTCTTAACGTGTGATTGTTCCGCAAAGGTACTAAAAATTCGTATCTTTACAGAGTCATATAAACAGCTTTCAGGTAATGAGGAATGTTCGAAGCACACAAGGCCTGGTATCGGGCGGCTAAGGCGGAGTTCGAGGATTTTACGGCACGTCTTATCGACGGCATCGCGGGGTTCGACCCTTCGGTGCGTGGATTGGCGGTGAAGGAGTGCACTTACCGCATATACCGCGATACACGTTTCAGCAACGACAAGACCCCGTACAAAACACATATGGGGGCGTATATTTGTCCGGGAGGCAAGAAGTCGGGGAATGCAGGCTACTATTTTCATGTGGAGCCTCCGGGAGAGGGAGGCATGATCGGCGGCCATGCCCTGACAGGCGGATTGTATATGCCCCTCCCGGAGGTGCTGCGCAGCCTGAGGGAGGAGATATGCTATAACGGTGAGGAGTTCGCTGCGAATGTGCGCAAGGCCGAAGGATTCCACCTTGCCACCGGTAGCGCCCTGAAGAGGGTTCCCGCCGGATTTCCCGCCGACAGTCCCTATGCCGAATGGCTGAAACTGAGGGATGTCTATCTGGAGATGGATGTCGACGACGCCTTTATGACCGCTCCCGATCTTCTTTCCCGCACAGTGGAAGCATTCTCGCTGACGGCCGACTTCGTGCGCCAACTGAACCGCGCCGCCGAATACGCCAGAGAATCCTGACGGAGTTATAAATAGGCTATGAACTGTTCTCTTTTACAAAAGAGAACCAGAAAACTTTCGGAGATACTTCGTATCTCATGGATTTTTCTATCCAAGTTAAGAAAGAGAGGGGAGCGACATCATCGCTTCCCTCTCTCTTTTAACTTTAATCGCTCCCCTCTCTTTCTTAACTTGCAAAGTAAGCCATGAAAAACGCAGTTTTTCCTAAAAGTTCTTTGGTTCTTTCTTACAAGAAAGAACGGTTTAAAGGCTATTTATAGCTCCGACAAGATTTTCTTGACGTTTTCGGAGATTGTGCGGCCGTCGGCAAGACCTGCGAGTTGTTTAGAGGCTACGCCCATGACTTTGCCCATTTCTGCCGGGGTCTTGGCGCCTGTCTTTACGATGATTTCGCGTATGGCTTTGTCGAGTTCTTCGGGGGTTAGCTGTTTGGGCAGATACTCTTCGATCGCGGCGGCTTCGCCCGATTCTTTGGCGGCCAATTCGGGGCGTCCCGCACCGGAATATATTGCGGCCGATTCTTTGCGCTGCTTGACCAGCTTCTGCATTATTTTCGTCACATCGGCATCGGTGACATCGTGTGCCGAACCCGATGTCTTTTCCACCAATATTGCGGCTTTCACAGCCCTGAGCGCTGCAAGCCTGTCTGCATCCTTTGCGAGCATGGCGCGCTTGATGTCCTCGTTTATTCTCTCTTCCAGGGTCATATTTTCTGTGTTTTTAAATATTTTTAAAAAAGCGGCGTCCGAAACAGACGCCGCTTTGATCCTTTATACCGGGCTTATTAGTAACAACCTCTTAGAAGAACTTTACGCGCATATCTTCCACGTCGCTCTCCTCTATCAGCGCTTGCATCGTGCGTTCGCTAAGGTATGATGTGGCGTTGGCTTCCAGTCTGGCCTTTTCTGTTTCGGCGGTGACGCTGTCGTCCGCCACTATCCCGGTTATGTCGAACACATATACACCGGTCGCTCCCTTCACGGGTTTCGACAGCTGTCCTTCGGGCAGTGCCGATATTGCGCCCAAAAGCGCGGGCTCGACCCCGACTTCGGGGATATAGAATGCGCTGTACTGCACACCGGCAGCGGTCTTTATTTCCAGACCGTTCGCTTCCGCTATGGCATCCAGCGAGGTACCGGTCATTTCGGCGGCGATCATATCGCCTTTGGCTTCATTGGCGAGGGTGGTGCGTATCTGTGCCGAAACCTGATCTACGGGCGAATAGCCCTCTTCCTTCACGTCGGTAAGCGCCGCTACCAGATAGTCGCCGTCTATCTCCATGATCGCCGACACGTCGCCTTTCTTTCCGGTGAATGCCCAGCGGATGAGCTCCCTGGAGTTGTCGAGGCCGCTGATCGTGCGGTCTGTGTTGCGTATGCGTATGCTGCGTTTCGACAATGCCTGGTCGGATACAGCCTGCCTGAATTCCTCGGAAGTCTTGCCTGCCGCCGTTACGAACGAAGTCGCTTTGGTGAAAATATCCTGCATGGTCTTGGCGCTCGGATCGATCTTGTATGTTATTGTGGCTATCTGCGCTTTGGACACAGGGCGCGACTTGTATGTAAGTTCCACTACGTGAAGTCCGTATTGGCTCTCTACCGTGTAAACGTCGCCCTTGTTGGCTTTAAGCGCGGCGTCGGCGAACTCTTTCACCATCTGTTCGGGAGCGAAATGTCCGAGGTCACCGCCATTCATAAGTGCTGACTGGTCTATGGAGTGCTCTCTGGCCAGGGCTTCGAAATCCGCTCCTTTGCGGATAGCGTCCACGAGGCTGTCGGCAAGCTTCTTCTGTGTCGGCGGAACAAGTATGTGCTTGGCGCCGAGCGAGTCGGGCATCATGCGTGTGTCGGCTACGCGCGACAGGGTATAAGTATCGCCGTTAAGAACAGGACCGTACATCTCACCCTTCTGACTGCCGAACGCTATGGCGGCCAACTCCGTTCTGAGCGCACTTTCGCCGTAATAATTCTGATCCGGCCTCTCCTGCGAGTTGAGTGTGGCGTACTGCATGGGCGAGTCGCTGCTGCGGAAATCGTCGGCTATGGTGTTGATATATTCTGCGGCGGCCGAGTAGTCGTCCGACGAGGGGATAACGTCGAACAGTACATATTCCACGTCACGCGAAGCCGTCTGCCTGAACTTCTCCCTGTGGGAGTCGTAATAGTTCTTTATCTGGCTATCGGAGATGTTCACAAGCGAATCGGGTATGGAGTTGTAGGGTTTCGACACTATTCTCACATCGTAGGTCTTGCCCGCCGTTGCGACCGCGTTGTCAGCCTCCGGGGTGGTGGTGTAGAAACCGTTGGTCACCAATGCCATGTATTTGGTCATTATGCGGTTGTCGGTCATCTGCTCTTTGAGGTAGTTCCATATGGTGGTTGCGCCCTGATCCAGACCGACATTACCCATGAAATTTTTCATTATCTCCTGATCGAACATACCCGTTGCAGGATTGGCGAAGGTTTGCGTGATGACGGGCGAAAGGTAGGCGCCGTTCACCATGTCGATCTGTTCGGATTCCGATACTGAAAGACCCATCCTTTCCAACGAAGGCTCGTATGAGTACTTCATGATCAGTTGCTCCCACGTCGTGTTGTAGAGCATATCCTGTTCCTGGGCAGATGTGGCGCTGCGGCCGTTCATCATGCTGTAAATATTGCCGATATAGTCGGATTCGTTGGAGAATTCGACGTAATCTACGTTATGGCCGTTTATTTCGCCGACGCGCATTTGGCGCGAAGCGAAGATCCGTCCTCCTGCTGAGAAAAGGTCACCCACGAGGAATGCGATAAGAGCTAAGAAAATAACTATGGTAACTATGACGCCCCCTCTGGTTCTTAATGTGTTTAAACTTGGCATAATTTATTGTGTTTGATATTTATTTTCAGATTCTAACGGTCGTTAAAACGGCTTCAAAGATAATAAATTTCTCATAATATCATATAACTACGAATTACGAATTGACAATTACGATTTATATTAATTTTAACTATCTAATTATCAGGTGGCTTTGCTTCGCTGGTTTTCCTCCTGCCGCGAGTGCCGGTCGTCAACTGTCGATCGTCAACTTGACGAGTTCTATGCGGGATGATGCCGATTTGAGGATGGTGAAACTTTTGCCGTCTATGTTGATCACCTTGCCGGCGGCGGGGATGTCGTCTTCGTGGAATATGAGATAACCGCCAAGGGTATCGTATTCGTCGGACTCGGCGATGCCGAGGTTGTACTTTTCGTTCAGATAGTTGACCTCCAAGCGGCTGGAGAAGACATATTCGCCGTTTTTAGTCACCTTTTCTATCATATCGGGGGTGTCGTGTTCGTCGTCGATCTCCCCGAAGATCTCTTCGAGGACGTCTTCGAGCGATATGATCCCGGCCGTGCCTCCGAATTCGTCTATCACCACGGCGACCGATATCTTGTTCTTCGTGAATTCTTCCAGCAACGTTTCGGCGCGCATGGTTTCGGGTACGCAGCGGACATTCCGCATTGCCTCCCGTATGGTGGCCTGGCCTTTGAACAGGCTTTTGATGTTCACATAGCCTATAATGTTGTCTATCGATCCCTCCCATACGAAGATGCGCGAGTATTGGCTTTCGATAAATTTTCCCGTGATGTCGGCGATCGTGCTTTCCACATCGACGGCTTCGACGTCTATTCTCGGCACCATACAGTCGCGTGCGAGCAGGTCTGAAAAGTCGAGCGCTTTCTGAAATATTTTTATTTCGTTCTCCTGCTGTGCCTGCGCCTCGGCGACGTTCTCTTCCAGAAGGTTCTCCAAATCTATCTTCTCGAAGCTCTTGACCGGATGGCCGTCCTTAACCCTGAAACCGAATATGCGGAGTATGCCGAACGAGAGCCAGGTGGTCAATTTCGCTATGGGATAGAGTATGATATAGAACAGGTATACCGGTACGGCGAGCGCTCTCAGCCACGAATTGGGTTTCATCTTGACGAGAGCCTTGGGTGTAAATTCGCCTATGAAAATTATTATGACCGTCGAGATAACGGTTTCCATTATGAGGCTGCCCGTGTTGTTACCTACCGGTATCCCCCAGCGCGAGGCCAGATAGTGGATCAGCAGCGTCATGTTGAGCGAATATATGACCAGCACGATGTTGTTGCCTACAAGCATCGTGGTGAGGTACTGCCCCGAATTGTTTACGAAGATATTCGCTATGCGGCCGAATACGTCCGGCTGCTTGCGGTCGATCTCCAGCTTGAGGCGGTTGGAACTCGTGAAAGCGATCTCCATTCCGGAAAAGAATGCCGAAAGGAGCAGGGTGACTATGACTATGACGGCTACCGATCCCATGACTACTGTTGACCCAGGCTCTTTTGCTGTGTCGTCTCCGTTGTAGTGCTGCCGTCTCTATCCTGCCTTGTATGCTCCCTGCGACCGGGCGTCCTGCCTGTCGGGGAAGCCGGGCGACCGGCGCCGGGTTTCGACTCGTCGTTTTCAACTGGCTGGATCGTGGGGCGCGGCTGGCTTCGTCCGGTCGTGTTTAGTCCTGCTGCGCTGCGGCCTGTTGCGTTGCGGTCAGGTGTCCGTGGTTCTTCCCTTTGTCCGGGTTCATTGCTTTGATCCGTTTTCCTTTGCGCCGGTTCACTCATGCTGCCTGGTTCGGATACGACCGGGTGGCCGAACTCTTCAGTGACCGTTTCTCCGGCTTCGGGCAGTCTGCTGCCCTGGGAAGGACTTTGCTCTCCCGACGGCGGGTCTATTTCGAGCTTGCTCACCGTATTGCGGAACTTCCAGTATTTCAAAGCCTGATCCGATTCGATCCCGTCCCCTATGTAAATTCCATCTTTCTGTACTATCTTGCAGTCCACATTGGAGTAGATCCTTTCGGTCTGATCGTCCCAGAAAAGCTGTTCGGTGTATAGCGTGCGCCCGTCTTCGCCGGTAGCCACCACATTCCCGATCGCCTCCCACAGCGAACGCGACTTGCTCTTGTGATTTATGGCATAATCGGCCGTCAGCGAGGATTCGATCTCTTCCGTGGAGTCGCGGAATGTCTCCACGAACACACCCTTGGGGTATATTTCATAAGGTTCCCTGGCGAGGTCGTAGCCTATCCTTTTCGGCGCTTTGAAGCGGTAGGATTTCATCCCGTTCTTGCTCTCCGTCACGAACAGGCTGTCGACTTCCTGCGTCACCATGGTCTCCGGGTTGGGTGTGCCGGCTTTGTCGGTGCCGCATGAATTCAGCAACGTAGTAGCACTTCCCGCAACGAGAAGTGCTACTGTGTATCTGAAATATTTTACAGCCCTTTTCAACTTATTTTGTTCCTTCCTTTACGGTCGTCGAGCCTGTTACCCAGCCGCACTTCACCTGGTACGACGCTCCCTTATCGAGGCCGCGGAAGAAAAGTTCGTCGTTCGCAGGGAATGCCGTTTGGTACTGGGTCATCAGTTCCTCGGCTTTCCGTGCGTCTTCCGGAGTACTCGACATGACCCTGCGCGCCTGCTGTGCCATATCGTAAGCCAACCAGTAGACGGTCTGCCTGTCGAAGCCTTCGCATGACGATGCTCCCGTGGCGTAAGCCTGTGCGAGGAACATATATGCATAGCCGTTCTCAGGATTATACTGTATGGCCTGCCGGGCGAAGCTGGCCGCGCTTTGCGTGTTGCCGGAGTTCAATTCGGTGCCGGCTATCTGCACGCATAGGCTGGCTTTGGCTACCGGGTCGGTCTCGCTGTCAACTGCGGCGCGCAGGAACTCCAATGCCTTGCCCGCGTTGCCGGTGGCTTCGTAGGCCTTTGCCGTAATAATTGCTGTCGAGGCATTGGGCTCCAGACGGAAGTACCGTTCGGCCACATTGAAGAAGAACGGGGAACGGCAATCGAGACGGCTCAATTGTCCGAATGCCTTGCGGAGATTTTCCAGATTGTCCGGATCATCGGCCAACCGTCCGGTGAATATTCTTTCGATGCTCTCGCAGTCGGCGGCCTTGCTTTGGATAAACAGCGCGTCGAACGTGTTCTTGGCTGCGTCGGCAGAAGGGTCGTCGACGCTGTAAACGATTTCCGCAAGCCTGTCGTAAGTCTCTATGTATTCGTCGGTCTCTATGGCGTCGGACAGGAACTCATCGGTAAGCTTCTTGAAATACCTGTTGATGAAATCGAGGTCCAGGTTGTCCATATTGGCCTCTATGGCCGCCTCGAATACTTCTTTGATGCCTTCGAGGTCGCCTGGTCTGAGGGCCAGATAATGGTTCGCCTTCTTTTTAAGGATATCGTCGCGTCCGTTCTTGGCGGCGTCACCGAAGTGCTCAAGACGGAGGTCGTACAGTATAAAGAGCGAGTCGATATACTTGTTCCTCTCGTCGCGGTCCCTCGAACGCTGTATTTTCATATCATAGATGTTTATCGCGTATACGAAGAGGGTCTGCCTGCCTTTGGGAGCGTCGTTTATGAGCTGCTGAAGGTAGCCGAGCGCATCGTCGTATCTCTGTGTGTTATACGCGTCTATGTAGAAATTGTAGTTCAGGACGTTCTGCTTTCTTTCCTCCTGGGTTGCGTTTTCTCCCCATTCGGGGCCGTATTCCTGGGCGAATGCCGTCCCTGTCGTCAGCACGAACGCTAAAGCGAAGATAAGTTTAAAAAAAATGGATTTCATGGCTTATAATTAGTATGTTCTTTAGTTAGTGTCCCTTAATATATAGATGCGGTATACAGTGTTAATTCATAATCCGCACCGCAAAATTAATCATATTTATATTTTGTGAACCAATAATCGTCGCCGAAAAGACGCAGTCCGATTGAAAATTTAAAGTAATTCTCTTTCGTGAGCCCATACCTGGTTGTCCCGCGAGTACCGATCTCGATGCCCGCGTCGATACTGTTGCGTCCCTTTACGGGGAATCCGATACCGAGAGTCAGAGCTTTGTCGTCGAAAGACTTACCGTCGAATACCATATAATATTGACTGTAACGCACGCCGAAACGGTACGCGCACCGGCTGAAGTACTTTCTGACGTTGTTCGCATTGGGGATTATCTCTCCGCCGAAGTTTACCGAGTGGGTATCGCGGAAACTTATACCGTCGCGGCTGACCAGGTTCCCGTTCGCCCCGCCCCATGCGCCGTATGTGTAATCGAGTGCGAAACTGAATGACGGCCTGACATAATTAAGACCGATTATCGCAGTGTGGGGCATATTCAACTTAAGCGGGCCCTCCTTATAGCGTGCCGCATTGTCGACGGGCTCGGAGTTTCCGCTATGGGGTATATACTCGGTCGCGTTGCCGCTGAGACGGCCTCCCATCCGGTATACGGCTCCGAGGCTCAACACATTGTTGTTATTCTTCACAAGGTTGGCCTGAATGCCGAAGTTGCCGAACAGGGTATTTATCTTCTCACGGTTCATGCCGTATAGCGGCAGGTAGGTCCCCGATCCGACAACGGGGTAAAATATCAGACTGTAATTCCTCTCTATGTTGCCGTGGTAATAGGCGAGTTCGGCTCCTATGGAGAGTTTGCCTTTCCATATCTCGTAGCCGACGCCCAGCTTGAACTGGTTGAGTCCGCCCTGTCCGTTGTACATTTTTCTTACTTCGCCTATGTCTCCGTTGGTTTCCCTGTCGAGCAGGTTGTATCCGATACTGCTGTACGGCATGAGGCTGAATGCGAACCCGAGGCCTTTGGCCAAAGGCAACTGGAATGCCAGGTCGCGCAGGTTGAACGAGTTGTAGCTGCTCTTGGTCGTGGCGTCCGACAGGTAGTAATTCTGCCCTTCGAGGCCGACGTTGAAGAGGGCGCTTCGCTGATTTATGGCACTGTAGGCCGCGGGGTTGAGGTAGTTTATCGAAGTGAAATCCCTGATCGCCACCCCGGCTCCTCCCATGGCGCGGATCGCACTCGAACCCTGCTGGTTGATATCTCCCAGCCCGAAGAACGAATAAGGCGAATAGGTGTTGATGCTGCTGCCCTGTCCCGCCGCACCGAACGGTACCATGATCACTGCTGCCGATAGCAGCGCGAAAAATCTATTTCTTATCTGCATTGTATTCCAAAATTGTATTTAATCCGATAAACACCAGATCATAATTTGCAAATATCGTACTTTTTAATTTGTTCTCAAAGAATTTAGCCTCGCCGCCCGTAAAAATCGGCATAAGTTCGCCGAATTTACTGCTCATCCGGCTTATATAGCCCTCCAATTCGAAGATTATGCCGTTCACCACACCCGACTCGATAGCCTCAGCAGTGCTTCCTCCCAAAACGGTTCCCTCTGCGCCGGCCTCATTTCCCATTTTCCATTTTCCATTTTCCATTTGCAAAAGCGGGAGCCGCCCCGTGTAGTCGTTGAGTGCGCGAAAGCGCATGGAAACTCCGGGCGATATATTGCCGCCCAGATACTCGCCTCCGGCAGTTACCATATCTATCGTAAGGGCTGTCCCGAAATCCATGACGAGCAGGTTGCGTCCGGGGTAAAGTGTGTGGGCGCCTACTGCGGCGGCAAGACGGTCGGGCCCGAGGGTATCGGGGGTACGGTAAATGTTTTTCAGCGGGGTGGGGATCCGACTCCCGAAACGGATGAACCGGCGGGTATGCTCCGCGAGAAAATCTTCGGCGGGATGTTGCCCCTCGCGCGTGGAACAGGCAATGGAGCCGTCTATCGCGGGATATTTAGCCAGCACCGTCTCAAGTTCATCCCTCCACCCGTCTCCGAGGATCAGGCGTTCGACCACCTCGCCCCTGTTGAGGACGGCGGCCTTTATCCGGGAGTTGCCTATGTCGAGCACTAAGTTCACTTAATAAATGGAAAATTGAAAATGGAAAATTGAAAACAATGGTTTGGAAATGCAAGGCGATCGGTTTTGTATAAATATTTCATTCCTAACGTTATAATAAGCAGCAACTTCAGACAACCTCTTAATTTTCCATTTGCAAAGCATCAAGGGTGTTAATTGCGTCTTTCAGCCCTTTCACATCTCTAACTGTCAACACCAGCTTATTATTGTTCTGTTTGAGGACAAATTTCGATGTTCTTTCCGAAACGTAGCGCAAAATCGACATGAACAGCGCACTTTTGTAATAAGGCGACGCGGGGTCGGAGATGAAGCGCGCCAGCATCAGCCCGTTCTTCACCTTCACCCATTCGAAGCCGAGGGCGACGGCACGCCAGCGCAGTCTCACCACGTCGAGAAGTGCGGCGGCCTGCCGGGGAAGCTCCCCGAAGCGGTCGCGCAGCCGCTGTTCGAACTTTTGTATGGACTCTTCGTCTGTGATGTTGTCCAATTCGCGGTAGAGCCGTATCTTCTCCCCGCTGTTGCCCACGTACGGGTCGGGAAGCAGGGCTTCGATGTCGGTCTCCACGTGCGCGTCCGAAAGATAGTGCATCTCCTGCTGCGGTTCGTCCCTGATCAGGTCGCCGGCTTCGGCCATACCCTCCGCGCGCAGTTCCGATACCGCCTCGGTGAGTATCTTCTGATAGGTCTCGAATCCCATGTCGGCGATAAAACCGCTCTGTTCGGCGCCCAGAAGGTTGCCCGCGCCGCGAATATCGAGATCCTGCATCGCAATGTTGAATCCCGCCCCCAAATCTGAGAATTCCTCTATGGCCTTCAGTCTGCGCCTTGCGTCGGAGGTCAGCAGTTCGTCGGGCGGGGTGATGAGGTAACAGTAGCTCTTTTTGTCGGACCGTCCCACGCGCCCGCGCAGTTGGTGCAGATCGCTCAGGCCGAAGTTCTGCGCGTCGTTTATTATTATGGTATTGGCGTTGGGAATATCTATGCCGTTCTCGATTATGGTCGTCGCCACCAGAACGTCGTACTCCCCGTAAATGAAGTCCATGACGAGTTTTTCGAGCTTGACGGCCGGCATCTGGCCGTGACCGACGGCGACCCTCGCTTTTGGGGCGAGTTCGCGCACGAGGCCGGCTATAGCATCTATGTTATCCACCCTGTTGTGGACGAAGAACACCTGGCCGTGGCGTGCGAGTTCCGCCTCCACCGCTTCGCGAATGACTTCGCGGTCGAATACGTGCGACTCGGTGATGATGGGCTGGCGGTTGGGCGGTGGTGTCGATATCACCGAGAGGTCGCGCGCGCCCATCAGCGAGAATTGCAGAGTGCGCGGAATGGGCGTCGCGGTGAGGGTCATGGTGTCGACGTTGACGCTCATCCGGCGGAGTTTTTCCTTGGCGGCCACGCCGAATTTCTGTTCCTCATCGATGATTAGCAGTCCCAATGATTTGAAATTAACATCCTTGCCCAATATTTTGTGAGTACCGATGAGAATGTCTATCCTGCCTGCGGCCAGATCCTCGGTTATCTGCTTTACTTCTTTGGATGTACGCGCACGGCTGAGATTCTCGATCCTGACCGGAAGTCCGCGGAGGCGCTCGGAGAAGGTGCGGTAGTGCTGCAGCGATAGTATGGTAGTTGGTACCAGAACGGCCACCTGTTTGGAGTCGTTCACCGCTTTGAACGCCGCTCTGACGGCCACTTCGGTCTTGCCGAAGCCGACGTCGCCGCAGACGAGCCTGTCCATGGGCTGTGGCGACTCCATATCTTTTTTGACCAGATCGACCGCCTGCTGCTGGTCGGGGGTCTCCTCGTAGGGAAACGATGCCTCCAACTCGTTTTGAAGGTATCCGTCGGGAGAGAAGGCGAATCCTCCGCCCGCCTTGCGCTCGGCATAGAGGGCGATCAGTTCGCGGGCGATATTCTTGACTGCGTCCTTGGTGGCCGCCTTCATCCGCTGCCATACGCCCGACCCCAACTTATACACTTTGGGCGGGGTGTCGCTGTCCTTGTCCTTATAGCGCGCTATGCGGTGCAGGGCATGGACGTTGACCAACAGCACGTCGCCGTCGCGGTACTCCAGCTTCACGGCCTCGTGCTGCTTCCCATTCTCGACGCTCTTCACAAGGCCGCCGAAACGTCCCACGCCATGGTCGATATGTACCACGTAGTCGCCCGGCTTCAATTCGTTCAATTCCGCCACGGTGAGACTCTGGCTCTTGTCTATTTCGCCGCGCAGCGAGTAGCGGTGATAGCGCTTGAATATCTGATGGTCGGTGTATAGGCACACTTTCAGGTCGCTGTCGACGAATCCTTCGTGGAGCGTCAGCGCCAGCGGCCGGAATTTCACATCGGGAAAACCTTCGGCGGAGAATATGTTGGCCAGACGCTCCGTCTGCGCCTTGTTGTCGGAGAGGATATATGTCGTGAAACCATCCCCGGCGCGATCGTGTATATCTTTGGCTAACAGGGCATACTGTTTATTGAAGGCGGGTTGGGGAGAGGTGTGGAACTCGATGACCGACGAAGCCGTAAATTCCCTTGCATTGTCGCGCCGCACGAATACGGTTTTATTTTCAAGCCCCTCCCTTAACTGTTTGCGGCTCGTCACTCGGGCGTCTGTTTCGCCCGGCTCGTCGGCGTCGGCTAACATCTTGCGGCGTATGTCGTCGACCCGCCGCAGGGCGTAATCGAGGTCGTCCGCCCAATAGACGGCCTCGCCTGCGAAATCGGGGAAAGAGACGCTTCTGTCTGCGGCGGCACGCTTGAGGTTGGGGACTATCTCCACCCTGTCGAGTTTGTCGACCGAAAGCTGCGACGCCACGTCGAAACGCCTTATCGACTCCACCTCGTCGCCGAAGAAGTCTATGCGGCAGGGTTTGTTATCCGCGAACGAAAATATATCTATGATACCGCCGCGGCGCGAGTACTGCCCCGGTTCGTGAACGAAATCGACCCTCGTGAAGCCATACTCGTCGAGCGCTTCGGCGAGAAACTCCATGGAGATCCTGCTGCCCGCCGCGATGTCGAGCGAGAGCCTCTCCATTTCCGCGGCCTCGACAACCTTTTCGGCCAGCGCTTCGGGGTAGGTACATATTATAAGGTATCTCTTTTTGCCGCCTGTGTCACTTGCGCTACCGTCACCTGTGCCGTTAGCGCCACACGTCCCCCCTGCTATATCCGTCCCGCTCTTTTTGTTCGGACGGCTGCTTTTCCCCGCACAGCTAAAATCGCGTATCGCACTGAGAGCCGCCGTGCGCTGGACTATTCCAGACGGATCCTCCTGCCCGAACTGAACCGACCTCTTGTAGCCGGCCGGAAAGAACATAACGTTCTCCTCGCCCAGCAGGGCGTAGAAATCGTTCATCAGATATGCCGCCGCATCCTTGTCTTCGGAGATGAAAATATGCACACCGCCGCCCTCACGCACAGTCGCGGAAGCATAAACAGACAAGGCCGAACCGGACAGAGACCTTATCTCCGTCACGCCCCTGCTGCCCAATGCACCGACCAACAGCCGTAAATTCTCAGAACCCTCGGCTAACAATTGCGAATTATGAATTACGAACTACAAATTACAAATTACGAATTACAAATTAATGCAAACTACGCGGTTATATAGTCTTGCTTTAATTCGTAATTCGTAATTCGCAATTCGTAATTAATTAAGTTTTCTCCCTTTACGGTCGAGTATCTTGAATTCCACTATGCCGAGCGACTGGTCGACACCAACCTTCATGCGGAAGTGGTATTTGCGCATCCAGCGGCGGCGTATACTGCCGAGCCATCCTTTTTTGATGTAGGCGGCTACACACGGGCTGACCATGACGCTCAATTGTCCGATCTTCTTTTCGCCCGCGTAATACGCTATCAGATTCTCCAGTTCGCGTTCGACCGAGAACGTGGAAGACATCTTGCCGGTGCCTCCGCACATGGGGCATACCTCCTCGACCTCCGATATGGCCTCGGGGCGCACCCTCTGGCGGGTGATCTGCATCAGGCCGAACTTCGACAGCGGCAGTATGGTATGCTTGGCCTTATCGGTGGACATAAGTTCGAGCATCGCCTTGTAGAGCTTGTTGCGGTTATCGGCTTTGTGAAGGTCTATGAAGTCGATTATTATGAGGCCGCCCATATCGCGCAACCGGAGTTGGCGCGATATCTCGGCAGCGGCGGCGAGGTTCACATCCATGGCCGTACTTTCCTGATCGTCGGCTACTTTGGTGCGGTTGCCGCTGTTGACATCTATGACGTTCATCGCCTCCGTATGCTCGATGATGAGGTAGGCGCCGCGCTTGAGCGACACGTACTTCGAGAAGAGCGAACGTATCTGGCGCGATATGTCGAAGTGGTCGAAAATAGAGGTTTTGCCCTTGTAGAGCTTCACTATTTTCTCCTGGTCGGGCGATATGAGGCGGAT
>QMCE01002831.1_pt1 | contig 23229 bp, 18 predicted proteins | sample 1821851 | NCBI WGS metagenome assembly QMCE01 (sample SAMN09453174, study PRJNA476694) | Termite gut metagenome, whole genome shotgun sequencing project. | isolation source: worker | host: Odontotermes sp. | place: South Africa:Pretoria | collected 2016-01-28 | reverse complement strand
ATAATTAACAACTAAAAGATTTACATTTTACATTCATTAATTCAACCACTTAATTATTAATTATTAATTATTAATTATCCATGTTGTTTTTTTCTAATTCCTTTGCTAATTGCATATAATTTTGCGCACCTTTCGATTCGGCATCATATAAAATGACCGATTGTCCGAAACTCGGTGCCTCACTCAATTTCACATTCCGGAAGATAATCGTCTTAAAAACCATGTCTTCAAAATGTTTCTTGACCTCTTCCATTACTTGATTGTTGAGACGGGTACGCGAATCATACATTGTCAGCAGGAATCCTTCTATTTCCAACTCCGGATTCAACTTGCTTTTTACTATTTTAATGGTATTCAACAACTTGGAAATTCCCTCTAATGCATAATATTCACATTGTACGGGAATAATAACCGAATCGGCAGCTGTCAACGCATTCAACGTAATCAATCCCAATGAGGGAGAACAGTCGATAAAAATGTAATCAAAATCTTCTTTTACCTGATCCAATACATTTTTAAGGATTTTTTCCCGGTCGGGCAAATTCAACATCTCAATTTCAGCACCTACCAAATCAATATGTGACGGAATAATTTTCAAATTTTCCAGTTCCGTATTACATATTGCTGTGCGAACATCGATATTATCAATCAAACATTCGTATATGCTGCTTTTTAACTTCTTAATATCCAGTCCGAGACCGGATGAGGCATTAGCCTGAGGGTCGGCGTCAACGATAAGTACCTTTTTCTCCATAACAGCCAGCGAGGCGGCTAAATTGATAGTTGTTGTTGTCTTTCCAACTCCTCCTTTTTGATTTGCAAGCGAAATAATTTTCCCCATGAGTGCAAAAATGTTTTTTTATAGGTTGCAAATATAGGAATAAAAAAAAAGAATACCATAACTTTTCATTTGCAGGGTTAAAGAAAAACTTTTTCTTGGCTAAAAATCATATATTTGCGATGAAAAAATTACATAAATAAAAAAAATGCCCACTCAAACTGCTTTTTTTTATATTTTTGTAAAAATTACAATTAAACAATAAAATTACAATAAAAATGAAAAAACTTTTTTGGATACTAAGTATCTCTTTTTTAGCATTTTTACAAACATCTTGTGAAACGAAAGTTGTTCCTAAGGAGTCTGATTCAACTCCGATTTCAAAAAATGAGGATTGGAAAAAATTGACTTTGCGCGAGAAAATCGGGCAGACGATGATGGTTCGCAGCGACCATGCGAACAGGGAAATCGAGAACAGCTCGTTAGAGGCATTTTTTGAAAAATATCCGGTAGGAGGAATCTTTATGGCAGAATGGCATATTAACGGTCAGAAAGCCGGTTTACCTTTCGTTGAATACCTCACGAAAGTAATGCGTGAATATAACACAACTGCCCCATTTCCGCTATTTTTCAGCGAAGATTTTGAAAAAGGAGTCGGTAATCAAAATAATTATGAAGATCCTAATTGTTCTAAAATGCCGGTACTAATGACACTCGGTGCTGCAAACAAGCCTGATTTGGCATATACTTACGGAAAAATTGTTTCGCAAGAATCACGTGCACTTGGATTTAACTGGTTGTTGCACCCGGTTGCCGACCTGAACATGAATTCTTTGCATCCATTGGTGATTGAACGTGCCATTACGGATAAAGCCGAAATCGTTATACCGATTTTGCAAGCATACACAAGGGCAATGAAAGAACATGGGATTATTTCAACCATCAAACATTTTCCGGGCGATGGTGCCACTATTCGCGACCAGCATTTGATTACATCTGCAAATAATCTCTCAATGACGGAATGGAAAAAAACTTTTGGGAAAGTATTTGAGACAATGATTCAAGAAGACATTCCGTCAATTATGGTTGGCCACTTGCAATTTCCCGCTTATCAAAAGGATTCGATTGACGGCGTTTTACCTCCGGCTACGCTTTCAAAGGATATTATGACCAAACTGTTGAAAAACGAAATGGGATATAGAGGAGTTATTATGTCGGACGCAATGAATATGGGTGGTCCTATGGGATTTTACGAGGATGTACTTGAAGCTTCGGTGCAGTTTTTTATTGCCGGCGGTGATATGATTTTGTGGCCAGACCTTGCTTATATGGATACCGTAGAGGCACGTATCATTCGCGGTGAAATTCCAATGAGCCGGCTTGATGATGCGGTAGAACGTGTTTGGGCTGTACGTGAAAAATATGATATGCTTACCAAAAAATCCGATATTGTGTCGCCGCTTCCGGCTGATCATGCAGGCTATGTGAAGGAAAGCCTTACCACACTTGCCGAATCGGCGGTAACGGTTATTCAGGATAAAAACAATGATATACCTTTGAATACCGGAAAAATCAAGAAAATTATGCTTGTCGATATAAGTTTTACCGACAATAATCTTTTCCTTAAAAACAATCTGTCTCGTATTCGAGGAACCATTACCCCAAAAGATTCTGCAGCTATAAAAAAAGATATTGAGGAATTAAATAAAAAGTTTAAGGTAATAAAAGAAGAGTTAGAATCTCGTGGTTTTCAAGTTGATATAATGAATGATTTTCATTTTTGGGACTGGGAGTGGCGCATAAAGGAACTCGCTTCTCAATATGATAAGTTTATTGCTTGTTTTGACAATAGTTTTATGAATCCGGTAGGTTCGCCGCTATTAAAAGGGCAGGAAGCTTTTCATTTATGGTCGGTAAAATTTTTACCGAAAGATAAAGTTATTTCGGTTTCATTCAGTAATCCATATTATAATACGTTTTATTTGGAAACAACTCCTTTGTTGATCAATGCTTACAGTTTCGATGAATACATGCAGCGAGCAGTGGTAAAAGTATTGACGGGAGAAGTGAAAGCTACGGCGAAATCACCGGTGGATTTGTATAATCCGATTATGAAGTAATTGTAAAAAAATAAATAAGGGACGAAAGGCGCGAAGAAAATAAAACTTTGCGCCTTTTGTATGTAAACCTAAATCTGTTACCGCGCATTATTCATAAAAATACTATCTATAGTAACACAAAATTAAACCACAGCCTGTCTATTTATAATATGCAGATCCTTAGACAATTGTGATACTGTTTTTAATTGAACATTTACGATTTATATCTTGAAAAAATTTATTTCATTTATTTTCAATTAAATAATACAAATTCACGAATAATGCAGGCTTACTCTAACAAAAGTCAGACTCCTTATATTTTTGTAGATAGCCATTAATTTTTATATTGCCAGTCATTTCCTAATTTATATTATTATCGTTAATTTATTTAGAAAAAAAGCTAAAAAAGAGTATCATTCTCAAAAAACAATAATATATTTGTAGAATTAATATTTTCAACTATAATTATAAACACTACTTGATTATGGACACAAATAAGGAAGATGAAATAAAAAAGAAAGAATTAAAAAAATATCCGGAAAAAGAGGAAACATCTATTTTGGAGGAACCTGCAATGGCTTATGGATATTATAATATGCCCCGTTATTCATACGCCGATTATCTCACTTGGGTAGATGGAAAGATACGAGAAATTGTGAATGGTGTTGTTAAGCTGTTTTCCGCTCCTCTTACCCGTCACGCGTTGATTTCTATGGAAATTGCAATGGAATTAGGAAATCACATCAAGAAACAAAAAGGAAAATGTAAGGTTTTTCATGCTCCTTTTGATGTCAGGTTACCCCGCAATGGCGAGACTGCCGATAATAAAATACATACAGTCGTGCAGCCCGATGTTTGCGTTGTATGTGATTTGTCCAAGTTGGATAAACGAGGTTGTTTAGGTGCTCCCGATTTAGTAGTCGAAATACAATCGCCATCCACGGCACGGTATGATATGACCGAAAAGTTTTCAGTCTACGAGTCGGCAGGCGTGCGTGAGTATTGGATTGTTTTTCCCAAAGACGGCATAACCATTTTCCGTTTATTGAAAAACGGTAAATTTGATAAAGGAACTCCTTATGAATTAGATTCCACAGTAACATCTCAGGTGTTAGATGGATTGAAAATTAATTTGGAGGATTTATTTCGAGATTTGTAAAATTTTAAAGAAAGAATCTTCCAAAAAATACTATCTTTGTGTCAATTTTGAAAAATTTATGGAAAATTTTATTGTCTCAGCAAGAAAATACAGACCTTCAACATTTTTATCTGTTGTGGGGCAATCATCTTTGACTAACACATTAAAATTAAAAAATGCTATTTCGAGCAATCATTTAGCACACGCATATCTTTTTTGTGGACCAAGAGGGGTCGGCAAAACAACTTGTGCGCGTATTTTTGCTAAGACAATCAACTGTATGAATAAAACTGCTGATAACGAAGCCTGTAACGAGTGTGAATCTTGTAAGGCTTTCAACGAGCAGCGTTCCTATAATATTCATGAATTGGATGCAGCATCCAATAACTCGGTAGATGATATCCGGACATTAATAGAGCAAGTACGTATCCCGCCGCAAGTCGGTCAGTATAGTGTCTATATTATCGACGAGGTTCACATGCTCTCTACCGCTGCATTTAACGCCTTTCTGAAAACATTGGAAGAACCGCCGGCACATGCTGTTTTTATCCTTGCTACCACCGAGAAGCATAAGGTGCTTCCTACCATTCTATCACGGTGTCAGATTTATGATTTTAACCGGATTGGAGTAAATGACACCATTGAACACCTGCAACATGTAGCACAAAAGGAAAACATCAAAGCTGAACCCGAAGCACTCAGTGTAATAGCCCAAAAAGCGGACGGAGGAATGCGTGATGCACTTTCTATTTTCGACCAGGTAGTTTCCTTCTGTGGAAACGAGATTACCTACAAGGCAGTTATTGAAAACTTGAATGTACTGGATTATGACTATTATTTCCGGCTGGTAGACAATTTCTTAAAGGGAAATATTTCCGAAAGTCTGCTTATCTTTAACGAAATATTAAATAAAGGCTTTGAAGGTCAGAATTTTATTAACGGATTGAGTGCACATTTCCGCGACCTGCTGGTTTGTAAAGACCCTAAAACTGCTTCCTTGCTGGAAGTGGGAGCAAACATACGCGAATCATACCAGAAACAGGCTCAACTCTGCAACGACATATTCCTGTTTCAAGCATTGCGGATTTCAAACGAATGTGATCTCAATTACCGGATAAGTAAGAATAAGCGGCTATTGGTTGAATTGACATTAATCCGGTTGTGCCAACTGCCGGACGAAAAAAAAAAATAATTTAGTTGATTCTGGAGAAGAAAATCTTTTCCAAATCAAACCTTTTTTCTCCCCGGCGGAAGTTAAACAGGCAAATAATAGCCATCCCTCCCCCACTCCTCCGGTTCAAAGCAGTCAATCCGGCACTTCTACTTCATCCCTACAGCAACCTGTCCGGGTGAGGCAGGCCGATTTGCCCGGAGTTTCTATCAAAAGTATATTGAATGACGACGGCAAAGAGAAAGAAATTACTGCGACTCCCCAAGTCTCTTCAATAGTAGAATCTAATAACTTTTCTCAAAATGACTTGACTGCCTGCTGGAAAGAATATATCCAATCCGTACCTGAGAAAAAAATATTAACAACTACTATGCAAAGCTGTATTCCAGTATTGAAAGAAAACTATTTCATTGAATTGCCGGTAGATAATCCAATTCAGGAAAAGGAAATATTGAATGAACGAAGTAATCTGATTGCATTTTTGTCGAAACGGCTGAAAAACGGAAAAATACAAATCTACGTCCGGATAAACGAGCAAGGAGAAAACAAAAAATCACTCTCTTCGCAAGAGCGTTTCAAGTCTATGCTTGAACGAAATCCGAATATTGAACATCTTCGTATGGAATTAGGATTAGAACTTGATTAATATTTCTCAATCAACACTACCGCATAAGCCGCAATTCCTTCTTGCCGGCCAACAAAACCAAGTTTTTCCGTAGTTGTTGCTTTTATGGATATGTCTTCCGGAGCTATCTCCATTACATTGGCAAGTGTTTGCTGCATTTCTTCAATGTAAGGTTTCAGTTTGGGCTGTTCTGCGCAAATAATTGAATCAATATTACCAATTTCAAAACCTTTTTCACGCAATAATTTAACCGTTTCCCGGAGTAAAATTTTACTGTCTATATTTTTAAATTGAGTTTGATTATCAGGAAAATGACAACCAATATCCCGTAGATTTGCAGCACCAAGCATCGCATCGCAAATCGCATGAATCAACACATCGGCATCCGAATGTCCCAACAATCCTCGCTCAAAAGGAATTTTTACTCCTCCAAGCCAAAGTTCCCTGTTTCCGGCAAAACGATGAACATCGTATCCTTGTCCTACACGTATTTTCATATAAATAAAGAATAAAAAAGAGGAATGAAAACTCTTTTCAGACTCTTCATTCCTCTTTCTTCATTTTTTTAGTTTTTTACAACAGTCTTAAGTCCGGCAAGATCAAATCCAAGACTGAAACGCAATGTTTGATCTAATGGATTTGCCGATGTAGTAGCAATCAAATAAGCAGCATTCAGTTGGAATATACTTAGATTAAAACCTACTCCCAAAGCAAAATATTTCCTGTTTCCCTTACTTTCTGACTCATGGAAGTAACCACCACGAACTAAAAATTGCTTGTCATAAGCATATTCAAGCCCTGCCGACCACATAATTTCTTTCAACTCTTCTCTAAATCCTCCCGGAGCATCGCCAAACGACTTGAAAATACCTCCTATCGAAGAGATATTCCAATGATCTTCCCATGCTTGCTCATTAGCAGCTATTTCTTCTTCTGTCTCATCATTGCCATTCCGCATTTTAGGAGGTGTCGGTACTAATAATTTGTTCAAATCTACTGCCACAGTCAATGTGTTATATTCATCAAAAGGATACTCAAAGGCTCCCCCTACTCTCAAATTCGTAGGTATAAACTGTTGTCTGTTTCCTCCGTCATAAGAGATTTTAGTTCCAATATTAGATATATTTACACCAAAAGAGGCTTTTGCTTCTTTTTGAATGCCTACATTAATCGGCGCAACATAATAGGCAGCAACGTCTGCTCCCATTGCAGCACCTGCACTATAATCCGAATATTCATCAATTGTCAAGTCGGCATAGATAAAGCGAAGGGCAACTGCTGCCGACCAGCGTTCCGACAGGTTACGAGAATAACCTAAATCTACCGCCAACTCGTATGGCTGCGCTGTACCTATGTTCAGTGTTTCACCATAAACCGGTTCTCCTGTTAAATTAATTTCTCCCAAAGAAAAATAACGAAAAGAGGCAGACAACGCTTGACGTTCATCTAATTTGTAATATCCCGCCAAGTAGCCGAGGTCAATATCACTTACAATTTTTCGTAACCAAGGGGTGTATGAGACGGCAAAACCTCCGCGACTTTCCATTTGAGCGTATTTTGCCGGGTTCCAATATTGCGAATTAATATCCGCAGAAGTAGCAGCACCCACATCTGCAAAACCTCCACCACGAGCATCGGGGGCAATACTTAGAGATGGTACTGCACTTAATAATGGATTAAACATCTGATCCTTACTTTGTGAGCTTACTGTCATAGTAGACAACAGAGCTACTGCTAATAAAACTAAATTCCTCTTTTTCATTACTATTATATAAAATTCTTTTGTTTACAAAGATATTAACTTTTACTTTAACGTATTATTATTTAGAAATAATTAATTTTTGTGATTTCCCGGTAAACTTTCCTTCGGAAGTACGCATTTCTATTCGATATATATATGCTCCCGCCGGTAGGCGATTACCTGATGAAGTTTTCAAATCCCAACCCAGCGTGAGCGTATTTGAGTTTTCAAAATTTTTGCTGTCTGATTCGTATAACAATTGCCCGTTGATGGAATACACTTTCAGCTTGCAATCCAACACGGATTCCGGACGGTCGTGCTGCACTTGGAAATAAACATATTCTTGTGCCGGATTAGGATAAGCAACAAGCTCTTCAATCTTTATTGGAAGTCCTCTTTCTACTTCAAAATCAATTTGCTTAGCCGTAGAGTTATTCAACAAATCCCAAACCTTGAACTTTAGCGTATACTTGCCCGGAGCCAGGTTTTCAAACCGGTAAGCTAACGAGCCTTCGGTATAGCTATCAGGAAAGAAGTTGAAGAAGGAATTTAGTACAACAGGATTTTTAGAATCATTCAATGTTAATGTTATATCATGTCCGATTCCGGCTCCGGAAGTATTAATACCACTTTCATCTTTTACGAAGGCAAAAAATACGGGGGATTCATTTACCCGGTCTCCCGAACGGAATTTCTCCGTGTTAAGGAAAAGCGTAATATCCGGACCTGCGCTTTCATACGTAGTATTACTACCGCCGCCGCCAATTACAAAATCCTCGTAAGAACCCTGCGCCTCAAATCCGTTTTCATCATCATAGGCATAGTAGCTGATACGTCCCCATCCAAAACTATAATTGATGTCTTTCGGCACTTTAAAAGTGAATGAAAACTTGCCGTTTTCGACTGTTGTTTCGCCGGAAAACAGTACATTGGGACGATCTTTAAATTCAAAGTTATGTGTTTTTCCAAAAAGAGAGGCCTCCTTGTCATACACTTTTATTTTCATTTTTCCGGAGAAATTAGAAATCTCACTTCCAAAAAAATCTTCTATCCGGCCACACACGCTAATTTCGGAAAGCGCACCTATCGTATCCGTTTTTTCTCCGGATAAAAATACAATAGAGTCTGTTTTTACCAGCAGATCGGGATAAGTAAACCTTAATACAGGATCGGCAAGCATAACAAAGGTTAGCTTGTTGGAATCGTTCTGTAATGTTTGCTTGGATTTTTTGTAAATATCCCCGAAACGCAACGGCATTCCGTCTTCGTCCCTTTCAAAAAGTACCCTTGCCAATGCCTTGTTTAGCTGCTGGTTGTAACTGTCATAGACAACGCGGGATGAGCTATACACGGCAATAGCTCCTCCATTCGGATTCAAGAACAGATCTTCTCCGCCCGAACTTGCCATATCGTCAAACCGGGTAAATTCGCAACTCGCAGTAAACCAAAGTCCTAAATTTTTATTCTGCAAGCTACGAGCTTGCGATTGAGTGAAAATCCGTTCTTCCGCCCAGCTCGTAATACCGCTATGACCGATATAATTCAGAAATTTCACTCCACTTTTAATCTCTTCCTGCAACAGCGACTCCAATTCGGGAAAACGATTACCGTTTGAACCGGTTACTTTAGGGAAGGCATCCATATACAACTTCTTGATTTCCATTCCCGAATTCCGGCCGGATATGATGTCTGAAACTTCTTCCGAATGGCTCATAAAGCGGTTAAAAGTCATTACAGAAGCTGATTTTTCGTTATCATCGGCAATGAGGCAAACTCTGTTTTTCCATGCTCCTTTTTCCTTGTTTTCCATGTAGGCAACCGCTTTATCCACAGCGATTTTGGCTTCATTCAGGTTGGAAACAGGAAAACGGCCTATACCAATATCAATACGGGCATTTCCATAATTTCCCGGTTTACCCGATTCGTTCATAAAGCCGAAATAATCATCGGAATTGTAACTTCTTTCCTCATTAATCGAATTGTAAGACTGGAAAGTCAGAATAAAATTGCGTGCAGGATTTGTCTTGGATACTAAAATGCCCTTGTTATCGTAGGAACCATCGCCAAAAAGCAATAAATATTTCGGGCTTTGAGTAGTGTCTCTGTCATAAATCATCTTCATCAACCACCGGTAGGCCGTCGCATCGGGAGTTCCCGACGAAAATTCGTTGTAAACCTGACCGGGTGTAACCACTTCTACTTTCATCCGGTCAAAATCCCGGTGTTTTTGTGCTAAACGGTTCGCTTCCGACAAAAAATCAGGGTGTGAAATTATGATGAAATCGGTATTTTTTGACAAAGAATGCAAGTTCTGATTGGGAGTCAACCCTACAAATTCGGGAGCCGGAAACCGCCCGGAAGGATCTACCGCAGCAAACTCCAACAACTTGTCGGTCTTTTTTATAAATTGCAAATTACCGGAAAGAGGCGTTGCCGGCACTTCCTTTATATTTTGCGGATCTGTTATATTCCATATCAGAATATCTTTTGAAGCCTTTTGAAGTGTAAAGCGGGAGTAAATCCCCTCTCCTACGCTCTCATCATTACGGAAAAACAGGGCATTGCCGGTCATAATAAGTTTCCGCCAGGCGTTTATTGTGATATAGTTGAGAGCCGCTACGTCAGACTGGCTTGCTCCCTTATACGAGAGAGCAAGAGAAATATTATCCGAAGTGGGATATTTTTTTAGATTTGCTACTTTTTCAAAAGCACGGTCGTGCCCGGAAACAGAAAGAAATGTCATTTCATTTTGCAGGTTATCCACATTTAGTGCTATTTCAGTGGGAGATTCGGAAGAAGCGATTGCCGAAATTTGTACCCGCATCTCCCTTTCTGTTTCGATATTCGGAAATGTAAAGTTATATCGTTTGGTTCTCCCGCTTGACATCTCATCGCCATACCAAACGCGACCGGAACGTGCCGGATTCTTCTCTTCTTTTTTTATGTGGGCATAATCAATAAAACTGGATATATCCCATACCTCTGCCGCTGTTTCTTTCGTTTCTTTATTAATCCGTTTTCCGGTTCCGGCAGCATCGGTAGTTAAAAAGTAGTATCCGAAATTAGAGTAAGGGTTTATGGTAAATCCGAACTTGCAGGACAACGAGTTTAGGTTATAGTTCCATTTTATTGCTCCTTGTGCGAAAAAAAGGATATAATTTCCCCCATCGTAAATAGCTATTTCTGGTAAGTCGTCTATTTTAGGATTGGCAATATTTTCATCCAACATTGCTCCCCCAAAACCGAATATGCGGACTTTTTCCGGATTGGAAAATCCCATATTGCGTATTTCATCGTAAGTCAGCTTATAAATACCGGTTTCCGGAATTTTGATTTTTGCCCATTTCCCTTCGGATAAAACAGAGTTTTCTGCGTATGTATGAATCGTTTGAGCATGAAGAATCTTCATACTTCCGAGTTGAAAAAGTAAAGCAAAAAGGATAGAAAGATATATTTTTGTACGCATATTTCTTATGATAAAAAATTAAATCACAAACCCTATTATTTATAAGGTAAACGTTTTCTCGTTTTTGTTATTGTCCATAAAAAACAAAAATATATCAACAAACATAAAAATCCAGCATTTTTTTTTCTTCTAAATAAGCAGTTAAGTGGTCGTTTATTTTCACAGTTCCCACACCCGCCGGAGTTCCGGTAAAAATAATATCCCCCACCTTCAAGGTAAAAAAACGGCTGACATAAGCAATCAACGCGTCTATCTTGAATATCATATCCTTAGTATTTCCCTGCTGAACGGTCGTTCCGTTTATTTCTAACGAAAAAGAAAGATTGTTCAAGTCCGGAAAATACTCTTTCGGAAGAAACTCACTTACCGGTGCTGAGTTGTCAAACCCTTTACAAAGTTCCCAAGGCTGTCCTTCCGACTTAAATTTCCGCTGTAAGTCACGTGCCGTAAAGTCAATTCCCAACCCAACGGCATCATAGTAACGATGTGCAAATTTTTCGGAAATATTTTTTCCCATTTTGCTGATACGGAAGATTACCTCCGTTTCATACTGCACGTCATCCGAAAAATTGGGCAGGTAAAAGGGATTGTTCTCGCGCAACAAGGCTGTGTCGGGTTTCATAAAAATAGTTGGCTCCTTTGGCAAAGCACTATGTCCCAATTCTTTATTATGTTCAGTATAGTTCCAACCGACTGCAATTATTTTCATTATGATTTTACTTTAAATCGTTGAACAATCTATTTATTTAGTTTGCGAATTAATCGTCTGTACCCCAATTAACCGGTCATGTTCTCCGGCATACGGCCGGTAATAAATGTATATTTTATAATCATTTTCCGTTTGCCAATGGCTGCCTGATGGTTTGACGGTTGAGGCTTGTGTGTAGCCTGCCGGAAGAAAAAGATATTGGTAATTATATCCTCCGTTTTTTAAAACAACAGACAATTCATACTGTTTTTCCTCAAAATTATACTTCATCTTATTCCGCTCATCCAGTAAATTGTAGTTAAAATACCCTGCTACATAGACCGATCCGTCTAACCATGGATCCTCGCTTGGGTAGACAAAATGCACAATCGAATAGTCGATCTCATTGCTGCTCCATATATCTTGTCCGTGTACCTTAAACCGGCCATTTACATCCATATTATATTCATAGTCAGTCTGTTGTTTCAGATTTGGAGCCATCGTTTCAACATGATAATAGGGAGAATGATAGGAAATCCGCTCTATTCGCCCAAGAAAATTCCGGATATGTGAAAAGTCAATCTGGTAAAACTCGTTTCCACCCTCAAAGATTAAATTCCGGTTATCTTCATAAACCAAACTTGTAGGTAAAATATAAGTAGGAGCAATGCCAAATACCTGATTATCTTTTCTGCCGTTTTGCCGCACCAAAATTTTCAGCTCCTGCTTAGGATCTATAATTGCATGTTCACTGCAATCGACTTCAAAATTGAGCTGTTGATATTTTGTATTTACGCCCGATAATGTGCTTCCGGTTACTTTCCCTGTTATGCCCAGCAAGTTTTCATCTATCGAAAAACAGGCGGTTGCAACTATTTTCTTTGTATCCGTTTCGTAAATTTTTACCACATAATTACCCGAAAGCAGCAGCTTTACATCTTCGTTAGGCAACATAATTGAATAATTAATATAGTCAAAAGTGGTATTAAACGACATATTTGATTCCTCAATGGGATTATCGTTAAATCCTTCCAGATACTCAATCGGTAGCAATGTGGACGGTGTCCAGTCGGCATTACACAATTCAACCGAATAGGAATAATATTGAAGATTGTGCGACTGTTGATCGAAACGAATTTGTACCTGACCGTCCGAACCCATTCGTATAACCGGGTCTTGTAATTCATCTCCTGCCAAATAAGCCTGCAACGTAAAAATATCCGGGGCAAAAATTTTTGTCTCATATTTTTGTGCAAAAGAAACTATGCAGAAACAAGAAAAGAGAAAAAATGATAGCGTTTTTTTATTCATTATTTTCATACAAAGCTTTTATTAATTGTTTTTTATTTTTTCTACTATATTTATTTTTGTTTCAGCATCTCCTCCAATTTCTGCAACTCATCCCGGTATTGTGCAGCCTCGATAAATTCCATTTTTTTTGCTGCCTGCAACATGGCTTTCCGGGTGTTTTCGATTGTTTTTTCCAATTGAGGTTTACTCATATATTGAATAACCGGGTCGGCTACAAGGCTGATGGTTTCGGGTTCGCTGTATGCTTTTACTTTGCTTCCTTCTGTCATTTGCGTATTGCCGAGTATGGATTTTTTTGCTTTATTGAGAGCTTTCGGTACAATATTATTTGCCTGATTGTATGCCATTTGTTTTTCCCTTCTACGGTTGGTTTCATCAATGGTCAGCCGCATACTTTCCGTAATTTTGTCGGCATACATAATAACCAGTCCGTTGAGGTTACGGGCTGCTCGCCCTGCTGTTTGGGTAAGCGAGCGATGCGAACGCAAAAAACCTTCCTTATCAGCATCAAGAATAGCACCGACAAGTACGTCAAACAGCCCGTTGCGCAAGTCTTCCATAATTTTAACCCGCTCTAATGTATCTACATCGGAATGAATGTAATTGCTCCGCACGCCCATTTTTTGCAGGTAAACCTGTAGTTCTTCCGCCATTCTTTTGGTCAGGGTGGTAACAAGTACGCGCTCATCTTTTTCGGCGCGCTGATGTATCTCTTCCAGCAAGTCGTCAATCTGATTAAGGCTCGGACGAACATCAATAACCGGGTCAAGCAGTCCTGTTGGGCGAATAACCTGCTCAACGACAATTCCCTCCGATTTTTCCAGCTCGTAATCTGCCGGCGTAGCACTCACATAAATCGTCTGACCGGAAAGCTCCTCAAACTCTTCAAACTTAAGCGGACGATTATCTATCGCCGCAGGTAACCGGAATCCGAACTCAACCAGATTTTTCTTGCGCGAAAAATCCCCGCCATACATCGCGCGTATCTGCGGAACGGTAACGTGACTTTCGTCTATAATCGTAAGATAATCCTCCGGGAAATAGTCCAGCAAACAGAATGGCCGCGAACCGGGCGGTCTGCCGTCAAAATAGCGGGAATAGTTTTCAATACCAGAACAATGTCCCAATTCCCGTATCATCTCCATATCATAGTTCACCCGCTCATAAAGCCGCTTTGCCTCATACACCTTACCGATGGATTGCAGATATTCCACTTGTGTATTCAGATCATCTCCGATATGGATTAACGCTTTGTTAATCCGCTCTTTGGTCGTTACAAACAGATTTGCCGGATAGATATTGATGTCGTTGAAAAGGGCTATCCGTGTTCCGTTTATTGGGTCTATGCTCTCAATTTCTTCAATTTCATCGCCCCAGAAGTGAATACGGACAATATAATCGGCATACGCAAGAAAAATATCAACGGTATCGCCTTTCACACGGAAATTTCCACGGTCTAATGCAATTTCATTCCGGGAATAAAGACTTTCGATTAATGAGCGCAGAAAAGCGTTCCGGCTGATTTTTTGCCCCACCTTCAAAGTAATCATCGTACTGTAAAAATCCTCCGGATTTCCCATACCGTAAAGACAGGAAACAGACGAGACTACAATTACATCCTTCCTGCCCGACAAAAGCGATGAGGTAGTTGCCAACCTTAATTTTTCTATTTCGTCATTGATTGCGAGATCTTTTTCTATGTAGGTATCCGTAGTTGGAATATATGCTTCCGGCTGGTAATAGTCGTAGTATGAAACAAAATATTCCACTGCATTTTCCGGAAAGAAACTTTTAAACTCGCCATAAAGCTGTGCTGCCAATGTTTTGTTGTGGCTGAGTATCAGTGTCGGGCGTTGTATCTCTTGTATAACATTTGCAATCGTAAATGTTTTTCCTGAACCGGTAACACCTAACAATGTCTGATACTGAATATCTGACGTTAAGCCTTCCGACAATTTTTTAATCGCCTGGGGCTGGTCTCCCATCGGTTGAAACTCAGATGAAATTTTAAAATTCATTATAATTTTTACAATATGTACAAAAGTAGCTATTTTGGATATAAAAATCAAAAAAGAATTAACCTTAAAATCAACATTTTTTCAAAAATAATAAGTTTCTTTGCAATGAAAATAACTTTTAAACAACTATAATAATGATTTGGAATGAGACGGTTGAATGTATGAACCGTGAAGAAATGCGTAAACTTCAAAGCATCCGCCTGCAACAGGTAGTAATGCGTGTTTACCATAATTGTGAGCCTTATCGCAAGAGAATGCAAGAGGCAGGTCTCACGCCTAATGACATTCGCAGTATTGATGACATTGCAAAACTTCCTTTTACTTCTAAGCAAGATTTGCGCGATTATTATCCGTTTGGATTGCTCTCTTCGCCAATGTCGGAGATTGTGCGTGTGCATGCCTCGTCGGGAACAACAGGAAAGCCTATCGTGGTGGGATATACCCGTAACGACCTGGCTGTTTGGAATGAAGTCGGAGCACGCTGTTTTACGGCTTACGGACTTGGGAAAGATGTTATCCAGATTTCTTACGGATACGGGCTTTTTACCGGTGGACTGGGAGCGCACGGAGCTGCCGAAACGATTGGCGCAACAGTCATCCCGATTTCGAGCGGAAATACCGAAAAGCAAATTATGCTGATGCACGATTTGGGTGCAAAAGCATTGGCTTGTACTCCTTCTTACGCACTCTATTTGGCTGAAGCGTTGGAAAGTTCGGGGATACCAAGAGACCAATTCCAGCTGAAAGTCGGTATTTTCGGAGCCGAACCGTGGACAGAAGAGATGCGCCGTGAGATTGAAAGTAAGCTGGGAATTAAGGCTTATGATATATACGGATTGACCGAAATCATCGGTCCGGGTGTGGGATACGAATGTGCTTGCCAAAACGGAACGCACCTCTGTGAAGATCATTTCTTCCCTGAAATTATCAATCCCGAAACCGGCGAGCCGGTAGAGCCGGGCAAAGAGGGCGAACTGGTATTTACCACACTTACAAAAGAGGGAATGCCGCTGATTCGTTTCCGTACAAGAGATCTTACGCGGTTGATTTATGACAAGTGTGAGTGCGGACGTACCTCTGTTCGTATGGGACGTATTCTTGGACGTAGTGATGATATGTTGATTATCCGTGGAGTAAATGTATTCCCGTCTCAGATTGAATCAGTTATTTGTGAATTGGAAGAATTTGAACCTCACTTCTTTATCACGGTCGATCGTATTAACAATACCGATTCATTTGAAGTTCAGGTGGAAGTAAAAGAGGCTTTCTATTCCGATGAAATGAGCAAAGTCATAGACTTGAAGAAAAAGATTGCCCATAAAATCCAAAGCGTTGTCGGTATACAACCTGATATTAAATTAGTAGAGCCGCGCTCATTGGAACGCAGTCAAGGAAAGGCAAAACGAGTGCTTGACAAACGAAAATTCAAATGAATTAATAATTGATAATTAACAATTAAACAATTTCTAACAGGTCGTTTTTTAATTTTAGATTATCAATTATTTGCAATTAATTATTAACTATTAATTTTTAATTATTAATTAACAAAATGATAGTAAAACAACTTTCTGTATTTTTAGAAAATAAGACAGGGCGCTTAAATGATGTGGCAGAGATTCTCGGAAATGCGGGTATTAATATGACTGCATTTAGTGTTGCCGATAATTCCGATTTTGGGATTTTGCGCGTAATCGTTTCCGACCCTGAAAAAGCGTTGGATATTTTGAAGCAGCACAAGTTTGCCGTTTCGCTTACCAACGTAATTTGCCTGCATACGCCGAATACACCGGGGGCACTTTCGGCTGTACTGAATATTTTGGCAAAAGAAAAAATATACATTGAATATATGTATGCTTTCGCCGAAAATGCCGGAGCTAATGTAATTATTCGTCCCGACAAGCTGGATGCGGCAGTAGATGCTCTTCAGAAAAGCAAAATAGAGTTGATTGCAGCTAATCAGCTGTATAGCTTCTGAAAAAATTTAACGACAGAGAACATGCAAATAAATAATCAAAATGCGTGTTCTCTGTAATTTATTAATCTGAGTCCGGGACAAATACTTGTCAATTGGACTGATTTTTTGCAATATAAAAAAGTAACTTCACATTCGGTAACTTCGCAATAATTATACTGAAATTTCGTCCAAAAGTCAAAATTTGTTTCGCATATTTCGTCTTCCATTTTCCATTTCTACTTTCAAATTTCAATAAAAACCACTATCTTTGCGTGAATTTTAATAGAAACACATCATAAAATAAACATATAGAAAATGCTTACAGTAGAAAAAATAGGCGGAACGTCAATGTCTCAATTTAAAGACTGCCTTCATAACATTATTATCGGAAAAAGAACGGCGGAAGATATTATGTATAACCGTATTTTTGTCGTTTCGGCGTATAACAACGTTACGAACTGGTTGCTTGAGCACAAAAAAACAGGAGAAGCCGGTATTTATGTAAAATTTTTGAATGGTGAAAATTACGTGGCTGCCTTGGACGAACTGTGTGGGAAATTAATCGCGCTGAACCGTACTTTTGAAGAGATAAAGCTAAATCAAAAAGAGGCAGACGATTTTATCATCAAGCGTATCGAAAAAGCCAAAAATTACCTGCAAGCAATGAACAACGTACTTGCTACCGGTTATGTAAACAAGAAAAACCTGCATTTGGCAGCGCGTGAAATATTGGCATCTATCGGCGAAGCGCACTCTGCATTTAATTCGGTCAATATCATTAACAATCATGGGATAAATGCTACATTTGTTGACCTTTGCGGATTCGACGATTCGGAATCGCTGACTATCGACGAGCGTATTAATGTGGCATTCAAAGGAATTGATTTTTCCAAAACACTTTGCGTTGCCACTGGATATACCAAAGGAACTGAAGGCATTATGCGCGCTTTCGACAGGGGATATTCCGAAGTGACTTTCTCCAAAATAGCTGTCGTTGTGAAAGCAGACGAGGCTGTGATTCACAAAGAGTTTCACTTGTCTTCGGCAGATCCCAAATTAGTAGGAACAGATAAATCTATCCCGGTAGGATTTACCAATTTTATGGTTGCCGACCAGTTGGCAGACATTGGTATGGAAGCTATTCACCCAAAAGCATCCAAGCCATTGGAAATGGCAGGAATTAATATCCGCATTAAAAATACATTCGAGCCGGAACATCCGGGTACGTTGATTTCTAAAAATTATGTATCGCCAAAATCAAGAATCGAAATCGTTTCGGGAACAGACAAGGTCCTTGGCGTTGAAATCCATGACCCAATGATGGTTGGTGAAGTTGCCTCCGCGTGATGCAGATTTTTGCTAAATATGAAGTAAGTTATATCTTGAAATCGACCAATGCCAACAGCATCACAATGGTCGTTTGGGATAATGCCATAGCGCAGGAATTAATTACAGAATTAAAGGAAACATTCTATCAAGTTACCGTAAAACAAGTCGCTCTTGTTTGTTGTATGGGAACAAACATTGCTCATCCCGGATTCTTGTACAAAGCCGCTAAATCATTGTTTGACAACAATATAAATATCGAATGCTTTGCACAATCACTTCGTCAGGTAAATATGCAGTTTGTGATCAATAAGGATGGTTACGCAAACGCAATTGTGGCGCTGAATGATGCGTTGTGTGTTTGATTTCTGAAAATATTTTCTAATTTTATTGGGTTGTTTTTGGATAATTTATTATACTTCTGCAGGTAGAAAAATTAAAAAAAATCTCATAAAACCGTTTTCACAAAATCACTCAGTAATTCTGGATTTTTTTCGAGAACGTTTCCAACAACAACAATATCGGCTCCGGATTGTAATGCTTGCCGTATATCGGACATGGTACGCAGTCCGCCGCCCACAATAAGCGGCACATCTGTGTTTTCCTTTACAGCGGTAATCATATTAGCGGGGATTGGGCAAAGAGCACCACTCCCCGCTTCTAAATAAATGAGTTTGTGACCAATCAACTCGCCTGCTACGGCTGTGGCAACGGCTATTTCAGGTTTGTCGGGCGGAATAGGCATCGTGTTACTCATGTATTCCACACTTGTAGGTTTCCCGCCGTCTACCAAAATATACCCTGTGGAAAGCACTTCTATACCTGACTTTTTGATTGCATAAGAAGAGGTTACATGCTGACCTATCAGAAACTCGGAATTTCTACCTGAAATAAGCGAAAGATAAAGCATCGCATCCGCCTTATCCGTAAACTGCAGCGCATTGCCGGGAAAAAGGATCACCGGAACGGAACATGCCTGCTTGATGATTTCAATTGTTTTTTCTACTGATTTGAAAATCAAACTTCCGCCAACTAAAATAAAATCGGGTGGAAACATCTTTATCTGTTGAATAAAACCGGGTAACGAGAAAATACCCTTATCCGGATCAATCAAAACAGCAAGCATTTTCTTGCCATTTGCAATGTTTTGTTTAATTGTTTCGTAAATCATATTCTTTTTTGTTTTCCATAATGCTTCATAAATATTAAAAACCATATTCCTAGTAACTCTGCAAAATTATTGAGTTCTGAATTTCCCACAAAGACACAAAGAACACTAAGTTTTTTGTGGGAAACATCTATCTTTTTTCTAAATATAAACTAATTCAGAAGACATACTTATATAATAATTATTAATCCACAATTAATTTTCTTCCGGTTTTCATTCCATTTTTAATGACTTACTCCCGCCTCTTTTAACGTTTTACTGATGAAAAAGGATATTCCCAAAAGCATCATTACCGTCCCCGTCCCAATCATTATGTAATTTATGTTGATAATATCCCCAAGAGGTCCGAAAAACAACATTCCAACAGGCATTGCAACACTTCCAAGCATTGTAAAGACAGATAAAACACGTCCCAAATAATCGGGTGCAACTTTTTTCTGTAACAAAGTTGTACTCGGGGCGTTGTAATAGGCAAAAACGATTCCGGAAATTCCCATACACACGAGATATGGAATGAAATTAGTCCATACCCCCAGCAAAACAGTCATTACTCCCAAAACGAAAGAACTCGTGCCTATAGAATATATTTTATTGCGAAAACTCCATATTCCAACAAGTACTCCGCCCAGCATCATTCCTCCTGCCCAAACGATTTCGATAGCTGTCAGCCGCCATATATCAGCACCAAAATTGCGCGTTACCTGCAATGGCGATAAAATGGATACAGGAGCCACAGCAATCATATAAACGGAGGTAATGATTATAAGCAAAAACAGGTATCTTTCAGATTTTATGTATTTCAATCCATCAACCAAATCTTTGAAGTGCGAACTCTTTTCCATATTTTCTTTTTCGCCGGATGTATGCGGAGCCTTAACAAAAAAATAAAGTATACCGATAGCAATTAAAGCAGTTGCTACATCAATAAAAAACATCGTTTCCAACGGTGTAAACGACATCAACGCAGCACTGACAACCGGCGAAATTAAATATATTCCTGATTGAATACTACTATTAATTCCATTAATTTTCAACAATTTATTTCCGGGAACAATAAAAGGAACAAGTGAAACTACTGCAGGTTGCTGAACACCTTGTCCCAAGGCCCGCACAAATGCAGCAATCAACAGAAGTATCATACTGTCATGTCCTGCAAACAAGGATACGGCAATTGCCAAGCAGACAAAAGCAATAGAGCCATCGGAAATATTTATCAGAAGCTTTTTATTGTATCTATCCGCCCAAACCCCGCCGAACAGGGATGTAAAGAAAGTAGGCAGCACACCCACAATAATATAAAGCATCATCATTGAACCCGATTGGGTTTTCAAAACGATGTGCCACATAATTGCGTATTGAACAAGCATTGTTCCCAACAGGGACATTGTCTGACTTGTCAAAAACAATATGGTATTTTTCTTCCAATTTATTTCCATATTCAAAAAACAAAAAACATGAAAGTGCAAAAATATAATAAATTGGACTATTAAAAAAATATCTCTTGCTTCTCATCAATAATCAATGATGTCAACTAAACATGGAACAATTATGGTAAAATTACAACTATGAAAAATCTATTTTTCTGCCAAAAAGTCAGTTTTTCTGACATGTTTTTTACATAAAATAAAATAAATCTGTCAATAAATCCATAAAAGCCGGTAATCCCAAAGTGGCATAACATTTGATAAATTTTGTATGCGTGCAAACAAACAAGTACGCTAAAATGTTTTAGGAAAAAACAAATAAAAATTTAACACAAAATAAATTTAAAAAAATGGGAAAAATTATTGGTATAGACTTAGGAACGACCAACTCTTGTGTTGCTGTCATGGAGGGCAACGAGCCGGTCGTAATTACAAACAGCGAAGGAAAACGCACAACACCTTCGATTATCGGCTTCATCAACGGAGGTGAACGTAAAGTGTTACAAACCCAAAAAATACAGTATTCTCTATCAAACGCTTCATGGGTGAAACATTTGACCAAGTGGCGAATGAAATTCCAAGAGTACCGTATAAGGTGGTGCGCGGTGAAAACAACACTCCAAGAGTAGATATTGACGGCAGACTTTATACTCCACAAGAAATTTCGGCAATGATTCTTCAAAAAATGAAAAAAACCGCCGAAGATTATCTTGGACAGGAAGTTTCGGACGCGGTAATTACCGTACCGGCCTACTTCAACGATGCTCAACGCCAGGCAACCAAAGAGGCAGGTGAAATTGCCGGCTTGAACGTAAGACGCATCATTAACGAACCGACTGCCGCAGCGTTGGCTTACGGCTTGGACAAGAAGAATCAAGATATGAAGATTGCCGTGTTTGACTGTGGCGGCGGTACACACGATGTTTCTATCCTGGAATTAGGCGATGGTGTTTTTGAAGTAAAATCGACCGATGGAGATACACACCTCGGAGGCGATGACTTCGACCACCGCATCATTGACTGGTTGATTGAAGAGTTTAAAAACGATAACGGAAACGTAGATTTAAGCAAAGATCCAATGGCATTGCAACGCTTGAAGGAAGCTGCTGAAAAAGCAAAGATTGAGTTATCAAATACAACTTCAACAGAAATCAACTTACCTTATATTATGCCGGTAGATGGTGTACCGAAACACTTGGTAAAAACATTAAGCCGTGCTAAATTCGAGCAATTGATCGATGATTTGGTACAACGTACCATTGAACCTTGCCGCACCGCATTGAAAAACGCAGGTTTGACAATCAACGACATTAACGAAATCATCCTGGTAGGTGGTTCTACCCGTATTCCGGCAATCCAGTCAGCCGTTGAAAAATTCTTCGGAAAAGCTCCTTCTAAAGGCGTAAATCCGGATGAAGTAGTAGCTGTTGGTGCTGCCATTCAAGGTGGTGTATTGACAGGTGAAGTAAAAGACGTACTTCTATTGGATGTTACTCCGTTGTCATTGGGTATCGAAACAATGGGTTCGGTCATGACCAAATTGATCGAATCGAATACCACGATTCCAACCAAAAAATCGGAGACTTTCACTACTGCCGTTGATAATCAACCTTCCGTTGAAATTCACGTGTTGCAAGGCGAACGCGCTATGGCAAAAGATAACAAGACTATCGGGCGTTTCCACTTGTCTGATATTCCACCGGCTCCTCGCGGAGTTCCTCAGATTGAGGTAACTTTTGACATTGATGCAAATGGTATTTTGAACGTTTCGGCAAAAGATAAAGCAACCGGAAAATCACAAAGCATCCGTATTGAAGCTTCATCCGGTCTGAGCGATGCCGAAATCAAACGTATGAAAGACGAAGCCGCCGCCAATGCCGCTTCCGATGCGAAAGAAAAAGAGCGTATCGACAAAATCAACCACGCCGATAGCTTGATTTTCAGCACCGAAAAACAGTTAAACGAGTTGGGCGACAAACTTCCGGCTGATAAAAAACAACCAATCGAAGCTGCTCTCACTAAATTGAAAGAAGCACACAAAGCTCAAGATTTGGCAGCAATAGACTCTGCTACGGAAGAGCTGAACAAGGTATTCCACGCAGCAAGCCAGGAGATGTACAATGCACAAGCTCAATCTCAGCAAGGCGCTCCGCAAGAGCCGCAGGGAAATCCGGAACCTAATAATGGTGGGGATAATATTACGGATGTGGATTTTGAGGAAGTGAAATAACCACCCTCACAAAGCATCTATCAAAAATAGATAAAATGCGGTAAATCAAAAGTTTACCGCATTTTTGTTTATATTTATTTCTTGTAATTTAT
>QMCE01003417.1_pt1 | contig 23243 bp, 19 predicted proteins | sample 1821851 | NCBI WGS metagenome assembly QMCE01 (sample SAMN09453174, study PRJNA476694) | Termite gut metagenome, whole genome shotgun sequencing project. | isolation source: worker | host: Odontotermes sp. | place: South Africa:Pretoria | collected 2016-01-28 | reverse complement strand
ATTTATTCCTTACAATTCTACCATATTTTTGCACTGTATACGTGGGTTTTCCAATGCTATTTCACGGAATATCTCAATGAACCTCCCCGCCGCAAGCGGTGGGGAAACATGTACGTGTTACAGAATTGACGAGGTTCGTTCTGTAAGGAAATTAGTATCTGTGAGGTTTACTACCATAGAATGGTAAGTATGACAAACAGCAACCGCCCCACAGCGGGGGGGTAGTAAACCCCACTGCGAATAAAGGGCTGGTGTTCGCATTCAAACTCTTAAATGAGTGCGAAAACGGCAAAATAGCGTTAGAAAGCATAAATAGGATGCTATGAACAAATACGATCAGAATGAACTTTGAAAATTTCTTCATAAAGTTACCTCAAATATATAAAAACCTTTTTCCTTATTAGTCACGCTTTGAATATTTCACCCCCAACAACATCCGAACACCGGGGATATGGCGCACCACTTCCGACATTAGTATAGTCAGCACAAACGAGACGGCAATGAATACGCCGATTTGCGTTGGCACATTTGGAATATGCGGCATAAGAAAATAGGCTGCCGCAATTAAAACCGGATAGTGCAAAATATAATATAGCTGTGAGCTTGCCGCCGCGCGAATCAATGTTTTATTCTGTGTATTAAAGTGTCGCATGCCGAACCCTAATAGGGTAAGCATCGCCAGATACCCATAAGAATAGTACAGCAAATCATAAGCAAGTCCACTCCACCCCAATCCAAGCGCAAAGGCATATCCCACACCAGCAGCCAAAACAGTGGCTAAAAACGCAAACCGGAACTTTTCAAGTTTTCGCTGTACGTCCTCATGAGATAGTACAAACAGCCCAATTAAAAACAGAACAAAGTATTGCACCAAACTCTTACCGCCAAAATTGAGCGCATCATCCGCCAGCGCCTGTACTGCGCCCAATACAAGAATTAACGCGATAGGCCATTTGCTCCATTCCATAAATCTTGGGTATTTTTTTCCGAGTAAATAAACAGGCAATGCCGCCAGCGATATAACAAGTAGAAACAACAAGAACCACAGATGCGCTAATCCGAACGCCCCGTCATAGCCGGAGAAATCGGTCAATTTAGTGAAAAAAACCGCGTAATGCGCAATATAGCCTCCGCTGTAGCCGTTATTGGATACGTCCGCTATGTATGACAAAAATGGAGTAATCAGCAAAACGCCGGTCAGCAAAGGAAGCCCAATCCGCATAAACCGCTCCGCTGCATATTTTGCGGGCGTTCGCTTTTGCAGCGAATAACGGGCGGACATTCCGGCGATAGCAAACATGAGCGGCATGAGCCACGGATACGACAGCCGCACAAACCAAGCCGCGGCTTCCAGCGGCATGCCAGGAACATACTGTCCCTCTCCCCATGTGTTGTACATCATCATGGTGTGAAAGGGTATCAACAAAATTACGCAGAACAGCCGCAATATATCAAGATAGCGTTTTCGCATACCATCTCCCTGTTAAAATAAACTCTTCAATTATTTATCATTCATCAGAGTTTTCCGCCTAATGCCGTACTTCGGGCAGAACAGCGAAAAATCTCTGAGCGTCGTATCTTCCCGTATCCGCGTCTGGGTTTTGTCCTTACAAACAGGGCAATGATCATTCTCAAAGCCTGTCGTTATCCCATAGAGCAGAAATACACTCTTTATGGAGGCTATTCTTTTAAGATTGCATACAATTTCATATCTACAAGCCGACCATTTTTTACAGCATTTTTTCTGAGCGTTCCTTCATATACAAAGCCTGCCTTTTCAAGAACACGGCACGAAGCAACATTAAAATCATAGGGATCGGCAAAGATTCGCACTATATCGGTATTATCAAATATGAAGCGGCACATTTGCTTTACGGCTTCCGTCACAACACCTTTACCCCAATAATCTTCAGCAATATAGTAACCCATTTCGGCGGTAAGGTGATGAACGTTATCCCTGCGAAAAACACCGATGCTTCCAATAGCAACATCATCAACAGTAATTGCCCGCGAATATGTCGTATTCTGGTCTGCCGAAAGCATAGTCGATATAAAGGCTTCCGCATGTGAAACGGTATAAGGAAACGGAAGCCCATCCCGCAGATTATCGTGTATTTTCTTGTTGTTCAAAGCACTTGCAAGGGATTCTGCATCTTCAATTCTCCATAAACGGATTCCAATATTCATAGTTCATACTCCTATTCATAAAAACAATCCCACATCGAAGGTGGATTCTCCAGATTGAGACAGTCATAAAAAGCAGAAGCGCCAATACTTGTAACTTGCGGGAATTGCACACTGCTGAGATTGTTGCAGTGAATAAAAGCTCCTTTGCCGATAGTTGTTACTTTAGAAAATTGTACAACAATGAGATTATCACAATTAAAAAAAGAACCTTCACCGATTGTTTCTGCATTTGGAAATTCTACACTGCTCAGCTTAGAGCAGGAATAAAAAACACTTTTGCCAATATCAATAATATGCACGCCTTTTATTGATTCAAGATTCGGCAGCATAAGATAAAACATAAACGCTGCTATAGAAGTTGCAGCATTAGGTAAAATAAGAATTTTCACTTTACGCATCTGGGAACGATACTCTCTTGGGGACAGTTCCTTATAAATCAATCCCAATTCCAAACTGAAAACTCCTGAAGGATTTAAAATATCCTTATCCGAATTTCCGCACGTATAATCTGAAAGGTCTAATTTTCCATCTTCTGTAAGATAATCGTCGATATGTACGACAATTTCTTCCCACTTCTCTGACGTGAGCGGTTCTGATCCATACGTACATAGTGGACAGATAATCATCATCCAAAAAACAATTCCGTATACTTTTACATTCCTCATTTTCGCTCATCCTCTTCCGATTATTTGTCTTTCACTTTTATCGAATGGGAATATATCCGGTTTTTTTGACCAGTTCCTGACCCTGGGCGGAAATAATCCATTCAATAAACTTCTTCGTATTCTCGCTTTCATTCCCTGTAGTAACGGCGTATACGGTCTGCGTATAAGGATAAGCGCCGCTTTGAATGTTCTGTTGATTCGGCGCAATTCCGTTAATGGACAAAACTTTTGTCCCAGAATCACTGCCGACCATCGCATTCAAATAAAACCGAAACGTATATCCTATTGCCGCATTATAATTGTAATAACTTGAAGCGATCTTTTCTATCATTCCGAACATACCCATTGGTATATAGTAGGCGTCCATAATAGGGCGCATGATTTTATCTCCCTTCATTATCGACTGCAATATAGTTTGACTGCCCGACTTCTCCGGGCGCTGATACGCGATAATCGGCTCGTCAATACCGGTGATGCTTTTCCAGTTGATAACTCTGCTGGAATAAATATCCCTTATTTGATTGGCGGTTATATTATTCAGCGGATTCTTTTCATTCACAATAAATACAAAAGCATCTTTCGCGATAGGCGTAAGATTGAATTTCAATCCCTTTTCAGCAGCGGCCTGAATCTCCGCCGCCGAAGGTTCATAGCAAAAAATAATATCCGTTTCACCATCGATAAGTCGCTGATAGGCTTGAGGGGTTTTGTTGCACTGAACAATACTTACTTCATTTTTCTCTGGCGGGTAATAGATTTCAGACTCTCTCAGCACCTCAAGCTTGGGAAAATATTTCCACTCTGCTAAGGAGTAGCGATATCCATATTCATGTTCTTTCAGTTCTTCTTCAGGATATACAGCGTGAACAAAGGCGGAATACAGGGGATACATGGCAGTAGCGCCGTCAAGGCGAGGAAGCTTATCTTTCAGTCTCAGGGACGCAGTACCGTTAAGGAGGGCTATATCTGAACTGAAGCCTTCTATCCCTACCTCAAAGGGCAGGTATCGTTTCAAAAGCATGGCGTCTTCATCAGCATCACCTACAACAGGAATTTGTTTGTCAATGTACAGATACTCTCCAGTATTATAATCATATCTGTATTCAACATCATTATGAGATTTATACATTGAAGGTCCTTCATCCCAATCTTCAGCAATCCAAAATAAAATCTTTTCATTAAATTCTTCATCACTGATAACTTCATGCAGCAGCGCAATTTCTTCAATACAAGTGTCATCATAATCGGTTCCGGGATACACCGCATCGATGACAAACTTGAGTTCAGTGCAGTAAATCGGTTTTGTAAACGCATATTGTTCAAAATTAACAGAATCTTTTACCTGAATCGTTTCGATATATTTGCCGTCGGCATATATTTTGAATGCCTTTACCCGGTTATTTTTGCCATAATAGTCGGGATTTCCGTAGCCGTTTTTTAAGGTAAAACCAGCAGTTTTAAGTCCCCATAATTTATAACCGCTTTGCTGGGTATATCCATTCCGTCCAAAGGTGAAATATTCGCCGATTCCGTTTCCTTCTACACCTTCCGCCCAAGAATGCCATGACATATCTATCAGATTTTCTGCAGGATAATTTCCCCCGGCTCCGCTGGCGGCGGAGGAAACTTCCAGCAAATGAACGCCGGAAGAAACATTGTACACAAAAGAATGGGGAAGAGGGCTTGAATAATAATCCTTAAAATATGCCATAAACTCATCAGAAATTTCAGTAACAGAATGTTGAAATAAGGATAGTTCTTCAATACAGGTGTCATTGTAAACGGTTCCGCGATACACACTGTCAATAACAAACTTGAGTACTTTGCAGGTAATCGGTTTTGAAAAAACATACAGTTCAAAATCACTGGAATCTTTGACAGAAATTGTTTCGATATATTCACCATCTGCATATACTTTGAAAGTTTTTACCCGATTATTTTTGCTGTAGTAGCGGGGATCTCCGTAACCGTTTTTTAAGCCAAAACTAAAAACGGTAAATTCCCCGGGTGCATAATTATTCCAAGATATGTATTTCTTACTGGAAAAAGTAAGAGACTCTCCTATCCCACTACCAGCTACCCCTTCTGCCCAGGAATGCCAAGTATCGTCTATAAGATTTTCTTCAGAATAATAATAATAATCGTAAGAATCTCTGGAATCACTTAATGTGGATGATGCGGAAACGTCAATATCCACATACACTTGCCCAAACAAAAGGGGGGCGGAACAAAGCAATAATAAGGCGAAGCAATTACTTCGCAGAAAGAATGTTTTCATGGGGGTGAGTATATATGATGAACTATGTGCTGTCAATGCGGATATTTTAGAGGGAATTGTTTTAAAAAACAGTTAAAACACTGCCCGATAACACGTTGTCGGGCGAATATTTTTGTTACTTTAAGATCTTCTTAAAAAGTTTCGCAAGCTTTGTGTTCAGCTTATTCGGCAGTTCGTAATCCGAATTCATATACAATCCGAAAGAAACTTCATGATAAGTATGGTAATTAAAATGGATTCCATATTTTTCGCAAATGCTTACCATATCGCTTACCCATTGTAACGCACCTCTGTTCTGCGTGAACGCCTCGGTGACCACGCCGAATTCCCCAAGATACATTGGCACATTATTTTCATCGCCGAATTTTATGCTTTTTAATAAATTGCTTTCAAGATATTCCTTATTTGCCTGCTGAATGTTTGAACCTTTTACAAAATCAATTCTCGGCGCGGTTATCACATTTGTATTACAATTTTCTCGCTTTACCCAAGCCGAAACAACATATTTATAACCCTCTTTTAATTCAAAGAATTTCCCTGAAAAATTTGAATCGTTGGTCGCGCCCTTTATGTAAAGCGAATTTTTGTCGTTATAACCTACGGCGTTTGCCTTTCCGTAACTGCCTGAACCGTTATTCGACCAAAACCAAAAATCTGATTTTTCGTTGGGATTTACAATAATAATCTCCAACTTTTTCCCAGTCTTATCGTATTGCGTGATTTTGATTTCGTCGAAATATACCGTCCCGTCCTTGCCCGAATTAAAAACCTGACAGGATATTTTGCCTAAATTGTATTCGTTTGATTTTGCGACGGGTCGGCTTTCATAATAAACCCACCCGTTTCTTTCTTTTTCGGTTTTGCGTGCCGTTTCACAGCCAAGCCACGCATTATCACCCTCATAGCTTATTATTTCTTCGGATGGGTAGAATTTTATTACCCCCTTGGTTCCCGCCCATTCGGTGTTTTGGTGAGTAAATAAAAAAGGCGTGTAATCATGAAATTCATACACGGTATTTTTATCGGCGACCAAAAAATGCTCATATTCACCCTCTTCGCCGTAAACATTTTCGCCCGTTTCAAGATTTTTGACCGCCAAGAGTTTCTCAATGAAAAGTATATGGTTCTTATCTTTTTCCCTTATCTCCTTTACTAAATTTTCGATAAACGTTTTATATTGGTTTATGCTTTGACGAACCGTACCTTCTAAGGGAATACACGGTTCATTCACCAAGCCGTAACCTATTATCGTCGGCTCGTCTGCGTACTTTTCCGCGATTGCTTGCCACAGCGCCGAAAGCCGTTCTTGATTGCTTTCTTCCGTCCACAAAGCCATTCCGTTGCCTTGAGATTGAAAGCCTCCTTGAGGCACGTGCATGTTTAAAATAAGTTTTATATTGTATTTTTTTGCCCATTTGACGTTCCTGTCAATCCAATCAAAACCGCTTTTTTTATAATTGTAAGGATTATTGTCGTCCTCAAATAAATTGTAATTCAAATAAAACCGAACCGAATTAAATCCAAGCGCCGCAATTTCCTTGTACGATTTTTCAGTGTGATGCGTTTTGCTTGGCGCAGTCGGTTCACCCCATACGCTGTTGCCGAAAGAAATGCCTTTTATGTAGAAGTCTTTACCATCTTGGTCTAATATTTTATCACCAGAAACATAAATAAACGTACTTTTTTGCTCGGCGGCTTCAGCGCCGAACATTAAAAGCGGAAAAAGTACCAATAGGCTTATTAAGATTTGCGATATTTTTTTCATTACTGTTACCTCACACAACCATTATAATACACAACAAAAGATAATCGTCAATATGTATGACGATCTCTCACCAGCTTCTCTGAGGTGAACAGTTCTGTATTTTCGCTCATCCTCCTGCAATTTTTGCATTTCACTTCTACCGTATCGGAACATATCCAGTTTTTGCAACCTGATTAATATCACCAATAGATATAGGAACCTTTTTGTTTATATCTATCCATTTCATTGTAATAAAGGAATTGTACTATTGCTTGGTGAATTGGAGCATACTTATTTGTTCATTAAATTGCAATCCACGGAACTTCTTGAATAGGATGAATGATAACGCCGCCATCACTTAAAGTATTAAAGGCATTGCAAACCGATTCTTCACTTCCCATCTCAAAAACATTGAAAGTCATCGTTTCCCATTTCATTTTATGAACCAGTTCTATATCACAAGGATTTGCAGCCTCGCTCAATGCTAAGAATTCTTCGCCGTTTACGGATAATTCACAGTGTTCATAAGCAGTGTCGGCTTCATTTTTCATTTCCAGCGTAATTTCTGCGCCAAAAGCTTTGCAATACAATTCCGCCGCTTCAAAACTATTCTTCACATAAACCTGAGCGTAATTTTTCATGTTTTCCTCCATATAAAATATAAATACTCCACCATAAAACTCACAGTCTGCACTTCGGTAGAACAACGGGAAATTAGCGAGCGCTGTATCGCCCTGTATTCACATGAGTATATTATACATTATATTACGCTTGTCTAGTATTTGTCAACTGTTCTGATCATTACACCTACAAGGCGCGGATTTAAGACAGTTTTGTCCGCGTTTTTCCCGCAGATAGGGCATAGAAGCCATTCGCCTTTTTGTTCGTGGGTATTATTCTTAGATTCACTAAACCCAAAATGCCCATCTAACATCGAATTTATCAATAAATCTGACGGTACAAGGGCTGTAATCCGTGGGCTGCATCGGACTGATTGTAATACTTTCAAGCTGCATGCCCGAATAGGCGCGTTTTAGGTCATCCTCATTGTTAAAACGAACACAAAGCTGGTATCCGCCCGACTTAGAAAACCCGTCATTGTCTCCAAAATCGTTTAATATTAGCAGTTCATCGTGAATCAGAATTTCAGCATGAACAACAAGCTGTGAATTGGAATCCTCAACGAATGTTTTTACAGCGGCGCCTAAAGCGCTTTTATACATTTCTATAGCTTCTTTACAGTTACCATTTAAGTAAATATGTGTTGTCAGCATATACACCTCTCCTGTATAGTATATAATTAAGAGCGTTTCCCATATATAGTATTCCTCCGCCTAATATAAATACTTCGCCATAAGATTCACACTCTGCATGCTTTGAACGTACTTCTCCCACTCACCCTTGGTGATGCACGTAACATGCTGCGTTTTGATTGTGTTTATAAGCGGCCGTTCTTTGTCGAACTCAGCGTGGTGAAACCGAAATCCACATTTTTCGCTCACTTTCCGTGATATTTTGTTGCCGCCAAAATATCCGTACCAAAGCACAGACATTCCTAACACCTCAAAGGCATAACGCATGATCTCACGTATTGCTTCCGGGACAAGTTCCTGTCCCCAATAGGGTTTAGCAATCCAGTATCCGATTTCGGCTTCATTTGGTTTGATATCGAGATTGCTTTTATCCCCAATCAAAAGCCCGATACTCCCAATGGCGGTATCATTGTAGCGAAGCGTCACGGCATAAGTCTCCTTTGTGGACAGTACGTCGCGTATAATCATCTGGCTGTCTTCCACGCTCGTACGAATTGGCCAGCCTACGACAGGACCGATCAGAGGGTTTTTCGCAAACTCATACAGCGTTTCGGCATCCGACGCTTTCCATCGGCGCAGTATTAGGCTTCTCGTTTCCAATGTACGCTTTGGACATTTCACTCCTAACAACACCTGAACACCGGGAATACAGCGTACCGCTTTCGCCAACAGTACAGTCAGTACAAACGAGACTGCAATCAATACGCCGATTTGCATTGGTACATTTGGTATATGCGGTATAAGAAAATAGGCTGCCGCAATTAAAATCGGATAGTGCAAAATGTAATAAAGCTGTGAGTTTGCCGCCGCGCGAGTCAATACTTTATTTCGTACATTGAGGCGACGCCTGCCAAAACCCAATAGGGTAAGCATGGTGAGATACCCGTAAAGATAGTATGGCACATCATAAGTAAGTCCGCGCCAATCCAATCGGATTGCAAAAACGTACAACGCGCCGACACCCAAAACAGCGGCTAAAAATGCGAATCGGAACTTTTCAAGTTTTTTCTGTACCTCCTCATGAGATAATATAGACAGCCCAATTAAAAACAGAACAAAGTATTGTGCCAAACTCCTGCCGTCAAAATTGAGCGCATCATCCGCCAGCACCTGCACTACACCCAGTACAAGAATGAACGCGATAGGCCATTTGCTCCATTCCATATAAGATAATACAAACAATCCAACTACAAACAGAACAGTGTATTGCGCCAAAATCTTGCTGCTAACATTGAGCATATTATCCGCCAGCGCCTGCACTACACCCAGTACAAGCATTAACGCAACAGTACCTTTACTCCATTCCATAAACCTTGGGTATCTTTTTCCGAATAAATAAACAGGCAATACCACCAGCGATATGACAAGGAGAAACCATAAAAACCATAGATGAGCTAAGCCGAATCCTCTGTAATAGCCGGAGAAATCGGTCAATTTAGTGAAAAAAACCGCGTAATGCGCGATATAGCCTCCGCTGTAGCCGTTATTGGATACATCCGCTATGTATGATAAGAATGGAGTAATCAGCAAAACGCCAGTCAGCAAAGGAAGACCGAGCCTCATAAGCCGCTCCACGGCATATTTTGCGGGCGTTCGCTTTTGCAGCGAATAACGGGCGGACATTCCGGCGATAGCAAACATGAGCGATATAAGCCACGGATACGATAGCCGCACAAACCAAGACGCGGCTTCCAGCGGCGCTTTGGGAACATACTGCTCGTCTCCCCATGTGTTATACATCATCATGGTGTGAAAGGGAATCAACAAAATCACGCAGAACAGCCGCAATATATCAAGATAGCGTTTTCGCATAGCAATAATCACTCCGATACAAAACACGCAAAAAAGCATATCTGATCTGCATTCAATCGCTCACAAGCCATGTTTTTCCCTCTTCCTGATCCGGGGAGAAGTAGATGCGCCCTTTTGGCAGAGAACAGTGTTTATACAACGCCTTTCGCAGTATTTTCAAGGTCTTTTTGTCGCACGATATGGCTAATTTGAAAATCTTCCCGTTTGTGTGCAGCCGCTCAATATGCGCAATAAATTGGGGCAGCACGGACAAAATATCGGTTTCATACAAGTCCATCATAATCCGCCGCTGTTCCGGAGAACGCAGGATAAACACTTCTTCAGCGGATACCATATCCAGAAAAGCGGCGGTGTTGTCAAAGTAGCTTCCGTAGTGGACGCCGTGAAAATAACCACCTTTGTAGTAATACGGACTGAGCGCGCCGCTGGGCGACTTTGTCATGTACATGCCGGTTTGTTCTCCTTATATCAAATTTGGCGGAGGGATTTGCGCTCGGATATGTTTGCACCCATCCATGTTATGCGGTACACTCTCTCAATTATTCTTATTAAGAGGTTCTATTCCAACTTGTATTTCATGTCCAATTCGCTTCCTTGTTCGCCAGAGCATCCCCAATTTTCAAGAGGGGGTTCATTGATAATGATAATAACATCTGCGGGCTGGATAGACAGTCGTTTCTGCAGAGAATGCGTAATCTCTTTTATCACTCTTCTTTTCAGTTCTTTGCTTCGTCCTGGCAGCAAAGTTAGCTCAATAAGCGTAAATTTATCAGTTTTAGCTTTTCTGCGTTCAAAACAATCGTCATCCAGTTCGTAGAGCCGTTGAAAACGGTCGTCTTCTTCAACATCTAAAGATAATACCAACGCTTCATGAATGGCGCTCAAAAGCGTCTTCTTATATTCGGGCATCTTACCTTTTATAATTTCTACCTTAACAAGCGGCATATCTCAACTCTCCTGTTCAAAATATATACACTGCACCATAAAACTCGCAGTCTGCATTTCGTACATAACGGCAGGAAAATGGTGGACGCTGTGTCCTCCTGTATCCGCCCGTCCGGGTTTTGGCTTACAGATCAAGCTGCGTTATCTACTTAAACTCAACGTCAAACTGACGGCACACGAACTGCGCCGCCGTGCGTCCGGACGCCAGTGCGACGGGGAGTCCGCCGGGCGGCATCATTCTGTGGCCTGCGAAGTACAGCCCGCTTATATTTTCGCACAATCCGGAATACATCAGCCCCGCCCGCGCGCCGGGCTTCATAATGCTCATCCATGAACCTTTGTGCGCTCCGGTGTATCGCTCATAAGTAAGCGGCGTGGCAATGTCCACAACCTCGATCTTCCCCTCGCACTCAGGATATTTCCGGCGCAACGCGCGGACAATCTGTTCGCCGAGCGCTTGTTTTTCCGTTTCGTAGCGACCTTCGTCTTTTGCCTTTTTCCAAAAGTCATAAGTGTCCGTCATAAGCGCAGTAGTCAACGCCGCGCCGCCCTCGGGCGCGTATTCGCGGTGACTGTAAAAGCTGAGATAATGTAAGGTCTGCCCGGCGTATGTTATTGGCGTTTCAAGCTCCCATTCGGGGATTGTATGATCGGGCAGTTTGGCGCGGACGCCGATACTAATATATGTACAAATGGCGGGCGTGGTGGCGTCCCGGAGCGTTTTCAGCCATTCATCACGGGGCGGCGTGTCAAAGAGCTTATCCAGCGCGGCGATGGTTTCCTGCGTCACAATAACTGCATCTGCGGCAAGCGCGCCGCTCTCCCCGCTGCCCTGCCGTTTTCGATATTTATTTTTTTGACATGGGTGTTCAACAGGAGTTCGCCGCCGAGGTCTTTGAAGGTTTTCGCCATCCGGTGAACCATCGGTAGACTGCCGCCTTCCGGGTAACCGCCGTCGCCTGAGTGGAGTGTAGCCAGTGTGGACACAACGGAAGTTGCGGCATACTCGTCGGTGATGAAGTTAAGCAAACGCCTGATAGCCGGGTGTTTAAAGGCGCTGACGAATTCCGCGCAGGATATTTTCGCGTATTTAAGCATAGTCGGCATCGCAGGCAGCATTTTTAGCATGAACCCGAAGCCTATATGCTTTGGGTTTTCCATTTTGATGCCTCTGATATCAAAAATCGGCATGGTCATCTTTGTGACGGCTTTTACGTCTTTTGCAAGCCTGCGGAGCGGTTTTTCATCCTCAGGAGAAAGCGCGGCGAGAGCCTCTACCGTCTTGTCAATGTTACGGTAAAGATGAACAATCTGCCCGTTCCATTCGATACTGCGAAACGGGTCAGGCAGTGAAACAGGAACGTCCCTGCTTAGCGCGCCAGTATCTGTCCAAAGCCGGTAAGCCTTGGTTTCGGGCGACGAGCCTGTCATCCAGTGCATCGCGCCCTCGAACAGATACCCGCTGCGTTTCCAGCTGGTACACATGCCGCCGACAATACTGTGCTGTTCAACGATTGTGACGTCGAACCCACTGCGCTTTGCATAAATACCTGCCGTCAATCCGGCAATTCCCGCCCCGATGATGATTATATGTTTGCTCATATATAAACCTCCAATATTGATAAGCTCAAGAATTTACCTTTTCCCATTCTTCAGATTACAGCTATACCCGGTTTCTCTTCTTCTCAAGATATCGACCACCCAGTCGCTCTCGGGGATTGGGATTCCGGGTTTCAGTGCAATCTCCTCTGCAATGCCGGTTACAGCAGCCCAAAACGCGATAGACAACGCCTTCGGGTTGCCCTGCTTGATACATCCGTCCGCCTGTCCCTGCCGAATGATGTCGGATGAACGTTCAAGTACGTCAAAGTCAGCCAGAAGCGTCCTAACCCTCTCGGGTATACCCTCACTGTGCCGAGCTTGATCCATCAACACAAACATTTTAGCCACAAACGGATCCATTTGGAGCTGCTCGAAAATTGCCTGCGCCGCGATCTCGAAGAAAGCCAGTGGCTCAGCCTTGATATTGCCTAATAGGTTCTGCGGCCCTGTAATCCCGTAGCTGATAAGTGTTTCGTACAATTTTTCCTTTGAGTCAAAATAATGGAACATCAACCCTACACTCATACCTGCCGTTTGGGCGATATCCTGTATCTTGCTGGCGGCATAGCCTTTGCGGATGAAAACATCCAAACCGGCCGACAGAATCGCCCGCCGCCGCTGTTCCTTTTGTTCTGCGCGCGTCATATTAAATACTCGTTCATTGAATATATATTCATAATACCTCGTTTGCTTCTCTTTGTCAAGCACAAAAACAAAAGCAAATCATTGGTATAGATTGAGATTTTTCAAGTCCATGAGTGATATAACCAAAGCCTCGTCGCCTTCCGGTACAAAACGACTGGCAGCAGGGCGAAAAGCGGCGTGTCCTCGCGTATTCCCTTGCAGGCAAGGCACAGCGAGCAAAGGTACGTCTATTTCTTTCGGTGCGCCGTAATGATCGTGTAGCTGTAAGCGTTAATGGTTATTATGCAATCATCGGTATATACATACCAATTTTTTCCGCGTCTGATGATTTCATGCGCACTTTGGATTATTTCCCTGCACCACATTACGACGTCATCAGTATCGAGGCTCAAATTTTTCTTAATTCGTATAATACCTAAATCTGTTGTGTGTATTTTATCAAGATTCTTCAACAACTCATTATCCATGATGCAACTCCATTAATTCGGTTTCTGATTGCAGACATCCTGCAGTTAGGCTTGCAGACATCCTGCAGTTAGGCTTGCAGACATCCTGCAGTTAGGCTTGCAGACATCCTGCAGTTAGGCTTGCAGACATCCTGCAGTTAGGCTTGCAGACATCCTGCAGTTAGGCTTGCAGTCCCTTTGCAACGGGCGTTGCAAAGGGACTGCAAGTGATTGGAGGCAGACTATCTTCTGTGACAGTTTTTTCGCCGTTTGTTATCTTTGCCTTTCTCACACAACAATCCCTGCGGCGTCACAGGTTCAGTATCCCGATATGTTCCAGAAGTATTTTTGCTCCTATCAGAATGAGAATGACCCCTCCTGCGATTTCCGCTTTTGCTTTGAATTTCAGACCGAATATGCTGCCTATTTTGATGCCCGCCGCTGACAAAAGAAATGTCGTAACACCGATACTTGTTACTGCCGGAACAATCTCGACGCTGAGAAAGGCAAAGGATATGCCCACAGCCAGGGCATCTATGCTTGTGGCAAGGGCAAGCGGAAGCATCTTTGCCGGACCGAGGGAGACCTCTTTCGCGGAGGATTCATTCTCCTCTTTGGAAAAACTTTCAATTATCATCTTTCCCCCGATGACGCAGAGCAGAATAAACACGATCAAGTGATCAAAAGAGGTGATCTTGTCCGCGAAACGGGCGCCCAGAAAATACCCGATCAGGGGCATTACCGCCTGGAACACTCCGAAATACAGCCCTACAATCAGCATACTGCCGAGGGCTGTTTTCCGCAGTGAAAGCCCGGTACACACGGAAACGGCAAATGCATCCATGGAAAGTCCGATGGCGAGGAGAATAAGCTCGATTATACTCATAAGAACATCCTTTGAAGCGTTTCCGCTTCATACTGAAAGATTGATATGGATTCCGATTGCATCTTCCATGAACCTCCCCGCCGCAAGCGGTGGGGAAACATGTACGTGTTACAGAATTGACGAGGTTCGTTCTGTAAGGAAATTAGTATCTGTGGGGTTTACTACTATAGAATGGTAAGTATTACAAATAGCAACCGCCCCACAGCGGCGGGGTAGTAAACCCCACTGCGAATAAAAAAACCCATGCACAGCTTTTATGCCATACATGGGTCTTCTTTAGGAATATATGGAACCCATGTTTAACCAATACAGGTTATCCATGAGTCTCGTTTTTTAAGACAAGCCAGACCGCAGCCAGTATTGCCCGATCAGTATGTTGACTTGCCGCATATACTGCAGGATTTTCCCTTGATATATGCTAACTACTCCCTCAAGTATTATTTATACTATCAGAAGGAGGCGGATTTGTCAATAGAGGAGATACTTCCTCCGTAAAAGTAAGCGTTAATGCGTGCATTGCTCTGGTACAGGCGATATAGAGCAGATTCTTGTCATGTTCCGACCCATAAGTTGTTTTGTTTACATTGGGGATTATAACCTCATCAAATTCCAGACCTTTGGACATTTGGACAGAGGTGATCGATATGCCGTTTACAAAACTGGTACTCTTGGGTGAGATCAAACGAACCTTATAATCCTTTGAGAGCATATTGAAGAACGACTCAGCGAGGTTATTTGTTTTCAGAATAATGGCAAGAGACACGTATCGGCTTTTTAAAAAAGCATCAAGCATGGATTTTATCTTGATTATTTGATCCTGATCATCACCGCATTGTATCATCGCAGGAGCCTCCCCATGCCGTTCTATTGGTTCCAGTTTATTCACGTTTCGTATTCCTTTCGCAAAAGTGATAATTTCATAAGTGGAACGATAACTTTTTGTCAGTTCAAACAGCGCCGCTTTATTATATACCTGCTGAATATCCGCAAGCGTATGTACGTGGTTCGGGTTGATATACTGACCAAAGTCCCCCAGAATTGTTTTATGGCACTGAAACAGCCGTTTTATGACAGCGTATTGTATAGGCGTATAATCCTGCATTTCATCAATAACCAGGTGCTTTATAGTACCGCCTTCATAAATCCCCTCACGCAATCCCTCAAACGCCGCATGGAGATATAAAAACGGGTACACATCAGACCATTCCAAAGTCTTTTTTGCGGGTAAAGCAAACATATTAGGCATATCTATCTGCGTGTAAAATTCTTTATATAATGAAAGGGTATTCTTTGCTTTGAGCATTTTGTTCAGGATTTTCAGAATTGCTGGCGCACGCGGTATGCGATCTTCCGAATCTTTGTTTGCGTCAAAACGCTCGTATATATCTTCGGCAATCTTTCGCAGCCGCTGTTTAACCGGATAGTCTCTGTAGGCATTGTACCTCCGCCGTATCCATTCGGCGCTGACGCTAAACTTGCTGTGGGTATATTCTTCCGGTTCAAAAACCGAGGTGGTTATATGTTCAATATAAGTATCCATCAGTTTAAGAAACGCAAGGCTTGATTTGAAGCGCGCTCTTTCTGCCCATTGTGCGTCATTGGTTTCCAGCGGGTCTTTGTCCGCTTCAAAAGCAATAATACCATTCAATTGTATTCCCGCAATATCGACAAAGCTCGATTGGTTTATTCGTTCTTCTCCAAGCTCCGGTAATACATTGGAAATATAATCTCCAAACACTTTATTGGGAGAGATGATTGTTATATCCTTTGCCTTCAATGTATTCTTAAAACGGTACAGTAAAAACGCAATTCGGTGCAGCGCGATAGATGTTTTACCGGAACCGCCTACTCCCTGAATAATAAGGGTTTCCGCCTGTTCATTTCTGATGATCCGGTTTTGTTCCTTCTGAATAGTCGCGATAATGGACTTCATTTTATCATCTGAGGTCTGGCTTAATTCCCGCTGTAAAATATCGTCCTGAATATTCATGGAACTTTCCAGGACATATACCAATTTTCGGTTTGTGATCTTGAATTGCCGTTTGCGGGTAAGTTCGCCTTCAATCCTTTTTTGGGGCGCGTCATAAGCAGCGGGGCCCAATTCATAATCGTAGAACATGCTTGCGAAAGGGCTGCGCCAGTCAATTATCAGTAATTCATTTTCATACATGAATGAAGAAGCGCCAATATAGCGTTTAATAGCAACAGAATTGTCTTTCTCCAGAAAATCAATACGGGCAAAGTACGGCGATTTTATCAATTTAGCAGTGAGGTTTCGCATTTTTACGAAAAACGCCCCGGAACGATCAACCTGTTTCAGTAATAATTCGTTCTGAAATGCTTCATGGGGATCAATTTGATGTTCTACCGTATAGCGTTTGAAGTCCATATAATCGCTGTCAATCTGTTTAATGCTGGCGTCGGATTTTTCCAAAGTATCGTCAATCTTGCTATTGATTTCCTCAAGATAGGCGATTTCATCCGAGAACTCTCTATTCAGTTTGTCCTTATCGTCTTGATAATTATTCATTATGCGCCTCCTTTGTTTTAGCGGGCAATATTATAACGGAAACGGAAAAGGTTGTTTTAATCAATCTTGCTATTTTTTGGGGGATTGTGAAAAACTTTGAAAAGTTAGATTTTAGGTGAAGAATACAACACGTCAAATCGACTACTTGATAAGACATTGAAGAAATGGTAAAATTGAGTGCAGTTAGCCGCGGGAGGTCTTACATGCCATTAGCTTCGGATTTACCAGAATCATTGCTGGACTTTGCTTATATTCCAGGTTTTGACAATGGAACTATTGATAATTTAGCCAATTTAGCAGCACCCGAAGACTGGGACTATCATAATACACCATCTGAACAATCTAAACCCATCCTCCACAATTATCTACGTTATACATATAAGCGTATTGCAGAGGAAAGAAAAATTGTAATTACTACGGATGAAGAATACTGTATCTGGAACACAGGGTTGGTGACAACCAATTTTGAGCCTGTGTATATGTTTCTTGATAAGAATCAGAATCCCAATCCACCACAATATTGGCATTTTAACAAATTTGTAAGACGTGGTGAATGGGAAGCAAATCGTTTTACGCAGTTGCCTGAGATGGCGCATTATTTTGATGACCCATCTGTTCTTCTCTTCGATACTCGTAAAGAATTACGAGTAAATTATGAACATATTATTGAAGATAATATTGATCGGTTTCCAGATAATATAAAATCTCTCAACAGGGCATTTATTATTAATATCCTCAAGGGTTCTGTAGACAGTGTAGTAGAACGAGTGAAGCGAAATTATAAAACTGCTATTCCCCAATATTATAATGGATCCATGCAGTTATTATTACCGCTTTGCTTAACGGACTTTGCTAAAGCGGATTTAGCATTAGTCGTTGAAAGATTCAGTGATGTTTACAGAGCATCTACCTGTTTAACTTTGGATATGGCATACAACAATGCCCGACAAATAACCCGCCCGGATACAGAATGGCTGAAACCCTGAAGATTTGGAGCATTGCATAATAGGGCTGTAAACGCTTCGCCACTACATAGGGAAATCAAAAACTGCGGCGGATGGGAATGAATATGATATATATGTAGTAGAGACTGAGATGGAAAATAATTACACCAAAGCAGTTTTGGGAAAAATTAGTAAAAAAATAGCAATTTATCCTATATTCAAAACATCCTTCGTAATAAACTCGTTTTGAATATAGGATAGTTTGTTAGTGATCAAGTCAAAATTGATAGAAAGATTTTCTGCCAGGATTTCATATTATGCCTCCTTATCAACCTGTACTTTCCTACATTGGATGCCATAAATAATTCTCCAAATCGTTTATAACGGTAGTAGTGTCGGGAATATTTCCTCCTAAGAATTTCGGACTTTCAAGAAAAGAACTTGCATATATGGTGATAACACTGTCGGGAATGGTAATATCAGTAAGCTTGGAGCACCCAAAAAAAGCAACCGCCCCAATCGTGGTAACACTGTTAGGAATGGTAATATCAGTAAGATTTTTGCACCTCAAAAAAGCAGCCATTTCAATCGTGGTAACACTGTTGGGAAGCGTAACACTCACAAGATTAGTACAATTGCTAAATGCATCTTTTCCTATAATAGAAACACTGCGGGGAACAGTATAGCGTCTCTCGCTTTTTCCGATAGGATACTGTATCAATGTGGTTTTGCTCTTGTTGAATAACACGCCGCCTTCGCTTGTATATAGAGCATTGTTCCTGTCTACTGTTATGTCCGTAAGATTAGCGCACCTCGAAAAAGCGTTCACTCCAATATAGGTAACATTTTCGGAGATGCGTATACTGGTAAGATTTTCACATACATCAAAAGCATTCGCTCCAATGTAGATAACTCTATTGGGGATGCTTATAGAGCTAAGACTTTTGCACTCCAAAAAAGCATTCGCTCCGATGGAGATAACACTATTGGGTATGGTAATACTGGAAAGAGCATGACAGGATTCAAAAGTGTTTCTTCCTATGGCAGTAACACCATCAGAAATGATTACTCTGGCAAGATTTTCACAGCGGCGAAAAATACCCTCCCCAAAGGTTTTAACACTACTGGGAATGTTTACACTGGTAAGGCTGGTACAGTTAGCAAAGGCATTGTCTCTTATAACAGCAACACTGTCGGGAATGCTTATACTGGCAAGATTGCTGCAACTGGCAAAAGCGTTGCCTTCTATAGTGGTAACACCTCTGGAGATAGTCACAGAGATAAGGCTTACACAGTCATAAAAAGCGCTGTTTCCTATGGATGTAACACTGCCAGGAATAGTGATTTGGGCAAGACTGGGACAATACGCAAAAGCTTCTCTTCCTATGGAAGTAACGCCTTCGGAAATAGTAACACTTTTCAGGTTGGGACAATTCTGAAAGGCAGCATCCCCAATCTCGGCAACCCCTTTGCCAATAACTACATTGGCAAGATTAGGACATTTATAAAAAACGTAATTCTCTATAACTGCATTATTACCATGAATAGCTACGCTTTCAAGATTGTCGCATTCAGTAAAAGTCCACTCTCCTATGGAGGTAACACTATCAGGAATGGTTATACTGGTAAGATTGGTGCAGCGAGTAAAAGCATATCTTTCTATAGTGGTAACACTATTGGGAATGGTTACGTCAGTAAGGCTGCTGCAACCACCCAAAAGATACTCTCTTATAACAGTAAGATTATTGGGAAGGTGTATATCAACAAGGCCGGTACAGGAATAAAAAGCCTCCTTTCCGATGATGGCAACACTGTCGGGAATGGTTATTTCGGCAAGATTGGTGCAGCTGGCAAAAGCCCTGTCTCCTATAGCAGTAACGCTATCGGGTATGGCTATAGAGACAAGGCTGGAACGATGAGCAAAAGCACTCCCTTCTATAGATTCAAGAGTAGAAGGCAGGATAATTCCTTTTATGTTGTCAGATACATAAAAACCTTGGGTAATGGTATTATCCACTGCGGTACAGTCAGAAAGATCGAGAATCACATATTTTCCGAATTCTGCGATGCTATCATTAATATGATCCCAGTTGGTAGTTCCCACAGGTACAGGGTCTTGAATACTGAAGGTGATGGGAGAGAGTTTTATTAGTATGGGATTTTGGGCGCTACCTATCAAGTTCGGCAAATTTGATGGGGAATTAGCTTGTTTTATCCAGTTATCTTCTCCAGGGGTTCTGGTATAAGTTCCAGCTTCTTCGTGATGGTATATCTTCGCAAGTTCATTAAATACTTCTTTTTTATACAGATCATATATCTCTATGTACACTCCGCCGTCTTCAAAGGTTACGCTCGTAAGACTGGAAGATTCATAAAAAGCGCTGTCTTTTATAGTGCGTACACTGTCAGGAATAAATACGTTGGCAAGACTGGAACATTCCGAAAAAGCCTGTTCTCCAATGGTATTCACGCCATTAGAAATAATGACATCGGTCAGACTTGTACAGCCCTGAAAAGCAGATTCTCCTATGGACGCAATACTGCCAGGAATAGTAACACTCACAAGGCTTGTGCAGTCTCTGAAAGCAGAATATTCGATGACAGTTTTACTGGCAAGGATTGCAAGCTTTTCCAACGTTATATTTTCAAACGCAGTACTATTTTCAGGAAATGTTATATCGACAAGTTTGGTACAGCCCTGAAAAGCGTATGCTCCTATAGCAATAACACTGTCAGGTATGAGTACACTGGTAAGATGAGAACAATATGCAAAAGCGTAATATCCAATAGATTCCAGTGTAGCAGGCAGGATAATTCCCATCATGTAAGGGTTTGATTGGATCACATTCATGGCATTGCCTTCTGGCGCGGTATTTCCGGTAATTTCATTGTTCAGCGCGGAACAATCAGAAAGATCGAGAATGATATATTTCTCAGCATCCTTGACAATACGATGAATCGTTCCCCACGCAATGGTTCCATCAGGTGAAGGCGTTTCAGTACTAAATGTGATAGGAGGCAATTTTATCGTAACAGGGTTCTCGGCGCTTGCCGCCGTAATATCTGCGAGCTTTTCTGCAAACGATTCCAACTCAGCAGGAATAACGAAATCTTCAATAGATTCATCTATTTCATCCGCAATCGTCTCATCCGCAGCAGAAATATCCAGACTTTCACTGATTTTGATAGGCGTTACATTATCAAGTTTTTCTTCGGCAGACTTATCGCATCCTAAGAATAAACAGATAATAACCGTTACAAGTAAACATGGTAAGATATTTCTTAATGATACCATGGTGCTTTCCCCCTAACTAAAATACTGCGTAACCATTATTAGGCAAGAGTCTTAGAAAAGCAAGGGGATTTTGTCGGATAAAACAAATTTCTACGAAAAAAGGATTGAAAGATTGATAAACGTACTGGTGTCAGTCACCGAATTCCTGGGGATCAATTTGATGTTCTACCGTATAGCATTTGAAGTCTATATAGTCACTGTCAATCTGTTTAATGCTGATGTTGGATTTTTTTCAAAGTATCATCAATCTTGCTGTTTTTTTGGGCGAGGAAACAATATGACGCAAGACTATGGCGTATATAAAGGAGTTAGACGAAACACCGCAATTTTTGGGTAAAAAATGAAAAAAGTATAAAAAATCATACAGTTTTAGGGTCTAGATAAAAGTTATCATATATGATATACTGGAAATATGAACTTTTCTGTAGACAAATCTATTATTGGCAAAAAACAAGAAATCTTGGCTTATTTTAAGAACAGAAGTGAGGAATCTCTTCAGGAAATATCCCAACACTATTCTACTAAACAATATAAACAAAAATCTTCAGCAATAAATAAGGCGATTATTGAAACAAGAAACAAGTTAATATTAACCATTGTTCAGAAATCAATAGATCAGAAATAGTCTCGTATTGAATTATTATGTAGTATTTTGTCAGTCACATATTGTAGCTACGTTTCAATGATTGATTTTCGTAACGCTATTTGGTCATATGATTATATGTCATTTAGTCGCAGAATAGGAGAATTGTGGGAACCATTTTGTAAAATTTGTTTTGAATACTCAATTAAGAAATTAGACCTTTTTGTTCCTCCTTTATTTTCTGATATAAAGAAGATCATGACAAATGAAATCGAGGATTACATAAGTAAGTTAACAATAACCGAAAAAGAAAAAATAGATCTCAAAAAATATTATGATAAAGTATGGAGTATGGTAACATCAGGGGAAATAAAACTAGAACTGGATTTACATTTTATTCAAAACGGAAAGTCCTATAATATTGATTTTAAAAGTGGGTTTGGATCAAACGAGAAAGGAAACACAAATAGATTATTACTTGTAGCAACTATCTATAAAAACCTTCAAAAAAATTATAATTGCTATTTGTTTGTAAGATCAAAAGAAGAAGAAAATAATCAATATTTTAGGCAACTTAGAGATTCAAGTGTTTGGACTGCTTATTGTGGTGAAAAGACATACGAAGAAATAAAGATATTCACGGGGTTTGATTTAAAGGATTGGATTAGTAAAAATATAGATTGGAAAAATGACTTACAAAAGGAAACTGTAAAACAGTTTGAGCGTAATGAGTTACTTAAATATCTTATTTGGTGAGGTCATCAATGGGGAATGTATATCAACAGTACTATACAAAATCAAATGAGATTGTTAGTTATATGATAAATAAATTATCTCTCTTTCCAAATTCAAAAGTATTGGAGCCTTGTGCTGGCGATGGAGTATGTATTAATGCATTATTACAAGTTGGGGAAAGTTTAAGTATCGATGCTTTTGAATTAGATGAAAATGAAGCCAATAATCTAAAAGAAACATTTAATACTGAAAATATAACCATTAAAAATGCAGATACATTATTGTATAGCGATTTTATTAATGGTAATAGCAATAATAAGTATGATTTTATAATTGCAAATCCTCCTTATGGAGCTTGGCAAGACTATGAAAAACGTGAAAAACTAAAAATTATTTATCCTAGATTATATGTAAAAGAAACATATACCACATTTCTTTTCCTTTGCCTTAATTTACTTAAACCTGGTGGTAGATTGGTTTTCATAACGCCAGATACATATTTGAATTTACATATGCATACTTATCTCAGAAAATTTATTTTACAAAATGCATTGATTAAGGAAATCGCAATATTTCCGTCTTCATTTTTTCCTGGTGTAAATTTTGGATACTCAAAATTATCAATAATTACTT
>QMCE01001615.1_pt1 | contig 23244 bp, 25 predicted proteins | sample 1821851 | NCBI WGS metagenome assembly QMCE01 (sample SAMN09453174, study PRJNA476694) | Termite gut metagenome, whole genome shotgun sequencing project. | isolation source: worker | host: Odontotermes sp. | place: South Africa:Pretoria | collected 2016-01-28 | reverse complement strand
TGTATAGTTTTCGCTTGAACCATAAAGGTCATATTCAACTGAATCAATTGATAAACGGAAAAGGATTTCATCGGTTATCATATCCATGATACAATATTGAATTATTTCACCAACTCTGCCGTCAATTGAATGTGCAACTGAATACGCAACTTTTCCATCTCTTGACCAACCCCATATTCGGGCATCAATAAGATTAGAATGTTCGTGTCTGCCGCTTTCAGGATATTGAAATAAATCAATTCCCTGCGGTTTTTCAAAATCTTCCGCAATTACAGAATGAAGCACAAAGATACATAAAACAAAAAACATTTGTAAAATCTTCATGGTAATGCTTCTCCAAAAAAATTGATTTATTGCCGGTTTATTTCAAATTTTCATATTTTGACTAACTTCCAAAAGATTTACTTTAATAGTAGATCAGCTGGTAATCATTTGTTATATCATCTGCCGATCAAGCGTTTGATCATCTAGTGATCAAGTATTTGATCGGCTGGTGATCACGTGTTAGATCATCTGCCGAAAAAACGCTCTATCCCTTCCGTCCGGGAATCACAAGATTCAGTATGATGCCCACAAGCGCCGCGACCGCAATCGCGCCCAGCTCAAAGATAAATCCGCCTATAGGGAAGGAAATCTTGCTGCCGCCTACACCCAGAATGAAGATGATGGACGCTATGATAAGGTTGCGACGGTCGTCAAAATTCACCTTGTTAATGACGAGCTGTTTCAAACCGTTCACTGCAATGCTGCCATAGAGCAAAATGCACACGCCACCCAAAACCGGAGTCGGCAAAGCTTGCAGGAACGCGCCGAATTTGCCGAACAAGGAAAGCAGTATGGCGATTACGCCCGCGAACACGAACACCCCCACCGAATAAACCCGTGTGGTCGAAAGGACGCCAAGGGACTCGCCATAGGTGGTATTGCACACCGAACCGAACACGCCCGCCACCGCAGTCGCTGCGCCGTCGCCAAGCAGGGTACGGTGCAGACCGGGATTTTTCACCAAATCTCTGCCCACAATGTCGCCGGTTACAATCGTATGCCCGATGTGTTCGCAAATCGTAGCAAAGGACACGATAGCGAAAGTTACTACCACCGCCACATTGAACTGAGGGATAACTACTTGAGGCAGATTGATGGCGGGCGCATTTTTAATCACTTCAAACGAAACAAACTTGAAATTCGGATTTATTAAACCAAGCAAAAAGGTAACGATGTAACCACCGGCAAGCCCGATGATAATTGAAATACTGGAAATGAAGGGATTTTTTGAATAATTGGCGCAAATGGTGATAAGCAGTGTAATTGCGGCGATGGCAAGCGCGTAAATGCTGTAATTGCCGTCCACGCCGGTTGACGCCATATCAATCGCGGTGCCCGCAAGCGCAAGCCCAATCACCGCCACCACCGGACCGATAACCACTGGCGGCAGCACCTTGTTGATCCATGCCGGTCCTACGGCAAAAATCAGTAGGGCGATAATGGCGTAAAACACGCCCGACACAATCGCGCCGCCCGCGAGATAGCCCGGTCCGTACTGCCCCAGCACCAGAATCGCGGGCGCAATAAAGGCAAAGGAGCTGCCCACAAAGTTAGGCACCTTGAATTTGGTAATAACAAGATAGAGAAGCGTGCCCACACCCGCGCTGAAAATCGCGTAGAGCGGATTAATCCCTACCAAAATAGGCACCAGTACCGTCGCGCCGAAGCACGCCAAAAGGTGCTGCAAACCGTAAAATGTACTCTGAACAAACGGCGGTGTCTCATCCACTACGTACAAAGGTTTTGTTTCCATAATTTCTCCTCATAAAAATCTTTTTTCAAGGCGAGATACTACTACAAGAAGGGATAAAAAACAAGAGGAGTAGTTTTACTTGCCTTTGATCTGGAAAATCAGTATTTTATGAAAGAAAGGTTGATCCGTGTCTAACATTACTAAATGGAGGTACCACATGAGTAAAAAAATCATTACCTTGGTCGGAGGAATCTCGCAGGGTTCCATCAACAAAAAGCTTTTTGAATTCTTCAAGAAAGAAGCAAGGGAAAAGCTTGATCTGGAGTTGTTTGACATCGCAGCGCTGCCGTATTATTCCCAAGACATCGAAGCAGAGCCGCCAGCGTCGGTTACGGATTTCCAAACCCGCTTAAAGGCGGCGGACGGCGTATTCTTCATCACGCCAGAGTACAACCGCTCCTTTCCCGGCGTCCTCAAAAACGCTATTGACTGGGCAAGCCGCGCGCAGGGACAAAACCTTTGGGCAGGAAAACGCGCCGGTATCATTGGTACAAGCCCCGGCGCTATCGGAACCTTCGGCGCGCAGAACCAGCTCAAGCAGGTGCTGTGCTTCCTTGATCTGCGCCTTATGAATCAGCCCGAATTCTACTTCACATGGCCCAAAGAACTTCCCGGCGGCAGTCTGCCCGAATTCAACGCGGCGTTCCTCAGGAAATACATAGACGCCTTCGCCCGCTGGGTTCAGGAGGCCGTATGACGCGCAAGCTAACTGAAGACGAGTGCCGGATACTGATGGAAAACGGAGAACTCACAGCTTTGATCGCGGGAACCGATGACGCGGCAGGTGTCTCGCCATGCGTTGCCGTGATTTTAACGCAGAGCTGGTGTCCGCAATGGAAAGAAATGAAGACATACCTGCCGCAGGCGGAAGTCGCCCTACCCTCGCTCAACATCTATTACGCGGAATACGACGTGGAAAACTGGCAGAATCTTTCGCGGAATGACTTTATGGCGTTCAAGGAAAACACGCTTAGAAACAGCCAAATCCCTTATGTGCGCTATTACAAAGACGGAAAATTTCTAGGCTCCAGCAATTACGTGCCTCTTAAGGGATTTATAGCCGCTTTTGAAGCTTGATTTATCGTTTTGGGGTATGAAGGCATGGCAAACGTCGCCCGTAACAGTCCTCTCGTTTATTTATCGACAGTAAAAGCGCGCGAAAAGCCGGAAAAGGGGCGTTTCTTTGAGAAACATGCACATTCTAACGGCAAAACCGGTAAAAGCATTTGGCTCACCCTGAGGTGGTTTTTTGATATAGGAGTTTTTTCGGTAATTCGGGTAATGCGATTCAAGCCATGCGAACAATTGTTCCGTATGCACGAGGAAATCGGCGCTTGTATCGAAGCGTCCGCACGACAGAATTCTAAACACGATCTCACGGATTAAAAAATACTCAAATTCGGCGTTGCCTGTGTCAAATTTCCGACATTCCTCAAGCAAGATCACTATATCGTCATAATTTTTCACAAGCGATTTAAACGCGGTGTTTGACACGCTCTCTTCATTGTAATACCAGTTGTACCCTATATAATCAATGACGTCTATGCAGGAAGTTCTCGCTATTTCCGCCAAAGAAAATACAATATCCTCGCCTATTCTGTGGTTAAAAAAACGTATGCTGTTAGATCGTAGGAATTCGGTCCGATGTATTTTCGCCCACGCAGCGGAAATCGTGTATTTGAAAAAGCCGCCACCGGACAAGCGTAACGGAGGGATGATAGTTTTTCGTACTCGTTTCCCATCAGGGCGACGATATCCTGAAATAACGACATCGCTGTTCTTGTCCATCGCGGTGCGCGCATGAATCGCGCAAAAATCCGTGTCAAGATAATCGTCTTGATCAACGAACACAATATAGTCGCCTTCCGCAAGGTCTATCCCCTTGTTCCGCGCATCAGCTACACCATGGTTTTCCCCGTTTAAAATCCTGACAGGAAACGGGGATTTTTCATGCGCCGCCTCAATAATCGCAAGAGAATTGTCAGATGATCCATCGTTGACAACGAGGATTTCCATATTCGTATAGGTCTGGGAAAAAACGCTTTCGAGACACCGTTTTATGTATTTTTCACCATTATAGACAGGAATAATAACACTGATTTTAGGGGAAATTTTCATTTATCTATGATAATAAAAAGATTGATTTGTGTGAAGCGGGCAATCCTTGCTTATACAACCCAAAAAACGCACCGATATTAAGAATAATCTTGTAAAAGGAGAAAAACCATGGCAAAGAAAGGAAAAGGCGGCGTAAACTGGATAATCAATATCCTGCTGACTCTCTTTCTCGATCCCCTGTGGCAGGGAATCCGGCGTATTATGAAAGGGCGGGTTTTACTGGGCGTTATCTGGATCTTTACAGCCGGACTGATTGGCATAGGCTGGATCATCGATCTCGTTTGCGTCCTTATTTACAAAGACATCAAGATACTGGCGTAAATGCAGTGTTCTGTACATAGAATGTATACCTTCTATGTACAGAAAAACGACTTACTTCTTCATCTCCATATCCATTTTTGACTGAATAACGCTCTGTATGTACTTGCGTATCTTAGACCGTACATCCGAATCCGTACGGGGCGTGAACAGAAACACGTATATCTGCATAAACTCCTCAGAGTGCGAGCCGAGCACAACAGCTTCCGCCCGCATAAGCGTGCTTTGCAGTTTTAACTGTATATTGGAAATAAGCGTCCCTTTAGGAAGGGTCGGATCGTCCGAGAAGCTGCAGGAGAAGCCTGCGGAACTGATGTCTCTTATGGAACCGGTTATGAAATGCCCGTCAAGCGGCAGGTTCGCTGTGGTCATCTTTTCATTGTCGGACACAGCGCGCAGATACTTGCGCCGTCCCATGGCGCTCTGTTTTTTCAGCACCTCCGCGAGTTGCAGGATCAGTTTTTTCAGATCGATTGAAACGTGTATATAACCGCATGGAACATTGATCTGCATAAGATTCTTCTGTTCGTCGTTTGTGTTGGACGAAAGAATCCCTATACTGACCTTTTCAGTGGAGGGATCGATCATCATGTCCCGAATCCATGCCTCCCACTCCTTTTCCGACATCTTTTCATCAATATTCACAAACACGATGGAATCGGGAAAACGCTTGAGTACGCGCTTGAGTGCAACATGATCCCGTACGGTATACACCTCGTATTCTTGCATAATGAGGTCTGTAACGACTTCATTTTGGATAATTGTCTGGGGATAAAGAAAAAATACCTTTCTCCCGGTGATGCTTTCAGTGTTTTCCATATTCTTATCCTATCATAAAAGATCGCGCCGCGTCAATATAGTTATATGAACTGACGTATGGGTTTGTCCTCCTGCAAACCGCTTATTTTCGCTATAATGTATATGCCGAAATTCATCAGCATAATGTCGACAAAGGTTCCTATAGCGATGAGATAGAAAGCAATCGGCTTCAAAATAAGGTAGCCTGCCTCGAAACCCTGCCCATAAGAGGCGCACAGTACCGCAAGAGCCGTATATGCGCCGTCGCCTGGATGCCGGGCAAGCAGGAAAGATATGAAGAACGCCTGCAATCCGATGGAGAACACGGATTCTATCGGGATTTCAAGACTGGAATAGGACTTTATGATGAGGATCAGCGACACGGCGGCGATCATCGCGCTGCCCGCTCTGCCGAAGACCGCGAAGAGCGGAAGCGTTACGGCGTTCACACGGCGGCGCACGCCAAGGCTTTCCTTTGTGTGCCGGAATATCACAGGCAGCGTAAAATTCACATCCCCTGAAAAAAACGCGGTGAGCGCCGAGGAAATCGTACTGTACAGCATACTCCACGGATGAGTGCCTCGTCCTTTGATGAGGTAGAGCAGTAGCGGGAACACAAGCAGGCACAGTACGCCGCTCACCACGCAGATCAGCGTCAGCAAGCCGCGGAAATCGGCAAGCGGCACGGTGCGGTAACGGAATGTCCAATATGCGGCAAGCGCAATGAGAATGACGCCGAGTATTTCCGAAAAAAACGAGGCGATATGGTAAAATACACGGGAAAGTGCGTCTATGATAGAAACGACCGGCTTCATAGCCAGCTTGTCATAGGACAGTCCAGTGCCAAGAAAAAAGGCGAATACGCACACAGGTAGCAGGTATACGCCGTCGCTTACCAAAGCTTGAAACATATTCGCGGGGAACAAATCTATCACATTTTCCGTAACGGAAAGCGTAATATTCTCTACGATCCCATCATGTATTATAGGAATGCGATCAGGAAGGAATAAGCTGACGGCAAGCAGTCCCGCGCCTATCACGAACGCCCCGGTGATCGCCATAAAGAGAATAGAACGCAGTAATATAAGCCAGAAACCGCCGTCCCGCCGTAATTCATACACCGCGATACCTATGGAAAAAAAGAGCAGAGGTACAACGGCGTAGCGTCCTATATTAATAGTAAAACCAGCAAGCCATTCTGAAGCGCTTATAATTGCCGCATTGTCCGCGGGCAGAAATATTCCCAAAAGGATTCCGAGCGCTGTTCCCGCAAGCAGCTTGATCCATACTTTCATTTTGAGGAGTATACCGGAAAAAAGGATTTTTGTCTATATTTTTTTTGGCGCTTATGATATAGTAAGAGAAATGAACACTATGGAACAAATAATGGGCGCGGATGAACGCCGCCCCGATGACCTTACGGGAATGGATCCAGCGGCGGCGCGTGAGTACATCGCTCAGTATACGGTAACGCTCAAAATGCGGGAAAAAGACGCGGCAAGGGCGGGCGAAGAAGAGCAGCTATGGGAATCCCGCGCCCAGCTGGCGCGTTCAAAGGGTGCGGAAGCGCTTGCCCAACAGGCGGATAAGCAGGCGGATATGGCGCGGACACAGCGAGCAGAGGCGACCTTGGAAATCGACAGCCTTAAAGCACAGATTGAAAGCATGAAACGCCAGCTTCCCGGACTCACAGCGCGGGTGCGCAGTGTCGACCCGGACGTGCTGGAACAAAACCTGCTTATGGCTACGGGCTATCTGCCCGGCGACGAGGAAAAAGCTGCCACTGACCGCGACTTCAAGGCGCTGGAAAAAGACACTTCTGCGGACGCGGCGCTTGCCGCGCTCAAAGCCAAGATGCAGCCTCCGTCATCGTAAGGGCATTACAATGACGGCATAATTATGACAGGCGTCATGATTATGTTAACAGAAACGCACTGATGCGCGAGAACAGCTCCTTGTACGTGTCGGCATGGGGAATGTCCGGGTGCGCGTCCTGTATGGACCGCGGCGCTCTAAACAGACAGCCATGTCCGGCTTCCTGTATCATTGAAAGGTCGTTAAAGGAATCACCGGCGGCGAAAACCTCCATATTCAGCGACTTAAACGCCGCGACCGCATGTCGTTTTCCGTCCGTCTGCCGGAGTTTGTAGCCTGTTATGCAGCCGTCTGGCGCTATAACAAGCGTATTGCAAAAAATCGTGGGATAGCTTAACTTCGCCATAAGAGGACCGGCGAATTCCTCATACGTGTCAGAAAGGATAATAAGTTGCATCTTCTCACGCACTTCACGCAAAAACCCCGCGGCGCCGCTCAAAGGCTCAATGGAATCTATCACACGCTGAATGTCCGGCAGTCTAAGGTTATGCTGTTTTAGAAGATCGAGGCGGAAACGCATAAGTTTATCGTAATCAGGTTCGTCCCGCGTGGTTCTGCGGAATTCGGCGATTTTGGTGGCTTCAGCAAAAGCGATCCAAATTTCAGGGACAAGTACCCCTTCAAGATCAAGACAGAGTAATTTCATATTTTCCTTTTATTCGCAGTAGGGTTTATTACCCCACAGGTAATACTTTCTTTACAGAACAAACCTTGTCAATTCTGTAACACTTACATAATACCCGTTTGCAGCGGGCAGGTTCATTCCTCAGAAATATTCAAGTCAACTAAGAGGGAAATTTTATACGTTTTGCCCTTCTGCATGGTAACAGAACGGATGATCGTGTAATCGCTCAGCTCCATGCGGACCTCGTGCCTGCCCGGCTCGGTAGTAACCGACATCCCCGCGGACACTGGCGTACCGTCAAAGTACACCGCCGCCTGTTCCGGCGCTTCAAAAAACACAACCGGACTCGGGTCATGCAAGTCAACATTCATTTCAAGCGTTTTCCCCCGTTCTATCAAAAACGTGCGGCTCTCGTTCCGAAAATCCTCGGAAACGATGACAAGGTGGTGTTCCCCCTCTCTCAACAGGCGCTCTTCATCTCTGTTTTCCACCAATACGTCGTCTATAAGCACTATGAAGGGCTTGTCTTTGAGGTGTTCAGGATGACGAAAGGACAGGGAAAGTGCGCCTTCATTGCTCAAGACGGGTTTTGCGGAAAGGGTAAACGACATCTGCTCTATATCCCCTTCGATCCCCTTGATAACTGGCATAATCCTCACCAAAATTGGAAAGGAGGCGATGGAAACGACCCTGTTTGATACAGTTGCATAGGGAGTCGTCCGCAAGCCGTGGCTCGCTCTGATCGGAATCTGATAAACAGTCTGTATTTTATTCAGCAATGGATCGAGAAAGAGAGACCGCGCTTCAATATCAGCGACGCCGACGCCCGGAACCGCGTTCATGTCCGTGTACACCGCTATACCAAGACTACCCCGACGGGCAAGATACGCCTGCGGCACAGTCAGGGAAAGCTCCACGCCGCGCACAAAACGAGTGTCGCCCTCAAGGGAAACAACTGCCGAGCTGATATATGACAGCGGAACGGAAAGCCCTGCCGCGTTGTCAGACGAGATTGTGAGAACACCATCCACAAGAACACGGGCGCTTTCCCTGCCCTGTCCATGCGAATGTTTCGGCAGGACGACGAAGAGGAAACAGATCATAACAAAAGGTTTCCAAAAGGAAGCAATGATTTTCATCGCGTTTGTCAATTTCCCTTAAATAGGTACTTTCCTGGATCCCGCGCCCGCCCGTTCTGCCGCAGCTCGAAGTGCAAGTGCGGTCCTGTGGATTGCCCGGTGGAACCAACCCTGCCTATAAGGTCGCCCGCACCCACGGATGTATGTAGAGCGATCTCTATCTTTGACAGATGCCCGTAGAGGCTCGCCCAATTATCCTCATGCCCTATAATGACATAGTTTCCATATATGGGATCGTTTCCGATCTCGCTGACAACACCCGCCCGTGTAGCGCAAACCTCTGCGCCCAGCGGAGCCGCCAAATCCAGCCCATCATGGTTCTTCACCGTACCGGTTATCGGATTCCGCCGTATTCCAAAACCGCTTGTCATCGTGTAAAACGAAAGCGGATAGCGGAAAGAGTCGCCGTTCTTTCCAATCGCAAGAAAAAACGCCCGCTCTGTCTGGCTAAAGGTCTCGCCCGGCAGGAACAAGAAACGCTCTTTTTTCCCGTTTCTGTTCACTGTGATGACCGCGCCCCGCTCCATCACGCCCTGCATCCCAAGCCGCCCGCCCGCCATGAGCTTTTCAAGATCATTAGCCGTTCCACCTTCAATATCAAGCGGGACAAATACACCCGGCACCGAGGGCAAAAGCAGGGACGCGCCCGCAGACAGCGACGGATGGGCTATACGGTTCAGCGTCGCTATACCCTCAATGCCCACCCCGCACCGTGCCTGCAGCCGGATAAACTCATCCGATTGAAGCACCGTGTACTGGTAAATCGTCAGAACCGACGCGGCTGTTTTGGGATCAACCGGACGTGAACGGTTGTACACCAGTCGCCTGCCTATTTCAACCGTATCCACGTACTGCTTAAACGCCGCATCGCCCGCCTTTGCGTCAAGGCTTTGAATAACCGGATAATCCGCGTATACAGCACCGGAGACGCACAAATATGTAAAAAAAACGCAAAGCGTGAAAGAGTACGCCGTACGGCGGCAAAATACACCGCGTTGTGGCGCGCCGTCCACGCCTTGCCGGGGACGCCGTCGCTCGGAATCCCCGAAAACCGCGCCCATTAAGACAAAGCCGTCTCTTAGGCTTGGGAAATCACGCCAGCAGGACATTCCCCTTCACAGGAACCGCAATCCACACAGGTCTCGGCGGCGATAACGCGGACACCGTCCTGTTCGGAAATCGCCCCGGCAGGGCAAACATTTTCACATGCGGCGCAATTCACGCAACCGTCTCCAATTACATAAGCCATAATAAAGCTCCTTCACATAAGATAGCGCCGATTTTATCATAAGCGCGTTTTATATGCAAGTAGAACGAGCAATTATACTGGTTGTCCACTATCATACAACTTATATACACAAGTATAAAATATTATGAATAAAATTACAAGTATTTTCATGCATTACTTACAGGGAAAATATCGGTTTCTCATCTAACGACACTGCGATATTGTCTTTACATTTTTCTTTAAAAAATCGTATACTTATGATAACTACGGAAAATACGGAGGGCGCCGGGCATGGAAATTTCTCAAAAATTGCAAAAATTTCAGAAAAACCAGAAAGAACTTGAAGAATATTTCAGATGGTTTCACGAGCATCCAGAATTAGGGCATGAGGAATTTGAGACCACAGCGCGGATACGAGAAATTCTTGACAGTCTGGGCGTCGCAATCATGGATACAGGGCTTCCGACAGGACTGGTGGCAAAAATGGGACGCGGAGAGCGCACAATCGCGTTGAGGTGCGACATAGACGCCCTGCCTATCAATGAGGAAACAGGGCTGGTTTACGCCGCGAAAAACGGGCGTATGCACGCCTGCGGCCATGACTTCCACTTGACCGCGATGCTGGGCGCGGCAATGCTTCTCAAGGAGCGAGAAGCGCGGCTCAACGGAACCGTGAAGCTCGTGTTTCAGCCCGCGGAAGAGACCGTGAACGGGGGGCGGTCGGTACTGAAATCAGGCGCGCTTGACGACGTTATGGAAATCTATGGGCTTCACACAAAGGCAGACCTGCCGCTGGGCTATATCGGCGCGCGGACAGGCGCGGCGTACGCGGCAGTGGGGTCGTTTTCGGTTACTATCCGCGGCAGAGGCGGCCACGCGGCGCATCCCCACGAATGCCGCGATCCGGTGGTTGCAGCGGCGCAGATCATCAACGCCGCCCAGACCGTTGTGAGCCGCTCAGTCAGCCCCTTAGGTACTGTCCGCGCGCTGGGTACGGACACCTTCGCCACGGTGAGGAACGCTCTTGAGCGTGTCTGCCAGGGCGCGGCGCAGGCGGCGGGCGTGGATGTGGAGTTCCGGTTCGAGAGCAATACATCAGCAGTGAATAATGACGAAAAACTGACGAGCTTTGTCGTAGAAACAGCGCATGAATTAGGGCTTGATGCCGGGGATTGTCCGCCGACCATGGGTGGAGAAGACTTTTCCGAATATCAGAAGCGCATACGCGGCGTTTTTTGGAACATTGGCGTGGAAAGCCCGGCGCCTGCGCACAACCCGCGCTTTGCGGCAAACCCCGCCGCGCTTGGCGCCGCGTCCGCGTTCCTGTCCGCGCTCGCCGAAAAATCCCTCAAGCGACTGGCGACAAATGACTGAACGGAAATTCATACGCAACATTCCGGTACTCTTTGAAAATGAAGCGTGCATTGTACTGGATAAGCCTGCCGGACTCGCAGTACAGGACGGCGCAGGCGTGGGCGCGTCTCTTGACTCCATATTATCCGCCTGCATCACCCCGCGTCCTCTCCTTGTTCACCGTTTGGACAAAGACACCTCAGGCGTCATAATCGCCGCCAAAACCCGCGAATCCGCCACTCTCCTTTCTTCTCTTTTTCAAGATTTCAAAGAGAGTTTTTCGAGCGAAAAACATTACAGCAGCAAAAGCGGTAAAAATTTACAAACATTTAAAATAGTGAAAAAATATACGGCGCTGTGCGTGGGGATACCGCCGAGGAAGGAAGGGATCATACGTTTTGATCTTGAAGTGAAGGGTGTGGTTAAAAAAGCAGAGACGCGGTATAAAACACTGGAAGAATATGAAACAGCGGACGGCGAGGTGTTTTCACTCGTGGAGGCGGAACTTGGCACCGGAAGAATGCACCAAATACGGCGGCATTTAGCCATGTCAGGCTGCCCCATTGTTGGCGACGACAAGTATGGCGACTTTAAACTCAACAAACGACTGCGGAAGGAGCGGGGCGTAAAGCGGATGCTACTCCACGCCTCGCGTCTCATTATTCCGGCGGAAACCGGCTTTCCCCTTGATGTGTCAAGCCCGCTCCCGCCTTATTTTTTCATATTCTGCTGAACTACCGCAGCGCGGGCGTCTACCTTGTTCAATATAGCAATAAAGCGGCTTTTCTCGATAAGGTCTATGAGACGGGCTTCGGTAAAACGTCTGGCTTCCTCGCTGAATGAACCGATAGTGATGCAGATGCCCTTGCCCGCCTTCAAATCTTTGAGATGCGAGTGAAAATCCCTCAGAATAAGCTCGCCTATGACACCCTGCGTGCGTATAAACCTAAACGCCACTGTGTCCGACCAGCGGGGCGTGTCTACCTCGGCGATAATGTCCGCCCAATCGTTCTTTGTTATGGAAATGTTCGCTATTTTCACCTTCGCCCGCTGATAATAGGTTAGCACGACTTTGCGGCACAGCGCTACAAAGTCCGCTTGGCTTCCCATAAGGAAAATTCGCAGGTTGCGGTTGGCGTTAAGCTCCTGATACCGACTTACGAGCGCAGGGACGTCCTTGTAGCCCGGCGAGTCCGTCTGTATCTGTTTAAGGAGTGGCAGCGCCTTATCGATATCGTTCTGGCGCAGATAGGTAGTAGCGAGCCGGTAGCGCAGTTCAACCAGAACATCTGGTTTGATGTTTTCATGTTTAAGCCCTATCTCGAAATCTTCTATAGCTTTATCAAAACGGCGCTGAGTCAGGTTGATATTACCAGCAAAAAGACAGGCGCTGGCTCCCATGACCGGATCAGGACGCAAGTGTGAAAAAATCTTTAACGCCTGCTCTATCTGATTCGCCTCAAAATAACATTCGGCAAGTACATAGAGGGATTCCTTGTCATCTGGCGCCAAATCCATAGCCTGCCGTATGAATACCATCGCTTCCTTGTGCTTGCCGAGCTTGAAATAGGCGTGTCCCAGACAGCGGAGCGTCGCCGCGTCTTCAGGACTGACGTTGCGGGCTGCTAGCAGGTGCTGCACGGATTTTTCGTAATTCTGCTTATCAAATTCTATCTTGCCCAGGTAATAGTTTACCTCAAAATCCGTTTGTTTGAAAGAGCGAGCGACGGTCAACCCTTTGTGAGCGATGTCTGGCAATCCCATCTTCAGAGCGCAGATGCCCCACCGCAAGTACACGGTAAACTCGTCGCTGCTGCCACCCACCTCAGTCAGGGTGTTGTACGCCTTGTATGCGTCCTCCCATTTACCTTGTTGGTAATAGTAATTTCCAATAATGAAGAGGGCTTCCGGGTCTTTCGGATTTTGGGAAAGCTTTTTAGTAGCTTCACGCAGCGCCACGCTATCAAGCTTATTGGAAGAACGTCCGATCCCTTTGTGAGTGATCAAGAAAACAAGGAGACCAATTATAATAATAAGAAGGATAAGAGCTAGGATAATCCCCATACTCTTTTATCGGCACAAATATCTATCGTCGGTAGACTTTTTTCATTCGATACGATATAGTTGACACTATTAGGAGGTCTTTATTGTGCCAAAATTTGTAAAACCGCTTATTGTTGTGGGTATTGTCGTGGTGTTGCTTGTCGCGTTAAACCCTTTTTCCATTATAGGGGCGACAGAACGAGGCGTACGTTACTTTTTAGGCGCGGCTGAGGATGAGGTTATCCCGCCCGGACTTGTCACGCATGTGCCGATCATAGGCTCTGTCAAGAGATGGTCTATTATGCCCAAGCAGCTGCGGCTGCGTATAGCTATAGACAATCAAGGAGCAATAAGTAAGGATAACCAGATCATCGGAGTTGAGGCGACAGTGTACTGGAAGTTTGACGAGACAAAAATAGTCGATATAGCGCGACTGTATTCGGAAGACGCTCTGCGCCAAATCATAGAAAGTTCCGCGGTTACGTCCATAAAAACCGTTATTGGCGGTTATACGATCTTCGATCTTGCCCAGAATCAGGCGAACATCTCGGAAAATGTACTGCAAAGACTCACTGCTGTACTGGGACAGTATCCGGTGGTGGTAACGCAGCTCAACGTATCCAACTTCGACTGGAGCAGCGACTTTGATCAACAGATAAATGCAACGATGGAAGCGGCGCAAGCCGTGCGGAAGGCGACCGAAGAGGCGAATATATCCGAACAGCAGTCCCGTAAACAGGTAATCGAAGCGGAAGCCGCAGCGCAGGCGAAACTTGCCACGGCGCAGGCGGACGCGGATCAGCAGAAGATTGCTGCGGACGCCGCCCTGTACCGCTCCCAGAAAGAGGCGGAAGCCCGTATTGCTGAGGGGCAGGGCATAGCCGAATACAACCGCCTCATCTCGGAAAACCAACAGATTGAGATGCGCCTGCGCGAGCTGGAAATAGAGCTGGAACGGGCGAAACGCTGGAACGGCGTGGAAGTGCCGCAGTATATTCCGCTTACCGCGGCGGGCGGAATAGTAACATTACCCGCATCGCCCGGTCAGTAATCCCCCCCCCTCAATGCCCCGCATAACGCAAGCTTCTATACAGGAAGTCATAGACCGCATGGACGCCGTCGCTATTGTCGGCGACCATGTGCGCCTCGAAAATAGGAGCGGGCGCTTTGTGGGGCTTTGCCCTTTTCACAGCGAAAAAACGCCGTCCTTCACCGTAAACCCTGATCTTAAGCTCTACCATTGCTTCGGCTGCGGGAAGGGTGGCACTGTGCTGAACTTCATGATGGAAATGGACAGGTTGAGCTTTCCTGAAGCAGTGGAAAGTCTCGCCAAACGCTTCGGGGTGCTTCTGCGTTACGAGGCGGAGAGCGCCAACAGCCCAGATGAGGACAAAAACGCCAAGAACATCGAAGCGCTTTTTGATTTATATGGGCGCGTTGCTGGCAGCTTCCATTATATTCTAACGAAAACCTCTCAAGGAAAAGCCGCCCTTGACTATGTACGCGGGCGGGGCGTTTCCGACGAAATGATTGAAAAATTCGCGCTTGGCTACGCACCAGCAGACCGCCGATGGCTGCACCGCTTCCTCTCCAAAAAAGGCTATTCCACCGAATTTCTCACGTCTTCCATGCTCTTTTCACGGAAATTCCCGGAAGTAAGTTTCTTTTCAGACCGGCTTATGTTCCCTATATGCGACCGGCAGGGGCGCGCCGTGGCGTTTGGCGGCAGACTGCTTCACGGAGAGGGTCCCAAATATCTCAACTCGTCGGAATCGCCCATTTACCGGAAAGGTCAGACCCTTTTCGCCATGGATGCCGCCCTGCCGGAAATCAAGAAAACCAAGACAGCATACCTCGCCGAAGGCTACATGGATGTCATAGCACTGCATGAGGCGGGCGTGTCTAACGCGGTCGCGCCGCTCGGTACGGCGTTTACCGACGATCAGGCGCGGCTTCTGCGCCGCTTTGCCGAACGGGTGAACCTCATCATGGATTCAGACGAGGCGGGGCAGAACGCGGTCGTCAAGGCGATTTTGACCTGTCGGCGGAACGGACTGTCCACTGGAATTGTCGTCCCGGACGCGCCGCATAATTCCACACTTATAAAAATGAAAGACCCTGCCGATATATTAAAGGAATTTGGTGGAGAAGTATTGAAAAATTTTGTAAAAAGTGTTATTATTGATTTTGATTATCTTGTTGCCCGAAGCATAGCGTTGTACGACACACAGACTCCCGAGGGAAAATCCAAAGCGGCGTCTTTTTTGTTTCCCTATTTGGAAACCTTGGATTCTGACCTTGTACGGGACGAAATCATCGGGCGGCTTGCCGCGGCTCTGCGCGCAGACCGTGAGGCAGTGCGGAACGATTATCATAACAGGCGGACGGGCTTTGGATCAAGCCGCTCTGACAGCGGCAGTCGTCCGTATGGGAAGAACGCTTCCATTGAACTGTTCCATACCCCGGTCAGCAGCATAAATGGCGACGTGAAGCTGAATGAAGAGCTTTTCCTGCTTGCCACACTCGCGGTACATGATGGTCTCTACCCTCAATTTCGGGCAAGGCTTTCGATAAAGGAGATCGAAGACCCCGCTGCGAAGGACCTTTTTATCGCATTAGAGGAATGTTTTGTTCACGATGAATCCGGTTTGGACGCTCTTTTACCGCGCATCGCTTCAGAAAACGTGCGGAAATTTATTGTCAAACACGGCGCTTCCAACGAATTCTCGGCGAATCCAGAACAGATCGTCTCTGACGGCATAAAAAGAATTAAACAAAAAAGGATTGAACGCAGACTAGCGAAAATAGTAACGGAACTCCGGCTTTTAGAGGGCGAAAGCGGCTCGTACCGCGTTGACGCCGTGAAAGAGGAGCTTCTCAACGAAAAAATGCATATAGACGCTGAGTTGCGTAAGCTGAAGGAACACAAAGAATGACGGAAACACGAGAAGAGACGGCGCTTGATCCCGTTGTTGCAAAACTAATTGAATATGCAAAAGAAAAAAAGGCAATTTCTTATGAGGAACTTGCCGAATATTCGCCCGAATATCTCGCCAATCCTGAAAAGATGGACGAAATTCTTGCAATTCTTGCCAAAAACAACGTGCGGGTTATAGAGGAAGACCCCCTTTCCGAAGAGGATTTGATCGAAGACGTTGTGAAAGCACCGACGCCGGTTGAAAAGAAACGCATGATCGCCACAGGCAAGGATAATGGAGCGGACGATCCCATTAAGATGTACCTGCGGGATATAGGGCGGGAAAATCTGCTGACCGCCGAGGAGGAAATCGAGCTTTCTAAACAAATGGAAGAAGGCAAGAACATTATCCAGAACGTTATCAAGCAGTCCGGACTTATCATCAGCGAATTTTACGAAATAGGCGAAAAAGCTTTTACGCGCAAGGACTTCAAGGAGATGAACCTCTCCAAAAAAGAGATGAACGAGCATCAGAGCGAACACCGCCGCCTTAACCAGTTCTACAAAGAGACTCTGAAGACGGTTTTCCCGGAAATAAAGGCGTATATGGAAATGAAAAAGCGCGTTATGACCCGGGGCGGGAATATTTTTGACGATTCGGACTTGAGCGCTCTCCGCTCCCGTATCATGGCCGCCATAGACAAGGCGGAGATACATCCCGACGAAATCGTAAGCTTTTCCGACAAATTCATCCTCGCCTCAAAGAAAATCAAGCGTTACAAGGCGGAGCAAGAACGGTTGGAAAAACGTCTGCACATCAATTCCGTTCATGAGCTTCGGGCTTTGGGGCGCGGACTCGTGATACGCGAGGAATGCGAGCGCCTTGAGCGGGAGCTGGGGCTTTCCGCGGACGACATCAAGGAAAACATACGGCTGATTCAGACCACCGAAAAGAATCTGCTCCAGATGAAAGCGGAATTTGAGGAAGCCATAGAAAACATCAACGCGATGGCAAAGGAGATAAACCACGGGCGCACCATGTTGAAAAACGCAAAAGACAAGCTCATCAAGGCGAATCTGCGGCTGGTGGTTTCCATCGCCAAAAAGTACACGAACAGAGGCTTGCATTTCTTCGACCTTGTTCAAGAGGGCAACATAGGGCTTATCAAAGCGGTAGAGAAATTCGAGTACCAGAAGGGATTTAAATTTTCTACCTATGCGACATGGTGGATCAGGCAGGCGATAACGCGATCCATTTCGGATCAGGCGCGTACTATTCGTGTGCCGGTTCACATGATAGAACAGATCAACAAGGTGGTACGCGAGTCGCGCCAGCTTATGCAGGTGCTGGGCAGAGAAGCCACAGATGACGAGATTGCCGCGAAGCTGGGCTGGGCGACCCAAAAGGTGAAGAATGTAAAAAATGTCGCCCGCGAGCCTATTTCCCTTGAAACGCCGATTGGCGAAGAGGAAGATTCCCTACTGGGCGATTTCATCGAGGACAAGGAAGTGGAAAATCCGGCGAACCGCACCGCGTTTGTGCTACTGCAGGAGCATCTCGCCGAGGTGCTGAACACCCTTCCCCGCCGTGAGCGCGAGGTGCTTGAGATGCGCTTCGGTTTCGGCGACGGTTATTCACTGACTCTTGAGGAAGTTGGCTTGTGCTTTGATGTTACCCGCGAGCGCATACGGCAGATTGAGGCAAAAGCGCTGCGCCGTCTGCGGAATCCGCGTCTGAGCAATAAAATAAAAGACTATTTGGATCATCTGAATTAGGAGCTACGATACACATATTTATCGTTCACGATTTAATTAGGAGAAAACTATGGCGATGGATGAAATGTTTGACAAGCTGCGGACTTTGCAGGATATATTGTCAAAAAAAATTGAGTTGGAGCATACCATTGAGGAAGCGCCCAAAATTTTAACGGATCAGGAAGAGCTTTCCGCCCGTATGAAAAAGAATTTTATAGAAAAAAACAAGGAGTATGAGGAGACGCGGTCGAAAGCCGGGGATTTCCGCAACCTCTTGTTCGAGGCTGAAAGCACCCGGGAACGGGCGGAAAAGAACATCGGATCGGCCGAATCATTCAATATGCGGGAATATGAAATTCTTGACAAAGAGCGCCGCGACGCCACTGAAAAAGAGCAGCAGTACCGTAAAGATGTACAGCGAGAAGAGCGACTGCTGTCCGATCTGGATCAGGAGATCAAGCGGCTTACCGAAATGATAGAACGGCAGGAATCGGAATTGTCAGCGAGGCGGAAAGGCATAGACGACGATGTTGCCGTGAAAAAGGCGGAGCTGTCCGAGCTTGAGCGGCAGGAACGGGAAACAGCGCAGGAACTTGACGGCGAGCTGCTTTTCAAATTCGACCGCATCATCAGGCATAAGATGGGAAAAGGTATTGTCGCCATACGGGGCGGCGTGTGCACAGGCTGTCACATGATACTACCCGCGCAGTTCGCCAACCGTGTTCACGCTGGTGACGAGGTGGTGTTCTGCCCCTACTGCTCGCGTATCCTCTACTACGAGGAATCCGATCAGGAGATCGATCAGGAAGACTACTTCGACGATGATACGGCAGGCAGTCTTTCCGATCTGGAGGATTTGGAAGATGAGGAAGATGAAGAAGAGGAAGAACAGCCTCTGTCTATGGGTGATTTTGACGAGTAATTTTTAATTATTTACATTTTAAGCGGTAAATCAGGCGGTCGCGCCGCAGGAGAGGAAATCCTCGTCTGCGGTGAGGAAAGTCCGGGCTCCGCAGGGCATGATGCCGGGTAACGCCCGGGCGGGGGTGGCGCGAGTCTCCCCTGACAGACAGCGCAACAGAAAGTATACCGCAGCCCCACAAGGCTGTAAGGGTGAAAAGGCGCGGTAAGAGCGCGCCGCGGAACCGGCAACGGTTCCGGCGCGGCAAGCCTCATCAGGAGCAAAGTCAAACAGCGCGCGGACTGCCCGTCCATGAAACGCGCGGGTAGACTGCTTGAGCGCGTCCGCAAGGGCGTGTCCAGATAGATGACCACAGCCCGTTTCCCACTCCAAGGCGGAAAACAGGACACAGAACCCGGCTTATGATTTACCGCTTTTTTATATCCCCCTATCTGCCTTAATAAAACGCACCGTCATCTTGTGATGATTCAGCAGCAATATTAATCAATCCACAAATAATCAGTAATCCACTTATAAAAAGACAAGCAGTACGCCGATTGCTTTGAATATGAGAGAAACATATCCGACGATACGCCTACGCAAAGGTCGCATATCCTCAATCAAATCACGGTGCGGTTATGATAATGAACCCCGCCGCCGAGCAGCGGGGTATCGTCATTCTGTAAGGTATGGATTTTATGTGGGTTTAATACCCGTGTAATTTTTATGATAGTAGTTTAAGAACGCCACAAAGGGGTGGGGTATTACACCCACTTGCGAATAAAGCCAGGCCGTTTTTATAACACAGACGATCAAGAAGCTGCAAGAGCGTGACGATAGGTCAGCACACAGATTTGAGAAAAAATCAAAAAATTTAGTAAAGAAGAGTTGACACAATGATTAGAATACTGTTTAATTATGTTTAATAAACTAAACATTATGATTTGGTTTTTCAACATTAATCATAAAGGAGTACAGTATTATGTCATTAAAAAGCAAGAGAACCATTGTAAGTCTCGCTGCGGGTATCGCCTCGCTTTTCGCGTATCTTATGTATGCGCTCAGCAGCAGCGCGCCGAACGGCGAGGATTTGAAATCTTGGGCGATTGTCATACTTGTCGCAATCGGCATCGCGGTGGGGATTCAAATCATCACGCACATCGTTTTTCACATTGCGGCTGCAGTCAGCATCTCGGTCAAAGAACCGAATACGGATCAAAAGATGGTCGAACGGATTATCGAGTCGGAAATGTCGGATGACGAACGGGATACGCGCATAACGCTTAAATCTTCGCATATTGGCTACTCGTGCGTGGGCGTCGGCTTCATCGCCGCGCTTATCGCCCTTGCCTGCGGCGTATTGGTAGTAACAGCGTTACACATTTTGGCAGGGGCTTATTTCACCGCGTCATTGGCGGACGGGATAGCGAGCGTTGTTCTGTATGAAAAAGGCGTGAGGGGATAATAGATTATGAACCATCAAGAAACGATGAAAGCAATTGTTTACAAAAACTACGGTTCGCCCGATGTCTTGCGCTATTCGGATGCCGCAATGCCTGTTCCGAAAAAAGGGCAGGTATTGATAAAAACTTATGCGTCGTCGATCAACGCGTACGATTGGCACAAATTAAGAGCCGACACGTTTTTAATCCGCGCCGTCTGCGGAATATACAGACCAAAGCGCAAAATACTCGGCTGTGATGTAGCGGGACGAGTTGTGGCGATTGGCAAAGGCGTGGTGCAATTCAAGGTTGGCGACGATGTGTATGGATGCATGGCTGACGACTTGGGTGAAGGCGGCTATGCGGAATATGTGTGCGCGCCCGAAAAAACATTAGCGTTAATGCCGGTAAAGTCCAGCTTTGAGCAGGCAGCGACCATCCCAATGGCGGGCGTTACGGCTCTGCAAGGCATTAAGCTCGGCGGCGTTAAAGAAGGGCAAAGCGTTCTGATAAACGGCGCAAGCGGCGGCGTCGGACTGTTTGCGCTTCAAATTGCAAAGAGCCGCGGTGTGGTTGTAACGGCGGTGTGCAGCGCGCAAAACAGCGATCTGGTACGCTCGCTCGGCGCTGACGACGTAATTGACTATAAGAAAGAGAACTTTTGGGAAAACGGCAAACAATACGATATTATTATCGATATTACCGCGAGGGCGTCTATTACGCAATTTCGGGATTCGCTGAAACCGAACGGAACCTGCGTTGTTGTCGGTTTCAAAAAGATTTCAATCGGGTATACATTCAAGATCGCGCTGAACGGCGCGCCCAAAGCGAAAAACGGGAATAAGAGAATAGTTTTGCTTATGGCGAACAATACGAACAGCGCGGACTTAAAGGAAATGAACACTCTTATTGAAAGCGGAAACGTAACGCCGATAATAGAAACTGTTTATCCGCTCTGTGAGACGGCACAAGCGTTTCGGCATTACGAAACTAAGCACGCAAGGGGAAAGCTTGTTATTCGCGTAGCCAATCAGGAAAGGTAGGGAAAAAATGGCTAAGAACCTGATCATAACAAACAACATAAGAAAACTGCGCTTTTTCGCAAATGAGATGACGCAGTTAGAGCTTGCGGAAAAAACGGGCGCGTCCCGCTCGACCATTATAGCGGTTGAGGCTGGGAAATACACGCCCTCCTTGGATTTGGCGTTCCGAATCGCCAATGTATTTGATGTTCCGATTGGCGAAGTGTTTGAATGTAAAAAGGAGGAAGAAAAGTCATGAAAATCAACACACGCATAAAACTTTCAGGCTTATGGACAACGCTCATGGTATTATACGTCTACTGCGATCTGTACTCTTTCCATCGCACAGACTATATTAATGAAATAATAACCGGAAAAATCGGTCCTTTTGACGTTAGTCAAGGGATACTGGCGGCATTCGGCGCGCTGATGATAATCCCTATATTGATGATACCCGTCAATCTGTTTTTGAAGCAAAAAGCGACGAAGTGTGCGAATAGTATTGTCGGGGTTTTGTATACCCTTGTCAACCTAGGTAATCTTGTGGGAGAAACATGGGCGTATTATTGGATGTACGGACTGATTGAAACAGCCGTAACAGTTATAATTGTAATCATTGCAATAACATGGAAGAAAGGAGAAGATGAAAATGCGTAACAGCAAAAAAACGCAAGAATCGCAGGAATATGGTATCTGGCGTTTATATTTATGGGTATGTTTTCGATGATGTTCGTTGACGAAAAATCTCTCGCAACGGATGAACCATTGTTCAGGGCGGGATTTGCCGTTTGTTTAATGGGATTTATCTGTTTTATAATGTCCGCTCATTATTTATACATGTTGTTTGAAGCGACTGACGCAAGTTTGACGCGACTGATGAATACCTTTGTTATAATCGGAACTTCAATGGTATTTGTATGCAGAAGCGCCGGTATAGCGGGGTTAACCGGCATTCAGACTAACGGCGAAATGGCAGCGGAAATTTTCTGGGACTTGTGGCTTCTTCCGCTTGGAATACTTGTTATAAAATCCGAGCTAATGCCAAAGATAATCGGGATATTACTGCTGGCGACAGGTGTCGCTCATCTGGCGGATTTTTTCGTATATTTTCTCGCCTCCGGTGTCGCGGAAACGGTTCAGCCGATATTATACATCATAGAAACACCCGGGGAGTTTGGACTGGTTTTATATTTGCTAATCAAGGGCGTTAAAACACAGAAATCTGATGCGCTCAGCAATGACTGAAAAAAGTTCTTGTTATCGTCTGCACGCAGATGATCACTGGATGCTTCTGTATAGCTTTGATAAAATCAAAACATGAACATACAAGTACTTACGGAACAAAACAAAGCGGATATTACAAAAATATTGCGCGATGTTTTAGATTACGGCGATAACGCCGAGAGCGAGGCGGAAAATTTGCTTGAACCAGGGCGCATCTTATTCGGAGCGGAAAAAGACGGGCGCATTATAGGACTCGTCGGCGCAATTCCGCAGTACGGAACGACCGGGTGGGAATTGCACCCACTTGGCGTTCTGAAAGAGTACCAACGGCACGGGATAGGCGCAGCTTTAGTCGCGGCATTGGAGCGTGAGGTCGTTAAGCGCGGCGGAGTCATGGTTTACCTTGGCAGCGATGACGAGAGCGGCACAACCTCGCTTTACGGCGTGGATTTGTACGAGGATACCTACGCTAAAATAGCAAACATTAAGAATACGGGCGGTCATCCGTATACGTTTTACGAAAAACAGGGCTACAAAATAGTGGGAGTATTCCCGGATGCAAACGGATTAGGCAAGCCCGATATTTGGCTGGCAAAAAGGCTGACTATTTGAGCGGCACGATAAAAAACGATGTAGAACCTGTCAGATTTTTGGGTGTAAATGACAATATATTATTTTATAACTTATT
>QMCE01000979.1_pt1 | contig 23256 bp, 25 predicted proteins | sample 1821851 | NCBI WGS metagenome assembly QMCE01 (sample SAMN09453174, study PRJNA476694) | Termite gut metagenome, whole genome shotgun sequencing project. | isolation source: worker | host: Odontotermes sp. | place: South Africa:Pretoria | collected 2016-01-28 | reverse complement strand
CATTGTAGGCGAGATGATTTTCAACCAGCAGTCCATTCGTATATCCAAAGCGTGTGGGTAAAAAAGCGTTGGCTGAAAAGCATGCAACAAGCGTTATTGAGAACCATAACGCTCTACAGTTCCACTTCGTGGAACTTGCTCCGCAATTGAGAACTTTCCTATAAGGTAAAAAAGCGTTGGCTGAAAAACATGCAACAAGCGTTATTGAGAACCATAACGCTCTACAGTTCCACTTCGTGGAACTTGCTCCGCAATACGGAAAGGCCATACAGAAATGGCGATTATCTTGACAATCCCATTGGCATGGGTTAAGATGGTGCTGAGTGAAATTGGGGCGGGGGAGGTCTGTCGATTGATTGTTATTGACAACATAATGAAGAAATATGGCGGCAAAATAATATTAAAGAACGTATGTCTACAAATCTCTTCCGGAGACTCCATTGCCTTGACGGGACACAACGGCTGTGGCAAGAGCACCTTGCTTCGCATCATGTGTGGCCTGACGTCATACGACGCCGGAGCCATCCATTATCGGACAAGCGCCCGATTCAACTATGTTCCCGAACATTTCCCCAAAATGGCCGTCACCCCAAGACAATACATCGCAAGGGTTGGGGCCGTTGAAGGCGTCGAGCGACGCAAATTGGAGGAACGGGGCGACGAATTGTTTCATCTGTTCCATATGGAGGACATGGTCGACGTCCCCATCAAATTCCTGTCAAAGGGGACGATGCAAAAGGTCGCCGTCGTTCAGGCAATGTTGACGGTTCCCGACATACTGCTGCTCGACGAGCCTTTGACGGGACAGGATGCGGAATCACAACAAGTCTTCGTGCGCATGGTCAAGGAAATGAACGAGAAGGGCGTCGCCATCGTGACGTCCTGCCATGACGAATGGCTGGTAAAGGCGTTGTCCAAAACCGTCTATGAAATCAGGAACAAGCATCTTGAGCCATTGAATCAGATCGAGGAGAACGAGGCATGAGGCAATATAGCGACTTACTTCGATACCATTGCATCACGTACGCAAAAACAAATAAATACATCATGCCCTTGCTTGTATGGTTGGGGCTCCTTTTCTCACATTATACGGTGAAGCCGTTGGACGTCGTATCCAGTTTCACCACCAGTTGCATCTACCTGTTCTTCATCACGGTATGGTTGGGCCTGTCGTACTTCGAGAGCGTTGACCCCGTATCCGAGCAAATTCTGCTCCTTAAGGTGCGCAAGCGTTCCACCTACTACTGCAGCAAATATCTCTTTCTTTTCTTGATGGGGATTGTACTGAGCCTCAGCGGCGCCCTTATGCCCGTCATTCAAAACATGGTAAACCATTACGGCATGTTCGGCAGAAACCTCCTCTTAGAGGACGTCGCATCGGGATTTTTCCTGCATGTCGTGGCCGTCGTCTTCGGCATGTCGGTAGCCGCCATATTTCAACCCACGTGTATTGGCAACCGTAAGACGGCTCTCATCCTCGCCTCCTTCGTCTCCCTAATGGCGGTTATAAAAGACGCTCTGTCCCAGTCACACGGGATTCTCCCCTACGTTCTATGGGTGTTCCCCCCCGTCGTGGACGTTTTCCGACCGTTTCGGGGTGCGGAGTATTTTGCGCCGTTCGACGTGGGTATGGCACTCCTCACCGGCATGGCGTACAGCTTCGTGTTAATCATAATCGCACAAATCGTGATTCGGAGAAGGTTATACTGAACCATTCTGTTTCATCCAGCAAATGGGGGTAATCTCTCATTCCATGCAAAACATGACGCCGCGCCACTCCTAAGCCTGCTCTTCGTCATCCCCAGCTTCGCCCTCTTTCAATTCGGCCTCCGCCACTACAAGTCCACCGGCTCATAAATTTTTCAAAGGGCTTGGTTTTTTTCTTCCAACATGCTATGCTAACTGTACAGTTAGCATAGCATGTTGGAGGGTTGGCAAATGTTCATTGGGAGAAATATAGAGTCGGATTCGCTTAACAAAACCTACGAAAAGGATGGGGAGGCGGGGTATCCGTGAAGAAACGCATTTTAATTGTGGACGACGACGTCCCCATTGGGGATATGATGGAAGAAGCACTTACCTTGGATGGCTATGCCGTGGTACGGGCATACTCCGGAACGGAGGCGCTTCTCCTTTTGGCCAATGAAACGCCCGACTTGGTTTTGCTGGACTTAATGCTTCCCGGACTTTCGGGAGAGGAAGTGTTGTCGCAGATACGAAACATCCCCACCATCGTGGTCAGCGCCAAGGTGGGCGTCGACGACAAGGTGGGCTTGCTCCTTGGCGGAGCGGCTGATTACGTTACCAAACCATTCCACGCCAAGGAATTGCTTGCGCGCATTGAAGTCCAGCTAAGACAATCAGCCTCCCCCGAACAACCAAACATTTTGACGGTTGGCGACTTGCGGCTTGACCCATCCTCGCACGAGGTTCGGGTCAACCAATCCCTCGTCAGGGTAACGAAAACCGAGTACGCCATTTTAAAACTTTTAATGCGAAACGCGGGGCAAACGCTCGCCAAATCCGTCGTCCTCGAACGCATTAGCGAAGACACTCCCGATTGTACGGACGCTTCACTCAAGCAACACGTCAGTAATTTGAGGAAGAAGTTGCGCGACGCGGGTGGAAGGGAATACATCGAGGCGGTATGGGGCATCGGATTCAAGTTGACCGTGGATTGATTGCCATGCGTGTGCGTCACCGTCAACCCTCGGTCACGTATTCGTCCAATCTTGACGCAATCTTTACTCTTTTCTTGACCGCCACCTTTACCTTTTGGTGGTAGGATGGGGTCATCACACGAAGGGAGTCGATATTATGGAATATTGTTTGGAAACCTCCTCGCTTGGCAAGCAGTACAAAAAATGCAAGGCGTTGAATGGTTTGACGATGCACGTCCCAAAAGGGGCAATTTATGGTTTTGTAGGTAAGAACGGTTCGGGCAAGACCACCCTCATCCGCATAATTTGCGGCTTGCAGGAACCCTCTTCCGGAAGCTACGCCCTCTACGGGGTGGGGAATGGGGACGGGGGCGTTCAAAAAGTCCGGCGGCGCATGGGTGCGATAGTGGAGACGCCTTCCATTTATCTGGACATGACGGCGGCAGACAACTTAAAGAGCCAGTATAGGATTCTTGGACTGCCGTCCTTTGACGGTCTTGACGAATTATTGCGGTTGGTGGGGCTTGACGATGCGGGAAGCAAGAAGGCCAAACACTTCTCTTTCGGTATGCGCCAGCGTCTGGGCATTGCGGTTGCACTTTGCGGCGACCCAGATTTCTTGATATTGGACGAGCCCGTCAACGGGCTGGACCCGCAGGGAATCATAGAGGTGCGGGAACTCATCCTCAAACTGAATCGAGAACACCAGATTACCGTTTTGATTTCCAGCCACATGTTGGACGAACTCTCCAAACTGGCCACCCATTACGGCTTTATCGACGGCGGCACGCTCGTCAGTGAAATCAGCGCCAAAGAGTTGGAGACGGTTTGCCGCAAATGCACCCGTCTGAACGTTTCAGACACCAAGACCCTATGCCGCGTACTCGATGGAATGGGCTTGGACTATAAGGTATTGTCCCCGACGGAAGCCGACGTATTCGGAGAGGTTGGCGTTACCAGTCTGACGTTGGCGTTGGCCGAGGAAGGCTGTGAAATTCTTTCCCTGTGCGAATGCGGCGAGAGTCTGGAGAACTACTACATCAATTTAGTGGGAGGTGGTGCACATGTATAACCTTTTATCCGCCGAATTCGTACGGCTTCGCAAGAACAAGGCGTTCTGGTTGGGTATGGCCGTCCTATTCGTTACCAGTGCCTTCGCCGTCGTCTCCAAATATTCCGACATGGCCGCACATGACATTCCCGCCCATTTTGAGGACGCACTGTTCCATTATATATACATGGTGAGTGGGTGCATCTCCATTTTTTGTGGCTTGTTCATCGGTACGGAATATAGCGATGGAACCATAAGGAACAAGCTGGTCGTCGGACATGGCAGGGGACGCGTTTACCTTGCCGGCCTATTGGTTTGCATTGCCGCAACCCTTTTCATGGCCCTGGCTTTTTTGTTGCCGTGTTGCGTGTTGGGTGGCAACTTGTTGCTGCCGCCCGAGTTGTCGGTTGGTCAAATTCTGTATTGGGTGGGAATCAGCGTATTGACGATGGTTGCCTGTACCGCCATCTTCCACGCTCTCGCCATGTTGATTCCCAAGAAATCCACCTCGGCCGTCATCTGTATCGTTGCCTTTGTCGCATTGTCCATTGCCGCCGCAATGATTGATGCAAGGCTGCAAGCCCCCGAGTATGTTTCGAATTATACGTTGTCGATTAACGGGGTTCCCTTGGCCGACCAAATACCCAACCCCAAGTATTTGCGCGGGACGGCACGGGAGGTCTACCAATTTTTTAGCGATTTCCTCCCGCTCGGCCAGGCCATCCAAATGCTCCGACTCCACGTCATCCATCCGGTTCAAATGACCCTGTATTCCCTAATCGTCATCTTAGTCTCGGCAACCGGCGGCATATGGGTCTTCCGCAGGAAAAATTTAAATTAAGGCAGGTAAGAATGATGGTTCCTTGGATTCTATGCACCGTACTGACCGCAATCGTCCTCATGCTTCTTGTAAAGCTCCATTTCATGCAAAAAAACCTGGAAGCCATCTGCATGGAGTTCAAGGAACGCTTATCAGAAGATACGAATACGTTGATATCCGTATCTTCTGGCAACAGGCAAATAAAACGCTTGGCGGCCGCAATCAACGTGCAGCTAAAGCTTCTTCGCAAACAGCGCAGGCGGTACCTCAATGGCGACCGAGAGCTGAAGGAGGCAATAACCAACATTTCACACGATTTGCGTACGCCCCTGACGGCCATCTACGGCTATCTGGATTTGCTCCAAAAAGAGGAGACAAGCTCCAATGTGGAACGGTACCTGTCGTATATCGAAAGCCGCACCCAATCCTTGGCCGAACTTACGGAAGAACTGTTTCGTTATACAGTCATCCTGTCTACGGAAGAATTGACGCTCGCACCCGTCGACGTCAAGGCCGTCTTGGAAGAAAGCTTGCTTGCCTTCCATGCGGCCTTATCGGAGCGGGGAATCACCCCCGGCATTGATATGACGGAGGAAAGGGTCGTGCGCAGACTGAACCAAGCGGCCCTCTCCCGAATATTTGGCAACATCGTTGGCAACGTGCTGAAATATAGCGACGGGGACCTTGAAGTCCGACTTGAAGGCGACGGAGCCATCGTCTTCACCAACGCGGCCTCCCAACTGGACGGCGTGCAAGTCGGAAAATTATTCAACCGCTTCTTTACGGTGGAGGCCGCCCATCATTCCACCGGTATCGGACTCGCCATCGCCAAGGTGCTGGTTGAACGGATGCACGGCTCCATAACGGCGCAATATCATGATGGCAAATTGAGCGTCTTCATCCTGTTCCCCGAACACGACCACGCACATGACCTTCGCCCGAACACGACCGAACATGACCACGCACAATAGTCTTGACGCGCCCTTGGCGCCATGGTAGACTGCAATAAATTATATTTGTATTTAACAAACCTTTCTACATAAGGAGGAGACGCACATGCAAAATAACAATCCGCACATCATCCCCATCCGCAAGCATCCCGAATACCTTGACCGGGCGGTAGACTATTTTTCTTCCAAGTGGGGCATCGACCGCAAGATTTATGAGGAATCCATCTCTGACAGCCTTGTAACGAAAAACCCGCTGCCACGGTGGTACCTCATGCTGAAAGGCAACGAAGTCATCGGAAGTTACGGCCTGATTGAGAACGATTTTATGGTTCGCAAGGATTTAAAGCCATGGCTCTGCGCATTGTATGTCGAGGAAAATGAACGCGGCCAAGCGCTTGGCTCCCATTTGTTGGCACACGGCTCTCAGGAAGCCGCCAAACTGGGCTTCCGCAAAGTCTACCTCTGTACCGACCATGTGGGCTACTATGAAAAATACGGCTGGCGGTTCTTTGGTATGGAAGAAAGCGAAGGGGGAGGCGACACGCGGGTATATGAAAGGGAAATTGGTTGAGCCAAGACACATTGGGGTCAAATGATTTAAAAACCCCGAAAGCCCATACTTTCGGGGGTTCCATCAACTGGGCTACTAGGATTCGAACCTAGAAATGCTGGAGTCAGAGTCCAGTGCCTTACCATTTGGCGATAGCCCATTTCACAACCACGCATGTTATTATAACGCAACGGGAAATAATTTTCAAGCATATTTTTTTATATTTATAATTTCATAACCCCTACCCGCCTTCACCCTGGTAATATAGTCGCCCACATCCCGCAATGGCGAGCCAAACGCCATGCCGCAACGCCGGTCAGCCCCCCCATGCTCGTCCGACCCCCCCGTAACGGGCAGACCATGTCCACTCGCATAATCCAACGCGCGTCGGTTGCACTCCCTGGGGTTGGAGGCGTTCACTCCCTCCAAGGCGTCCACGCAATCCGGATAGGCCCGCACTTCCTTGATGTAGTAGGCTTCGCGGAATGGATGGGCCTGTACCACCATCCCACCATCCCTTGACACGTATCGGTACTGCTCCTCCATGCCCCATTCCATTATCTGCGGATGGGCGAGAAGCCATTCCTTGTCCAGCCCATAGATTAGGAACTCCGAACCGCGGAAATTGGCCTCCCAACCAAAGAAGACGTCCAGCCCAATCCTTTCGCCTTCCCTTTTCGCATTCTCATAGCCAAGACAGAAGCGGTTGACCCTCTCCTCCCAAGGGAGGTGGGATGGCACGGACGTGTTGCCGTTAAAGAAATGATCCGTAATTATGACGCCCGTATACTTCCTCTCCTTATAGTGCCTGACTTGCTCCGCACCCGTATAGTTGGCGCAAGCGCTCGACTCCGCCGTATGCAGATGCGTCTCGTACCAGTATTTTAATTGGGACATGCCTTCTCTCCTCTGTTATCTAAATCTCGGACTTGTAACGCATGCTGCGAATGTATTATAGCACATTAGCGGGTACATATACAATACGTCGGCTACAAAGAACGGAAATCATATGATGTGAGCGACAAAAGGTATTTTGTCGCTCTGATACCACGGACTGCTCCGCATTTCATGCTCCCGCAGTCCCCAAACATTCGAAATTCGCCCTATTGGGCTACTTTCTCATGTTTTTGCGGGTCCCAAAATCATGTGTCTTCATGCAAGCATGAAACACATGACCTTTTGACCCTGGTATCGTCATATAAATTCTTTAAAAAAAATATGTCAATTTCAAATCAAATCGGTTATAATGTTCCTATGCTTAAGAATCATCTTAAATACAGAAACGAGGTAAGCCATCATGAATAAACGTATTGTAGTAGCTTTGGGACGCTCCTGTTTTGGCGAGACGTTCCCCGAACAACAAGCCAACGTAAAGAGGGCGGCAACCGCCATCGCCGACTTGGCCGAACAGAAATACCAGATTGCCATCACGCACAGCAACGGGCCGCAGGTCGGCATGATTCAGACCGCCATGACCGAATTTGCCCGTTTGGATTCCCACTATACCGTGGCACCCATGTCCCTGTGCGGAGCCATGAGTCAAGGGTACATCGGATACGACCTGCAGAACGCGATTCGCACGGAATTACTGGCTCGCGGCATCTTTCGAACCGTTTCCACCATTGTTACGCAAGTTCGCGTGGATCCGTTCGACAAAGCCTTCAACCATCCATCCAAAATCATTGGGCGCTTTATGACGAAGGAAGAAGCCAAGGCCGAGGAAGACAAGGGGAACCACGTGGTGGAGACGGAACAAGGGTACCGTCGCATCATTGCCTCTCCCAAGCCCATCGACATATACGAAATTGACGCCATACGCACCCTGCTTGACGCCGACCAGATCGTCGTGGCCGCCGGAGGCGGCGGCGTTCCCGTGTTGGAACAGGGCACGCGGCTTAAAGGGGCGAGCGCCGTTATCGAGAAAGACTATACGGCAGCCAAACTGGCGGATTTGGTGGATGCGTCCACATTGATGATTCTAACCTCTACCGAACGGATGAAGTTGCAAGTCGGAACGAAGAACGAACGGGAAATTGGCGCCATCGACGCCAAAGAAGCCCTCCAATATATAGAGGAGGGGCATTTCGACCCTGCGACGACGCTGCCCAAAATGGACGCCTCCGTCTCCTTCGTCACCGCCGGGTCAGACCGAACGGCCATCATCACAAGCGTGGATAAGGCCCTCGACGGCATGAACCAAAAAACAGGGACGAGGATCAGCGCGAAGGCAAAGTGAGGACTACGGGGTCCCATGGCTGTGAGCTCGCTCACAGAGCCATGGGACCCCGTAGTCCGAGCGCGCACGCGTCCTTGGACGACCCGCGTAGCGGGGAGTACAAGGGCCTTCGCGCCGCTTGGGGCAAGGGCCTTCGCGCCGCTTGGGGCGGGTGCCTTCGCACCGCTTGGGGCGGGGGTGCCTTCGCGCCGCTTGGGGCGGGTGCCTTCGCACCGCTTGGGGCGGGTGCCTTCGCGCCGCTTGGGGCGGGGTTGCCTTCGCGCCGCTTGAAGCGGGGTTGCCAACCCCGCCCCAACATATCACTTGACAAAACAAAAAAAATCGGCTATGATAATTTCAAATCACGATTATAAAATCACGATTTGAAGAATCAAGGTGCCTTCCCATGTTTATCGGACGCAAACGCGAGCTAAGTTTTTTTGAAGAAAAATACAATGCGCCCGGCGGACAGCTTGTTGTGTTGTATGGGCGGCGGCGGATTGGAAAAACAGAAATGCTGTTTCAGTTTGCCGAGGGCAAGCCGCACGTCTTCTACTCCTGCCGTGAGTTGTCTGACGCAAAGCAGCATGTCGCATTCATGGAGCGCATGTAAAAAAGTGGCATTTCCGCAACAAAATATTCCGCATTCGAAGACTGGGAATCCGCTTTCAAAAGCATCTTAGAACTACCGAGCAATGGTGGGAAAAAACTTCTCATCATTGATGAATTTCCTTATATGTGTAAAGGCAATCCGTCCATTCCATCCATTTTGCAAATACTATGGGATGAAGACCTGAAGAATCAAGACGTTCTGATTATCCTGTGTGGCAGTGCAATGAGCTTTATTGAAAAGAACATTCTGTCGGAAAAGAAACCACTTTACGGCCGTGCGACCGGCATTTACAAGATGAACGAGTTGCCTTTTGAGGACGCCATCCAATTTTTCCCCCATTATTCAGACGAGGACAAGATGTTGGCGTATGCGCTTTTAGGCGGGATTCCTCATTATCTGCGGCAATTTGACCCCCTTCTTACTTTACGGGAAAACACGATCAAGAACATATTAACCAAGGGCTGCGTTTTATACAATGAAATCGAATTTTTAATCCGTCAAGAGTTGCGCGAGCCCGCCTTTTACAATACCCTCATCGAAGCAATTGCGCTCGGAAATACACGGCTCAACGACATCCACATGAAGACCCAACTCGACAAAGCTAAAATCAGCGTATACTTGAAAAATTTAATGGAGTTACAGATATTAGAACGTGAATTTTCAGTGCTTTCAGGAGACAAGGAGCAAGCAACTTCGACCCGGGGTCTATATCGAATTACGGATAATTTCTTCCGCTTTTGGTTTAGTTTTGTATTTCCCAACCTGTCCGATTTGGAAATCGGCGACGCAGAGGGCGTGTTCACCTATGCAGTTCAACCACAGTTAAACGATTTCACTTCCTCTGTCTTTGAAACAGTTTGCCGCTCATTTATACGCAAGAAAAACCAACGGGGCGAATTGCCGTTCCGCATTTCCAAGCTGGGCAGATGGTGGGGAAAGCTGAATCAAACCATTGCCACGGATAGCGAAAAAGGACAAACAACCTCGGTGGATGCCGAAATCGACATCGTGGCAGTCGACGCAAAATCTACAAACTACATCCTCGGCGAGTGTAAATTCCGCAACTCTCCAATGGACGCCGCCAACCTTGTCCATCTAAAAGAAAAATCATCAGTTGCGAAAAAGGGGGCTTCCATTCAGTACGCCCTATTTTCCAAATCGGGCTTTACAAAAGGGCTGGCCATACAGGCGAACGAAGACAAAGCCCTCACGCTGTTCTCACTTTCAGACGTCATAAGCGGATGACAAACGAAGATTACCGAGCCCCGCCTTCCCTCCTGCCGATTCTGATTCTGATTGCCAACCATCCTAGTCAATTCTGATTCTACAGACGTCGCCACCCGTCTTCACGCTCTCAATCAACGAGACGGAGACATCTCGTCCCAGAATGTAGTCGAACATTTTTTTCGTGTATCCCAGCGTGCAATAGCACCATGTCCTTGACACAGGCTTGTCCACCCGTTTCACACACGAGCAATAACACGTGGGATACACCAAAAACAACGCACCATCCACATATTCCAACGTAAACCCTTGATTGAGGCCGTTCGCCCGATTCACAAACTCTTCCACGTCCGCGCAGGACTGGTACAGCTTAGCCAACTTCCCCATCTCAATGCCTAAAATGCCTCATGTTGGTAAACACCATGGCGATTCCGTACTCGTTACATTTATCAATGGATTCTTGGTCCCTGATGGAACCCCCCGGCTGGATAATTGCCGTAACGCCCGCCTCATGCGCAGCCTCCACGCAATCGTAAAATGGGAAATAGGCGTCGGACGCCAGTACGCACCCCTTTACCACGTCCTCATTAATCAACTCCCTCGCGTGTTCAAAACTCTGCTTGGCCGCCCAGATGCGGTTCACTTGGCCAGGCCCAATGCCGATGGACTGCTTGTCCTTCGCAATGGCGATGCCGTTGGACTTGACGTACTTGACCACCTTCCATGCAAACTGTAAATCCTCCATCTCCGACTCCGTCGGCGCCTTCTCCGTCACCACCTTTAATTCCCCTTCCGGATACAGCTTGGCGTCAATCGTCTGTAGGATTAGTCCGCCGTTCACCTTCTTCATGTCGTATGCGTTCTCATTTTGCGGCACGGCCACGTCTGCAAGTTCCAATAAGCGAACATTCTTCTTCTTCCTAAGCAGCGCCAAGGCTTCCTCGTCATAGGCGGGCGCCACCACGACTTCCAAGAAGACCTCTCCCATCTCCTTGGCCACCTCCAAAGTCAATTTGCGGTTGCACACGACGATGCCCCCATATATGGACACCTTGTCCGCTTGGAACGCCTTCTCCCAAGCCTTGTATACGTCGTCCGCACTGCCCACCCCGCAAGGGTTGCCATGCTTGCATGCCACGACCGTCGGTTCGCTGAATTCCTTGAGCAACTCCAACGCCCCATTCGTATCATTTATATTGTTAAAGGACAACTCCTTGCCGTTCAATTGCTTGGCGTCCACGAGCGAACCCTCCTTCTTGCCAACCTCGCGGTAGAAAGCCGCCTTTTGGTGTGGGTTCTCGCCATACCGCATGTCCTGAACCTTCTCGAAGGTCATGGTGAAATGGTGGGGCAACTCGAAGTCCCGTCTCTCCTTCTTGATGTAGTCCGCTATCATGGCGTCGTAGTGGGCCGTGTGCGTGAACACCTTTTGCATCAGGTAGAACTTGGTGGCCAGCGACACCTCTTTTTCCTCTTCCAATTCCTTGAGGACGACTTCATAATCCTCCGGCTCCACCACCACCGCCACGTCCTGGTAGTTCTTGGCCGCCGAACGCAACATGGTAGGCCCCCCAATGTCAATGTTCTCGACGGCTTCCGCCCTCGTCACGCCCTCTTTCAAAATCGTCTCCCGAAATGGGTATAGGTTGACCGCCACAATGTCGATGGTTCCAATCCCCAGCTTCTCCAACTGCGCCATGTGTTCCGGATTGTCCCTCATTGCCAACACGCCCGCATGGATGGTCGGATGCAATGTCTTCACCCGCCCGTCCAAACACTCCGGGAACCCCGTCAACTCGGCAACCTCCATCACGTCCACGCCCGCCCCTTTGAGCTTGGCGTACGTTCCCCCTGTGGAAATAATCTCCACTCCCAATTGGCTCAGCCTTTCTGCAAATTCCACAATACCCGTCTTGTCCGACACGCTGATTAACGCCCTCATCACAACTCTCCTTTCATTTTCGCGCCTAATGGCACAACCATATAATTCGTCAAAAAATACCGCCTACGCAAACATGACGTGCATACACGGTTACCCAGGCGGTCGGCATTCAAATTCATAGTAAGAAAGTCCTCGTACTCCACATGGGTTGTCCCATTCCCCATAAGGGTTCCGCCAGTCATACGAGGTATCTGAGATAAAGTCTATACCACCCATGGAAATAAGTCAAGCAGTTTTTCATTCCCCGAAGTTACGAGGGCGTCCGAACCCCATCCTATTGGAACCCATGGCGTCCACGTCAATATGGGAAGCGTCGACAAACCCTTCCCGGGAGGCCGCCTGAGCCTCGCTCGTGCTTGCGATGGATCCGTCCAGCTGCCCCTTGACGCTCTCCGCCCTAAGCAGGCAGAACCCCCTCAACGCCTCGTTTGCTTCCTCAAACTCGTCATAGGTGCAAAAGGACGTCGGGTCTTTTTCTACATAGGGGGCAATCAAGGCGACGGCGCCATCGTACATTTTCTCAAAATCGCCGCTTTCAAAATACCCTTCTATGAACTCCCCAAAAAGTGAGTGGTAACGCCCCAGATACGTTTCATCACTTAACAACCGGTTAAGCAGGGGGCGCTCTTCCATTGCCGCTCCCGACACGGGCGTGTCAATTGGGCAATTCACCAATGTCGTGGCTCTGTCCGTCGTCGTCTCGTCTGTCGTTTCCGTCGCCGTCTCGGTTGCCGTCTCCGTCGTCGTTTTCGTCGAACTCGAATCCCCCCTCGGGCCGCCACCCATGTCGCCGCCCATGCTAAAGGCTCCAAATGCAAGATTATAGTCCCATGCAATCATGGACATTGCTCCATCCTTCTCATAGAGGTAATAGTTGTGGAGCATGCTCCCCGTGTAACTGTCAAAATTCAACAGGTAGTCGTGTGCCACAAACTGAACCACCCTCGCCTAAAGGCGAGGGTTTTGACCCCATTATACAGACAATAAGCCATCAAGGCTGCTCCGTGAAGCTTGGCCTGAAAGAGTACCAAATTCTAGAGCTCCTCATGCAAAACAGCGGTCAAATCATTCCGAAAGAACGCTTTATCGAAAAGATATGGGGGTTCGATTCCGAGGCCGAGTACAACAACATCGAAGTTTACGTCTCGTTCATACGGAAAAAGTTGGCCGCCATCGGCTCCGACATGCAGGTCAAGGCAGCCCGGGGCGTTGGCTATACATTGGAGGGACGACATGATACAACGGCTGCGCCTTAAATTCATGGCAATTACGATGGGCGTTCTCATCGCAGTATTCGGCGTCGTGTTCCTGACGCTGAACATTTTCATGCAGACGAGCAGCGTCCGCCAAACCAACCAACTGCTGCAAACCGTTGCGGAAAACGATGGTTTTTTCTTTCCACCAAGAGGGGGAGGCCCCCCCCGACAGACAAGTGCCTCCCTCGCAGTTTGGGCCCCAACCCGAAATGATGCGTGCCGGACGTTATTTCTTCGTAAAACTCGGCCAACGCGACGAGGTGTTGGAAACCAACTTTGAAATGATGTTTGACTTTACGGAAATTGAAAACGCCGTTGACGATTATCGGCGCCAACGTTGACATCCTGGAAAATGAAACGGGGCCAAACACGAGGATGCGGCACATCAAAGACCAAACGGACAGGATGAACCTGCTCATCCGCGATTTGCTGACGCTTGCCAAGGCGGACGAACACAACGCCGCCATGGTTGTGAACGCCTTCAACCTAAGCAAAGCGATTGAAAATACCACATTGGAATTCGAAAGCTCCGCCTTTGAGTCGAAGAAACACCTTGTTTTTGACGTGGAAGACGGCATTACGTACACGGGCAACGAACCACAAATCAGACAATTGCTCTCCATCCTTATCGACAACGCCATAAAGCATTCCAACGAACAAGGCGAGATAAAGGTTACGTTGAACCGGCATAATGAAAGCGTACTCCTATCGGTATACAATACCGGCCCCGGCGTTTTGGCGGAGGAAAAGGACAAGATTTTTGACCGCTTTTACCGCAGTGACGATTCCCGTTCAAGGAAAACCGGCGGCTACGGACTGGGGCTTTCCATTGCCCAATCCATCGTAACGGCCCACAAGGCGAAGATTGCCGTCACCGGGAAGGCCGGCGAATGGATTGTGTTTACCGTTACATTTCCTTAACCCCGCCAACGTCGCCGCCACCGAGGAATTAACCCCGTCGTATTGCTTCGACGATACTTCCACCCCGCAGCCTCGAAGCCGCAAAGCGCATAATCACCCATGTGATGGCCAACACCCCAACCACGCACTCCAACACCGCCAACCATGGGAATTGATATGGAAATTCCACGGAAAACAGGAACACCCGGTACATTAGAAACGAGCTTGCCGCACCTATCGGCAGACCGATGAAGAGCGCTTTTACGGAACATAAGACACTTTCAAGATTCAGCATCCGCTTTAACCCCTCCGGCGTCATCCCAACGCTCTGCAATATTGCAAATTCGTTTGAACGCATGCGTATATTGGTTGATATGGTACTGATGACATTGGTCAGCCCAATCAGCGTCAGCATTCCAACAAAACCATAAATGAACACCATGATCAGGTTGTTTACATTTTTCACGGCGGCAGAAGCCGCCTTAACGTCCAACACGCTAGTCGTTATGGATTTTCTTTTGAACTCCGAAAGCTGCTCGGCCAGGAGCTTATCCGCATATTCCACAAAGTCTTCCGTATCATCCGACATGGCAAACCAGTAATGGCCGTTTACGTCAATCTCCGGCACAAGCACCGCAATGTCCGTCGCCGACGCCACCCTCATGACTTCATTTGGAACCTCGTCCACCGTGAGTTCCCCCTGCAAGGGCATTTCCAATATAGAAGAGTCCAAACCCGTCAGTCGCAACGTCTGGGCGTCAAATTCATATGGCTTGAATTCCGACTTTTTACCGTTAAGGTTGAACTTGACGCGGTTAATGAGAATGTTTGACCCCGTCGGCACGCCCGCCTTCCCACATAATTCTTCATAATGCTCCCTATCCGCCGCTATAAGTGCAACCCTTGCTTCATATTCCTCCTGGTCGTCGGAATAATCATACGGGTCAAGCGCATCCTTCATCCTCCTTGTCAACATCTCACCCGGCAAGGTCGTCGTGTAGAAAAAGTCATTGGCGCCGACGCCAAATACCTGCGTGTCGCCACGTTCACGCATCATGCTCGTTATCGCCGCCACCTTGTCATATTCCAACGTCGTCCATTCTGCAAACGTCCCTATAACGTCCGCATTGATTTCAGGATAAAACATGTCCGTTATCTCGCCGGCTTGGTTTCCCAAGGTGGCGGCAATGATGAACAGTATAATGCTGATGGTAAGCGACAGGGTGGTCGCGCGAAAATTCTTCCTGCTGCGTCTGAGCGATTGATGCGCCAAGGTTCCTTCAAATCCAAACATCTTCCTTATGAGACGGTTTTCCTTCCTTTTCCTTGATTTGATTCTGGCCTCGCCTTTTCCCCTAATGGCGTCAATCGCGGCAATTTTGGCGGCTTTTCTTGCCGGAAGCCACGCCGACAGCAGCACCGTAAAAAATGAAATGATAATCGAGGCGATAATCGCCTGCCAGGCAACCATAAACGGTAGGTTCAATTTTTGTTCATTTATTTTGTTCAGTCCCACCAACAGATGATTGGCAATCTTTATTCCTACCAAATCCACGAATACGCCCAACGCAATTCCGACGGGAATCCCGATTATGGAGAGCAACGCGCCTTCATAGACGACGGTCGCCGCAATTTGTCTCTTGGTCGCCCCCGTACTCTTTAAAATCCCAAACTGTGCCGTACGTTCCCCACTGCTCACACGGAATGCATTGGACACGACGATTACGGAAATCGTTATGATGACGACGCTTAAAAACGCAACCATGCCAAAAAGCGTGTTGGAGTACATCTCTCTTTCATGATAATCCGTACCCAGCAAATCCTTAAACATGGCGTTTCCACTTGCGGCAAAGCTACAGACGGCGGTTATCATGGCAACCGACAGGGCGACGCCCAAAAGCGTCCAGATGGTACGCCTGCGATTGATAACGAGTTGGCTATACGCCAATTTTGCAGTCAGCTTCATTGGCCCATCACCTCGTCCCTGATAATTTGGCCGTCGTCAATGGTAATGATGCGGTCGGCCTGCAATGCAATTTTCTCATCATGCGTAACGAGCAACAGCGTCTGATGGAATTTTTTGTTGGACATCTTTAAAAGATCAATGATTTCACGGCTTGCCTTGCTATCCAGATTCCCCGTCGGCTCGTCAGCCAAAATCAACGCCGGATCATTAATCAGCGCCCTGCCGACGGATACCCGTTGCTGTTGCCCGCCGGAAAGCTCGTTGGGCAGGTGTTTCGCCCTGTTTGACAATCCGATTGTCTCCATAATGACCCGCAGCTTCTCACCATCCGGCTTGCGGTTGTCGAGCAAGTATGGCAGCATGACGTTCTCTTCCGCAGTCAGCGTGGGAATGAGGTTATAAAACTGATAGATGATTCCGATATTTCGTCGGCGAAAAATGGCAATCCCACTTTCGTTCATTCTATTGACTTCTTTCCCGTCAATGGTGACCGTTCCCGATTCCGGATGGTCAACCCCGCCGATTACGTGCATCAACGTCGACTTTCCGGAACCGGACGCACCAATAATGGCGACAAATTCTCCTTTTTCAACGTTAAGGTTGACTCCGTTCAACGCCACGACGGTGGTATCGCCTTTTCCATATGTCTTCGTTACATCCTTTACTTCCAATATGGCCATTCTCTTCCCTCCCAGTTTCTTTGATGATTGATGTTTTCTGATACTGCGGACTGCTCCGCATTTCATGGCATCATTGTACCAAGGGAAAGTGACTTTACCGTGACTATCCTTATGCTGAAAGTGACAATTTCGTCACTTATAGAATTTCAACGTAAACGTGGCGCCGAAACCCTTGCCTCCGCCATCCACTTCGATGTCCCCGTTTTGTCCGCGCATAATTGCCAAGGCAAGCGGCAAGCCGATACCCGAGCCCTTCTCGCTTCTGGAGCCCTCAAATCGTTTGAACAAACCAGGAATCTCCGTATGCGGAATACCCTTCCCTCCATCCGTAACGGAAATCCACGCGCAAATTGGATTTTGTCCCACCTCTACACGAATCATTTTATCATTCTCAGAATATTCAGATGCATTTTTCAATATATTCGTCAACGCCTCCGCCGTCCAATGCGAATCACACAACAACTCCGCCCCTCCGGCAACTTCGACCTGCTGATTTTTCATCTCCATTAAGATGTGAAGCGGGTCGAGCGCCGACGCAATCAGCTTGTCCGACTGTATACGTCCCATTGAAAATTCCACGACCCCGGCGTCAAACCTTGCCATTTTCAAAAGTGCGGACACCAACCATTCCATTCGCAAAAGACCCGTCCTGATATTGGTAATGAACTCAACCCGCTTCTCCGACGGCGCATCTTCAAGCAAATCCGCCATAATCATCATAGAAGTGAGCGGCGTCTTCAATTGGTGTGAAATGTCAGCCAACACGTCCTTCAACATGTCGCCATCCTCTTTGAGAACGTCAACCTGCTCCTTCCTTATATTCGCCAGTACGTGAATGTCATTCTTGAGTATGGAAAAAGCGCCTTCCCGATTGTCGCGTAAATCAACCTCCTGCCCGTCAATAAGCTTCTTTACGTCTTGTGACAACTTCTCCAGCTTCCGCTTACGAATCAGCACGATAGCCCAACCCCCTCACCGTTTCAATCCTCACGGCGCCACCAAGCTTCTCCCGCAACCGTTTGATATACACCGTCAGGGTATTGTCCTCGACGAAATTCCCCCCCGAATCCCAGATGTTCTCCAATATCTGCGAACGCGAGAGTATCTGTCCCTTGTTCGAGGCAAACGTGAGAAGAAGACGGTATTCCAACAACGTAAGCTCCAACAACGCACCCTCCATATACGCCTTTCCCGCCGCCGTATCAATGGTGACTCCGCCCAGCTTCAAGACAGACGAGCGATTCTCTTCACCATGCGCATGCAGGGCGCGCTTTAACCTGGCAAGCAGCTCCTGCAAACGAAAGGGTTTCGTAACATAATCCTCCGCACCACCCTCAAACGCCCTGACGATGTTGCCCTCGTCATCCACCACCGTCAGAAAAACAACGGCCGTATCCGTCCCCCGCAACGCCTCCCGCACGTCAAAACCCGTACCATCCGGAAGCTGCATGTCCAAAATCGCCAGATCAAAAAGCTGCTCCGCAATCGTCTTCCTCGCCTCCCCAACGCCCGTACAATGCGTGACGGCGTACCCCTCCTGCTCAAGCGCATACAGTAGCCCCGATGAAATCATCGCATCGTCTTCAACCAACAGAATCCTATTCTTCATCCCGTCACCCCCTTGCCCTCCTCTATACTCCCCATCACTCATACACCTTCTATAACTCTATTAATTTCCGCAAGGCGGCTTCCATCCAGAACTCATTGGATTGGAAAACTCCACCTTTTTCATAATCTCATTCTCGTACTTAATTATACGCACAAATTGCAAGAATTTCAATCCAATATATGACTAATGTATGCGTCTTGGCGTATTTCGTAGTTCCATCCACGGGCCAACGAATCTTTTGCTTGACAAACGAATTGCAATAATGTAAAATTACATTATGGAGGTGATTATACATGAATCGTGAAAGTTTTACGGAAATCCTGTCCCAAAAAATCAAGTTGATACGCACGGAGCAAGGATATTCACAAGGACAAATGGCGGCGATATTGTCCATTTCCAACAAAACGTTGGTAGAGGTCGAAAAAGGGCGCAGCCGTTTGAGTTTTTGCATCGCAGTCGCAGTTGCGGTAATTTTTGAGGACAGCGAAATTATCGGAATGGTTTTGGGCGGCGACGTAAAGGACAGTGTGAAATCCTTGGCGTTGGAGCATTACGAGAATTTGCCCCAGACTATGGGTGGAAAAGTGTGGTGGAGAGACATGGACACCACCCAGACGTATAAACTCCAACAAAACATAATTTCACAACACTATCGTATTCTCACCCATGACGACCGCCGTATATGCAGCTCGTTTGATGGAGAATATGTAGAACATAGGTTTCGAGAACTGAACGGGGGGGAAGGGACGTGAAACCATCTTTATTACTAAAGTTTTCCGCTTTTGGTTTGAGCACCATAATGTTCCGACGAAAAAAAGTAATTTGGGGAACCATAATCCTTACCGACAAGTGCAACCTTTCCTGCAAGCACTGTGCCGTCAACAACATAACTGCAACCATTTACCCATATGAGCAAATCCAGGGTGAAATGCAGTCGTTGTACAAAATGGGCGTCCGTATTTTGTTCTTCTGCGGTGGGGAGACATTTTTGTGGAGTGACGGCGGTAAGAATCTCCGCGATTTAGTGGTGGAGGCAAAACGAATGGGGTTCTTACTTGTCAACGTGGTCACGAACGGAACCTTTCCCCTTAACTTGCCGGAGGCGGATTTGATTCTGCTTAGCCTGGACGGTGGTCGGGACACACACGCTTCGATTCGTGGCGAAACCTATGACGAGATTCTGAAAAACATTCGTGGGGCAACGTCCGACAAGAAAGAATGCTGCCGGGTTATTGAGATTTTGACAAAGCGGGGATACCCCATCTTTAATTTGACCAGCGCGTTCCCCTACTTGGTCAACAATGACTTTAAGACCCCTTGCTTCCAATGTGTCGTAATGGAGAACGGCAACCTTCGCGTCATTGGGGACATGCTACGGACCTACTTAAAATATATATAGGAGAAACCACATGAAGTTACTTACATCGGCCGTGCGTTCATGGCTGACCCGCTCACTAGAGCCGTTTCAATTTACCGACGTTTACGACAATGCATTGGAGTATAATAGTATAGAGTCATTAGGGCTTTATGTACACATCCCTTTTTGCAAACAACTTTGCTCCTTTTGTCCTTATTGCAAGCAATTGTACAACCCAGAACATGCATCGGACTACCTCCAAGCGCTTTTACAAGAGATAAGGCTGGTATGTGCCGAACAAGGCAAGAAAAAAAACGTTACCAGCCTGTATTTTGGAGGCGGCTCTCCCGCTTTGCTGGTAGATGGTTTGGGACGCGTTATATCCGAATTACAGAAATATTTTAACATTATGGACGGGATTGGCGTTGAGTTGCACCCGAACGATGTAACGGTAGAGACACTGCAAAAACTGAAAGCGGCGGGAGTGACCCGCATCAGCATTGGAATACAGTCCTTTGACCAAGCGGTGCTACGGCAGTTGGGGCGCAAGCCAATAGACTATGGTCGGATTTTTCACGCCATTCAAACCGTGCCTTTTGACACCGTTGCGATGGACTTCATCTTTGCCTTGGAAGGGCAGACGTTCGAGACAGTGGCGGCCGACATTGACGCCGCTTTCCAAAACGGGGCAAACCACATTGCACTATACCCGTTCATTGATTTTTCATTTTCAAAAAGTGGGATAAGAAAAATGAAGAAACGCCAAATGAAGTCCCTCCTTTTTCAAATTTCCGAGTATTGCGAAAGCCAAGGATACGTCCGTGATTCCATTTGGACTTTTGGGAAACCCGGGGTGGACAAATATTCCTCCATGACGCGGGATAATTTTCTGGGATTTGGCTGCTCGGCCACCACGTTGCTACAAGACCAATTTAAAATCAACACGTTTTCCGTCGAAGCTTACGCCAATAGAATAAGGGGCGGCAAACTGCCCACCGCCCTTACCATCCGCTTCTCCCAACGGCAAAGAATGGTTTACTGGCTGTTTTGGCGATTCTATACCACGTTACTCCATCCACGGGATTTCAGGGACGCCTTTGACGTTTCGCTACGGAAGGCGTACGGTGCCGAATTCCGGTTGGGACGATTGCTTGGACTGGTAAAAAAGGAAAACGGGGTTTACCGTCTGACCACCAAAGGCGTCTTTTACTATCACCATTTTGAAGGGTATTACACCTTGGCGTATATTGACCATATGTGGAATACGATGCGCCAGGAACCTTTTCCAAAGGGGTTGTCATTATAATGGCTTTTGCAAATCTGCGCCACCCAAGGAAGACGTCACAGACGGCATGGGTGGCATGATTAGCGAGGTTGTCTCCGCAAAACCATAAATCCCAGTCATAATAGTCCAATATGAAGTGTTTGACCTTCACATCATATTCCCTTCCGTTTTCTTATTTTTTTCCACGAATCGACCTAAAAATGTCGTACATTCTCCCGTCATCTTTAAATTCATAGAGAACCTCTTCTCCCGTGTCCCCATCAAAAACTCTAATCCAATAAATCCCATCAAGATTCAAATCCTCAATAATTCCTTCTCCATAATCATATAGCGGCAAATCCTGATAATAATAATAGGTCCTCCACGTCGGCCCCGTCTCACTCCGACCATCCGCCAAACTCCGTCCTTTCGCATTCATAGCCTTCTCTAGATATGCTATTTGCTCAGGGTCGGTAATGAAAAACGGCCCCTCCTTATCCGACTCCATCCTCAACTTCGTCACGTCACCAACGGCAAAATTCCAGTACTCTCCCTTTTTTTTCAGTTTTTCCTTGATGTCTTTCCGGCAGTATAATATGGGGAAGCCAAGCCTTTTCACAACAAGTAGCCGCTCCTCCTCCTCCCCTTCCACCGAATAAACACCATCAAACCGAGCAAAATGAAGAAAAAAGATGAGTGGCCAATCACTGGTTCTACCCCTGATCGTTCCAAGTTTTTTACCAATGTCATATGTCTTGGAGCTAATAGGAGTCTTAACGTATTTTGCATTATTATAAACAAAACGATTCTCCGCCTTATTATATACCGCCACAAAATGTCGTACTTCATTCACAAAGAAAATCGTACGATACAACAAATAACATGCCACAAGCACCAACATTACCTTGCATATAGTGCGCCCCTTCTTTTTTTCCCCTTCATTTGTTTCGGTCGAATAATCCTCTCCCGCCCTTCCACTCTCATCAATATATCCCATATCCACCACCTGTTATTCTTACCTTTGAACCCAAGTGACTCCACGCAAGTCATGCTAACCCAAACGCCGCGTCAAAGTTTATCATCTGAATCAAACTTAACCGACAACTCCGTATGGCCATGAATCCTAAAATTCTGACCATATCCCGAAAGATTCAACTCGTTCATCTCCGTTGCGCTTACCAGTCCAACAATTACATTAATATCCACATCCCAATTGTAATAATCCAACAGGAAGTATTTGACCGTCACTTCATATTTCCCCCCATTATTTGTGCATTTCGCCACCATCCCCGCCTCAGCTTCTCCAAATGACACAAAATTGAGAGGATGAGACAATGCAACCTTTACTCCATCCTTATAATTTGCAAATTGTAACGGTTTTAATGGGGAGGTTCTTATGTAGCATGTCTCGCCGTCCGGCACTATATCCCTACACGCACGCAGCATTTTTTTCATATTCCTCTTAAATGGTGCGGCGGCTGGGCCAAATAGTTCCTTTGTAAAGGAGGAACCACCTACCGAGCGATATAGCCGCTTATGCACATCGTCCTCGCCAAGCTTATAATCCTCGCCTGTACCGTCCAAAAAATAATCAATTAACTTACCCGCTTCCGATGCTCCGAAAATAGCCGCTTGAGTTCTTGCTCTCGCCACTATATTAAACAATCTTACCATTTCATCTGGTAACCTTATTTTTCCCGCCTCATTTTTTCTATCCTGCTTCTCTTTTTCCACATCCGCTAACATCATATTGCTGAACGGAACGACGTTAAAGGTATCCAATCTCATAAAATCGGCCGTACTCTTTTTGGGCTTTAAATCGTCATTATCAAGCATCCCATCCCCATCCGTGTCTGTACTTCCAGGATTTGACCTGTGATTAAAATAATAGGCAACAATCTCTTCTCCCGTGCCTTCTATCTTTATCCTTTTATATTTGTATGGTTTCCCATTCTCAAGGCTCCCGTTCCCATTCATCTCACGAAAATCTGTCAGGGTGTCTGTATCCGTGTCCTTTTTTGTAGGGTCTGAATACATTATTTTACCATTTGCGCACAACATTCCTGACGTCTCATACACGTCGTACAGTCCGTCTCCGTCACTGTCGTTCGTGTCAATACTGCCAAGCGTGTCCTCCTGAACCTTGTACATCAACTCAACCAACTTCGCCGCCTCGTCCACGAAGTAGTACTTGCCTCC
>QMCE01769632.1_pt1 | contig 23276 bp, 33 predicted proteins | sample 1821851 | NCBI WGS metagenome assembly QMCE01 (sample SAMN09453174, study PRJNA476694) | Termite gut metagenome, whole genome shotgun sequencing project. | isolation source: worker | host: Odontotermes sp. | place: South Africa:Pretoria | collected 2016-01-28 | reverse complement strand
TTGGGAAAAATAATCGCGAGAAGTATGAACAATGGAAACGCGGTGTATTTAACATGGGAAGCGGATGAGTGGGCCGAGCACTATGTAATTATGAAAAAGGAAATGTCATCCGAAAGCAATATCGATTTTGATGATGATGGTGATGTGCTGGAAACAATATCCGGCAAGACAAGTTACATAGACAATAATATTGACCCCGGAAAAAATTATGCCTATCGGCTGGATAAAAAACGGGGAAATAAAATTCAAAAAGGTGAAGAAATAACGGTTTTTGAAAAAACTCTATCGGACCCGTTTGGGAAAAATAATCGCGAGAAGTATGAACAATGGAAACGCGGTGTATTTAACATGGGAAGCGGATGAGTGGGCCGAGCACTATGTAATTATGAAAAAAGAAATATCATCCGGAAGCGGTATTATTTTTGAAGATGACGATGTGTTGGAGATAATATCCGGCAAGACAAGTTACATAGACAATAATATTGACCCCGGAAAAAGTTACGCCTATCGGTTGGATAAAAAACGGAGAGATGAACCAATCATCGAGGGATCGGAAATAACAATGTATGAAAGGTCTCGCCTTGATCCGTTTCCTGATGCGGTAGTTATCGAGAGCATTAATAATGGAATGGCGCTCTCTTTGAGTTGGCGGAAAGACAACGGAGCGGATACATATATCGTTATGCGGAGCGAGGAAGGAAATTCCGGATACGGTGAATTTAAGGAAGCGTACCGGGGAGAGCAGCCGGTATACATAGACCGTTCAATTAAAAAAGATGCATCGTACATATACCGGCTGGATAAAGAATGGAATAAAAAAAAGTTTCCGGGATTAGAAATAACAACTTTTGGAAAAACTATTCCGGATCCGATTCCGGGAATAATAAGCGCAATGAGACGAGACGCGGGTTCTAGTGCGTATTTGACATGGGAAGCGGATGAGTGGACAGAATCGTATACGGTAGTGAGAACGGAAGTGACGAAAGTCGGAATTGATTTTGATAATGCGGAAGTGAGCAAACGGTCTGATGAAATAATAGGGAAGACAGATTATGTGGACAGCGGTTTGGATCCCTGGAAAAGTTATGCTTACCGCTTGGACAAGAGGCGCGGAGAGGCGGAAATGCCGGGAGAGAAAACAACAGTCTTGGAACAATTTCTGCCGAATCCGTTTCCCGGAACAATAAGCGCGGCGAGTCTAAATGACGGCTGGAGCGTGTCTCTGACATGGGAAGCAGACGCGTGGGCAGAACAGTACGTAATCATGAAAACAGAGACGGCTTCCGAAAGTAATATTATTTTTGATGATGATGATGTGCTGGAGACAATATCCGGCAAAACGAGTTATGTAGACAACGATATTGATACCGAAAAAAGTTACGCGTATCGATTGGATAAGAAGCGCGGGAACGAACCGGTAATAGAAGGATCAATAACGATATTTAAAAGAACCCGGCCTGATCCGTCTCCGGGAAAAATAACCGCGCAGAGCATAAGCAATGGGAAGAGAGCCTATTTAACCTGGGAAGAAGATGCCGGCGCTGATGAGTACCGGATTATGCGCTCTCTGAATGATGAAAGCGTTGTGTTCTTTAATCAGTTGAAAGATGGACAAAACGGATTTTACATGGAAGGAAAAACATCGGCATGGGACACTCAGCTTGAAGACGATAAATCATACCTATACCGGTTGGATACAAAGCGCCGTGATGATACAGGTTGGACTTATGGGGATGTCACCGTATTTTCACGAACCCGCCCGCTTCCCTATGGAGAAGCTCCCAAAGCCGATGGATTCCGAACGGACGGCATAATGTTGAAATGGAGTGCCGATGAAGGCGCTGATAGTTACATGGTTATGCGCCGCAAGGAACCCGTACAAAACAATATTGGAGATGCCGCGTTTAAACTTGTGGCAGAAATAGATGCTCCAGGTACCAGTTATCTTGATGAAGAAGTCCGGTCTGATCCCGGGAGACTGTATGAATACCGGTTAAAGAAAATACGAAACGGGGAGCCTTATGATTACTGGCCTCATATGACAACGCGCATGGTTGCCGCAGGCGTGGAAGAGGATGAGTATGATTCAAACGGAAAATCGAATGACACAGAAGAACAGGCAACGCTGCTTGACGGACCTCGGGAAGCGAATCTATATCTTTACCAATACAATGACGGTCCTAACATTGCCGATGATGATTGGTACAAGGTGTACCTTCCCGCAAGACATAGTGCCCATATTAGAGTGGTGTACGAAAATGGCAGTTCTGATGACGGTTATTTGCAACTGTACGAGAAATGGAAACCGGTGGAATACATTACGCACAGTACAGAATTCCTTATAAAAAATACCGCTAACTATCCGCAGTATGTGGCCTTTGCAATACAGCCTAATTCGTACAAGTTTTTAGAGGCTGGAGCAAAGGGGGGTATCGTTGCATATTCAATCGAGTCGTTTTCGACCAGCAGCAATTAAAGGAGGCAGCAATGAAAAGAAAAGCCAGAAAAATTATGTGGATAATTATTGCAGGCATAATGCTTGCCGGATGCGACTTGCCGACAAGTAATGCGGTGAAAGACAGAGAAGGATTTGCAGACATCGTACATGTTGAAAATTTTCGGGAAGATGCCGCAATCAAATTGAGCTGGCGGCGGGATGCCGGAGCAGATCGCTATATCCTCAAGCGCAGTGTAGACGGCCTCTACGGAGCGGGAGAATTTAAAACAATTTATGACGGCATTGAAACACTATACACAGACAGGGATGTTGAAGCCGATATCCGGTACTTGTACCGGCTGGACAAAGTATACAACGGCAATATACGTCATGGGGAAGAAACAAGCCTTGGAGTGGGCGCTCGCGGAGAGGTAGACCTCTACGAGCCGAATAACGGAAAGGAAACCGCTGTGGATTTAAGCGGTGAACGGAGCGGCACAATCTATTTTTACCGGTATTCCGACGGACGGACTTTGAACGATTCCGATTGGTATAGAGTTTGGATTGAAGCCGAAAAGGGTGCAAACCTTCGGATGATAGAAAGCAATGCCGGCACAGAAAGTTCCTTTTATATTTCGGTCCCGGGGAAATTCCCAATAAAAGTTATTGCTAATGAGACAGTGAGAATTGAACATGAAAACGGCGAATCCGGGTATATCTATTTTGGGATATATCCGGAGACAGAAATGTATGTGGCAAGCGATTCTACCGGCGGAACCATCCGGTCATATAAAGTGATACTTGATTCGGTGACCGGCAATGGTGACAACGGTGACGGCGGCAGCAATGATGACAACGACGATGGTAAGGACGGCGATAACGATAACGATAATGATGATAATGACGATGATGAGAACAGCGGCTCCGATGACGACAACGGCGACAATAACGGCGATGACAAGGATAGCGATGACACGGATAATGACAATGACGGCATCGGCGATGATGACGGTAATAACGACAACGGCAGCAATAATGACAACGACGATGGTAAGGACAGCGATAACGACAATGATGATAATGACGATGATGAGAACAGCGGCTCCGATGACGGCATCGGCGACAATAACGGCGATGACAACGATAGCGATGACACCGATAATGACAATGACGGCATCGGCGATGATGGCGACGATAACAAAGATGATGACGGTAATAATGACAACGGCGGCAATGATGACAACGACGATGGTCAGGACAGCGATAACGACAATGATGATAATGGCGATGATGAGAACAACGGCACCGATGACGGCATCGGCGACAATAACGGCGATAACAACGATAGCGATGACACCGATAATGACAATGATGAGAACAGCGGCACCGATGACGGCATCGGCGACAATAACGGCGATGACAACGACAGCGATGACACCGATAATGACAATGACGTCGTCGGCGATGACAACGATCCAGGGGACATCATCGAACAGAACGAACTTTTTAGCGAGATATCAGGTGTGATCCACTTTTTAACCAATGATAAAAAATACAGCGAAAAAAACCATACGTTTTGGCGGCGTCTTTCGGCAGACCAAACGCCGTCTGGCAGCATTAAGATGGATCTGCTTAAAGAGAGCGGGCACCGAAGCGGAGGCTATGGTTTTTTCTTCCGGGAAGGCAAGGTGAACGGCTCTGAATGTATGCTTACCGTACTTGTTCAAACAGGCGGAATGTATGCGATAGGGAAAGTCGTAGACGGTAAATACGAAGAAATTACCGCATGGAAAATCGGGAACACATTGCGGCAAGGCATCGGCATGTGGAATACCGTAGAAGTTTCCTGGGATGATGAAGAATATGTGTTATTTCTGAACGGAGTGGAGATAGACCGTTTCAGAGATATGTACGAACCCCGGTGTTCCGGAAACGGAAGCGGAGCCGCGGCAGTAGTAACAAGGCAGGAACAGTTTCCAAATAATCCTGTGTATGTGAGATATAGAAAGTATGAAAACTATGAGATCCCATAACAAAAAGTGTGTATAGAGCTATACTTCCGCTTGACAACTTCCGAGCTGCCTCTTGACACAAATCGTTTAATTTGGGAATATAATAAACACGGTAAACCCTGACGGTTGAACCGCGGGTTTGGAATTAACGCTTTGTTAATTCGCGATCTTTGAAATTTTTCCGGTTTTTAAAACCGGGTGATCACCGCGCGGAGCGGATAATCAGGAGGTGTAGACATATTCTGACGATTATCGATGTTTTTCCGGCGCGGAAATCTCGATGATCCAAACCGATCATCTAAAAGCGGAAACGTTAAAAGCGTATTCGCTCGGAGCAGTGTTGCTGGTGGGACAGGTGGAACGAGATGAAAATGAGGGTTTTGTTTTAAACGCCCGAGTTTTTTGTGAGAGTTCTCCTTTTATTCCCGATAAATATCCAATCTTCACTGTTTTTAGTTGAAATTTTATAGTTTGCATGTATCTTGTCATCTTTGTGATGTTCAAGTATACTTTCAAAACTTAAATCAATTTTTGTGTGCCTAAATAAAAGCAAGGAGGACACGTAAATGGCTAAAGATAAGTTCACTAGTACTAAAGTCCATATGAACGTCGGAACCATCGGTCACGTAGACCATGGAAAAACTACTCTCTCGGCGGCAATCACTGCTTACTGCGGTAAGAAATATGGTGATAAAGTGCTAAAATATGACGAAATCGATAACGCTCCGGAAGAAAAAGCCCGCGGTATTACCATTAATACCCGTCACTTGGAGTATCAGTCGGATAAGCGGCACTATGCGCATATTGACTGCCCCGGCCACGCCGACTACATCAAGAACATGATCACCGGCGCCGCTCAGATGGACGGTGCTATTCTGGTAGTTTCCGCGCCTGATTCCGTTATGCCCCAAACACGGGAACACATCATTCTGGCCCGCCAGGTAGGCGTTCCGAACATGATCGTATTCCTTAACAAAATCGACCTGCTTGACGATCCCGATCTGGTTGAATTGGTTGAAGAAGAAGTTAAAGACGTTCTTACCGCTAACGGTTTCCCCGGAGATGAAATTCCTATCATTAAAGGATCCGCTTTTAAAGCGCTTTCCGATATGGATAATCCTGAAGCGACAAAATGTATCGACGAATTGCTCAACGCGATGGATACGTATTTTCCCGATCCTGTCCGTGATGATGAAAAACCCTTCCTTATGCCTATCGAAGACGTATTCACCATTCCTGGACGCGGTACGGTAGTAACCGGAAAAATCGAACGCGGCGTTCTTAAATTGAACGAAGAAGTTGAAATTGTCGGAATCAGGCCCAGCAAGAAGACTGTTGCCACCGGTATCGAAATGTTCAACAAATTGCTTGAGGAAGGTGTTGCCGGATACAACGTTGGTGTTCTTCTCCGCGGTATCGATAAAAAAGAAGTTGAACGCGGTCAGGTTCTTGCCAAACCCGGTTCGATTACTCCTCACGTTAAGTTTAAGGGGCAGATTTACTGTCTTTCCCAGGCGGAAGGCGGACGCCATAGTCCTTTCTTTAGCGGCTATCGTCCTCAGTTCTATTTTAGGACCACTGATATTACCGGTACTGTAACGCTTCCCGAGGGAAAAGAAATGGTTATGCCCGGCGATAATACCGAAATCAACGGTGAGCTGATTCACCCCATCGCTATGGAAAAAGGACTTCGTTTTGCTATCCGTGAAGGCGGCAGAACCGTTGCTTCCGGACAGGTTATTGACATTATCGAATAGGTTTTGGATTGTGAAAAGTGTATCCCTGTCAATATGTATTGACTTCAATAGGTATTGATAGGGGCATTTTCTGGAGGAATAATGGCTAAGGAACGAATTCGCGTCCGTTTACGCGGTTTCGATGTTGAACTTATTGATCAAAGCGCAAAGTCCATTGTGCAGACCGTGCAAAAGGCCGGCGCAAAGGTTGCGGGACCTATTCCGCTTCCAACCCGCATTAACAAGGTAACGGTTCTTCGTTCGCCTCACGTTAACAAAAAGGCGCGGGAACAGTTTGAAATGCGGACCCATAAACGCCTGATCGATATTATCAATCCTTCTGCTGAAGTTATGGATTCGTTAATGAAGCTGGAACTTCCCGCGGGTGTGGATGTAGAAATAAAGCAGTAATCTGTTTTTTTTATGTAAGCATGATGTTTTAATGAAATATTAAGCTTTTTGTGCAAGAAAAATCCTTAAGGGTTTTTAATAAGCAGACGGTTCTGAGACCTCAGAATAGCGTGCTGTAGTTTTTGGAGTTGCAAGATGTTGGGTCTGATGGCCAAAAAAGTGGGCATGACACAGGTCTTCGATGAAAGCGGTAACTTAGTCCCGGTGACGGTTATGCGCATTGATCCGAATATTGTCATCGCTCAAAAAACCGAAGCCGAGGATGGTTATTCCGCGGTGGTTCTCGGTTTGGACGACATGAAAGAGAGTAGGGCGACAAAGCCCTACGCGGGACAGTTCCCGGAAAATATTAAACCGAAAAAGCGTTTAAGAGAGTTTCGGGATTTTGAAAAAGAATGCGCGGTAGGCGATTCTTTGGGAATTGAAGTTTTTGAAGGCTGCCGTTACGTCGATGTAACCGGTATTTCAAAGGGTAAGGGTTTTCAGGGTGTTATGAAGCGCTGGAACTTCGGCGGCGGGCGCAATACCCACGGTTCAAAGTTTCATCGCGAACCCGGTTCTACCGGTCAATCAACCTATCCCGGACGGACCTTTAAAAACGTAAAGATGCCTGGCCGCATGGGCAGGGAAAAGGTGACTGTCTTGAGTCTTAAAGTCGTCAAGGTAGATATGGAAAATCAGCTTATCATGGTTCATGGCGCTGTTCCCGGTAATAACAAGGGAATTGTGGTCGTCAGAACCGCGGTGAAGAAGTGATGAGGGACGACATGAATCGGACAGTATATTCCATTGAAGGCAAAGAACTCAGAAACATCGAATTGGACGAAGCCGTTTTCGGTCTTCCGATTAACGAAGATGTAATCTGGTATGCCATTAATAATGAATTAGCCAACAAACGGCTTGGAACAGCCTGCACAAAAGACCGCGGGGAAGTTCATGGTTCCAATGCCAGGCCGTATAAGCAGAAAGGTACCGGCCGCGCCCGCCGTGGTGATAAAAAATCCCCCGTAATTGTCGGCGGCGGTGTGGTATTTGGTCCCAAACCAAGGGATTTTTCTTACGCGATGCCTAAAAAGGCCAAGCGCCTTGCCATGAAAAGTATTTTAAGTTTGAAAGCTCAAAGCGATATGCTTAAAGTCGTGGAAGATTTTTCCATTGAGAACGGCAAGACCAAAGAGTTGGCAAATATCTTAAAGAGCCTGGGTGATAACGAAAGAACCGTTATCATTCTTAAAGATGATGATGAAATGATCAAAAGAGCCGGAAGAAATATTCCCCGGCTTACCTTCCTTTCATATAACCGCCTCAGAGCTCACGATCTTTTTTACGGCCGCCAGGTTATCGTGCTTGAATCCGCGGTAAAAAACTTGAGTGATTTTTACGGCGAAAATCCGGAAAAATCCGTTGAAGTCTCTGAAGGAGCCCAAGGGGGCGCGGAATGATATACGAGAACATATTGATTGAGCCGGTACTTTCGGAAAAAACAAATCAAATGCGGGAAGAAGGAAAATATACCTTCAAAGTTGATCTTTCCGCAACGAAAATTCAGGTAAAGGAAGCGGTTCGCAAACTTTTTAATGTGAACCCTATTTCTTGTACGATTATGGTTGTCGGTGGTAAGCCTAAGCGGCAGCGGTATAAATCCGGATACACATCGACTTGGAAGAAGGCTATTGTACGTCTGCCTAAGAACGAAAAAATCGGCCTTTTTGACGGCGTGTAAAGATAAGGGAGTTTAAGGTAACTATATGGGTGTTAAAACGTATAAGCCTATAACGCCGGGGATGCGGCAGCGGATCGCCCTTGATAATTCAGGGTTGACCACAGATAAGCCGGAAAAATCCCTTACTACAGGCAGGTCAGAGAAGGCCGGCCGCGGCGCAAAAGGCCGTATCAGCGTGTGGCATAAGGGCGGCGGACACAAACGCCGTTACAGGGAAATTGATTTCAGAAGGGATAAAATCGGTATCCCCGGAGTGGTTGCTACCATCGAATATGATCCTAATCGCACATCAAATATTGCTTTGATTAAGTATGCTGATGGCGAAAAGCGGTACATCATTGCCCCTAAAACCTTGAAGGTAGGCGCAAAGATTATGAGCGGCCCGGGCGCTTCCATCGAGATTGGGAATGCTCTGCCTTTGGAGAACATTCCTTTGGGATTCACCGTTCATAATGTTGAGTTAACCCTCGGAAAAGGCGGCCAGATGGTTCGTTCCGCCGGCGGCGGCGCTCTTATTGCCGCGAAAGAAGGCGATTATGTGACCCTCAAACTTCCTTCCGGTGAAATGAGGATGGTATTCAAGAAATGCTACGCCACCATCGGTTCCGTCGGAAATGAAGATTCAATGAACGTTCAGCTTGGAAAGGCAGGCCGGACCCGCTGGCTTGGTATCAGGCCTACGGTCCGCGGTATGTCTATGAACCCGGTTGACCACCCACATGGAGGCGGTGAAGGACGCAACAAGGGTATGCACCCTGTTACTCCCTGGGGCCAGCCTACGAAAGGGTATAAGACCAGGAATAAGCATAAACCATCTTCCCGGTTTATTGTCAGCCGCGGTAAGAAGAAATAGGAGAGAAGGGTGTCAAGATCTATAAAGAAAGGGCCCTTCATTGAGAAGAGCCTCTACAAGAAAGTATTGGACGCGAGTAAGGCCGGCGACAGGAAGATGATTAAAACCTATTCCCGTTGTTCCACCATTATTCCTGAAATGGTCGGCGGTACTATTTCGGTGTACAACGGAAAAACATGGATACCGGTATACATCACCGAAAATCTGGTTGGGCATAAACTTGGTGAGTTCGCGCCGACCCGGATTTTCCGCGGTCACGCGGGTTCCGATAAAAAGGCTGGGAAAAAGTAGGCGGTTATGGAAAAGAAAAGCGGTTACAAAGCGGTTACAAAGTTTCTTATCGCCTCCCCCTATAAGGTACGGCCGGTTGCGGATTTAATCCGCCGGAAAGCCTATCCGGAAGCGATGTCCGTTCTGGAAAATATGCCTCATAAGGGTGCCAAGCTGATCAGAAAAACCGTAAAATCGGCAGCTTCAAATGCCTTAAACGCAAACAAGAAGCTCGATGAAGACATGCTGTATGTCAGGGAAGTTATGATTGATGAAGGTCCCCGCCTCAAGCGGATTTGGTTCCGTGGAAAAGGCCGGGCCGATATGCTTCTTAAAAGAATGTGCCACATTACTGTGGTAGTAGATGAAACCGGAAAGGCGGAGGATTAAAGTGGGTCAAAAAGTTAATCCAATTGGACTCCGGATTGGTATCAATAAAACCTGGGCTTCACGCTGGTATGTGGATCCCAAAGAATATGCCAACACGCTTCATGAAGATTTAAAACTCAGAAAGTTCATCATGAACATGAGCGAAACCAAGGGCGCGGATATCGCGGAGCTGGAAATTATCCGGCATCCCCAAAGAATCACTATTGTGATTCATACGGCGCGTCCTGGTGTCATCATCGGGGTGAAAGGCGCAAATATTGAGAAAATCGGCGTAGAACTTCAGAAGATTGTCAGCAAAAAGGTCCAGATCAAGATTAAAGAAGTCCGGAACGCGGATAATAACGCGCAGATTGTCGCCCAGAATATTGCCCGGCAGCTTTTGGCAAGGGGTTCTTTCAGAAGAACCATGAAACAAGCCATCAGCAACGCGATCAAAAAAGGCAACGCTCAGGGTGTTAAGGTCAGGCTTTCAGGCCGTCTCGGCGGTGCGGAAATGTCCCGGACGGAAGAAGCCAAGGAAGGAAGGATTCCCCTTCATACCCTCCGGGCGGATATAGATTACGCTTTCGCCGAAGCCATGACCGGATTTGGTGTTATCGGCATCAAAGTTTGGGTTTACAACGGAATGAAGTACGGCAAGGAACAGAAAGAAGATGCGGGTGCTCTGGTCCGAAAGCGGCGTGAACGCACCCCGGCAAGGAGTTAAGGTATGCTGAGTCCTAAGCGTATAAAACACCGTAAAGTGCAGCGGGGTACGATGCCCGGCAACGCGACAAGGGGAAATGTTGTTGCTTTCGGCGACTTCGCCCTTGTTGCCATGGATCGGATGTGGATTACCAACCGGCAGATTGAAGCTGCCCGTGTTGCTTTGAATCGTAAAATTAAAAGGGGCGGAAAGGTTTGGATTCGGATATTCCCCGACAAGCCCTATTCCAAGAAACCCGCCGAAACCCGCATGGGTAAAGGTAAGGGAGCTCCCGAATATTGGGTTGCCGTGGTAAAACCCGGAACCATCATGTTTGAGCTTGGCGGCGTTGAAAAGAATTTGGCTGAAGAAGCGATGCATCTTGCCGGATCTAAATTGCCGATTAAAACCAGATTTGTTGTCCGCGCCGATATGGAACTCGGCGGACAGGCTTAAGGAGGCTATATATGAAGAATTCATTCAAGAATTTAAGCCTTCCTGAGCTCAAGGCAAAACGGGACGAGCTTAATAAAAAGTATTTGGAACTAAGGTTCCAAATGGTTATTGGGCATGTTGATAATCCGCTCCAGAAGCGGACCATGCGCCGCCAGATTGCCAGGGTTAACACCTTAATCCGGCAGCACGAACTGGCTTCAAAAGCGTAAACAGGGAGCATAGCGTGGAAAATCAGGTTGAAAAAGCCTCCAGCGGCAAAAAAGAGTTTGTAGGGGTTGTAAAAAGCGATAAAATGGATAAAACCATTGTTGTTGCCGTTGTAAGCAAGACTCTGCATCCTCTGTATAAGAAGTATGTTACCCGGACTAAGAAAGTAAAAGCCCACGATGAAACAAATGACGCGAAAGTGGGCGACCGGGTTAGGGTTGTTGAGTGCCGTCCTATCAGCAAGGAAAAGTGTTGGAAGTTGGCCGAAATTGTCGAAAGGGCAAGATAAGGAGTTTATGAAATGATTCAGGTAGAAAGCTTCCTTAACGTTGCCGATAATTCCGGTGCGAAAACAGTGCAGTGTATCAAAGTTTTGGGCGGTTCAAAACGAAAATACGCGAGTATCGGCGATATCATTGTGGTGGCGGTGAAGGACGCTCTTCCCACATCCACCATAAAGAAAGGTTCTGTCGAAAAAGCGGTCATTGTGCGGACGCATAAGGAATACCGCCGTCCGGACGGTACCTATATCAGGTTCGATGATAATGCGTGTGTTATTATCGATGCGAACAAGAATCCCAAGGGGAAACGTATCTTTGGGCCGGTGGCCCGGGAACTTCGTGAGCAGGATTATATGAAAATAGTCTCCCTGGCTCCGGAAGTACTGTAAGGAGCGGTGACATGAAAGAAAATCACCCCATAAGTTCAAGATTAAGAAAGAAGATACCGTTCAAATTATTGCAGGCAAAGACAAGGGGAAGCGCGGCCGGGTTCTTAAAATCCTCCGTGATAAAGACCGCGTCATTATTGAAGGTGTCAATATTGTTAAAAAAGCAATGAAGCGCCGGAATCAGCAGGATCGGGGCGGAATTGTTGAAATTGAGGCGGCGGTCCACAGTTCCAATGTGATGATCGTTTGTAAAAAGTGCGGGCCTGTAAAAATCGGTTTTAAAATCGACGGAGATAAAAAAATCCGGGTCTGTAGAAAATGCGGAGAGGCGTTATAATGAAGAACTACGAACCGCGGCTCAAGAAAATATACCGGGAACAGATTGCTCCCGAATTGTTCAAAGAGTTCGGATATAAATCAACCATGCAGACTCCCAAGCTGGAAAAAATCGTGGTGAGCATGGGCGTAGGCGAGGCTCTTCAAAATAAGAAACTGCTTGATGCAGCTATCACCGACCTTACCACCATTACCGGCCAAAAAGCGGTAAAGACTAAGGCCAGAAAGAGTATTGCCAACTTTAAGATTCGTGAAGGTCAGGAAATCGGCGCGAAAGTTACCCTCCGGGGAGCCATGATGTATGAATTCCTTGACCGTCTGGTAAATACGGCTCTTCCCCGTGTTAAAGACTTTAGGGGAATAAACCAGAATGCCTTTGACGGTAACGGGAATTATTCTCTTGGTATTACCGAACAAATTATTTTTCCTGAAATCGACTTTGACAAGATCGAACGGGTTTGCGGGCTGAATATTGCCATCTGTACATCAGCAAAAACTGATGCCGAGGCCAAAGCTTTTTTGGCTAAGTTTGGTATGCCCTTCAGGAAATAGGAGAGGAGTCCATGGCAAGAAAATCGATGATTATAAAGGCTCTTCGGACGCCAAAATATAAGACAAGAAAAGTCAATCGTTGCAGGATCTGCGGAAGAGCCAGAGGCTATCTGCGGAAATATGAAATGTGCCGTCTTTGCTTCCGAAAACTCGCGAGCGAAGGGATGATTCCCGGCGTCACTAAATCCAGTTGGTAAGGGCAGGAGAGTAGGATGAGCGTATCAGATCCCGTAGCGGACATGCTGACTAAGATCCGCAATGCCGGTATGGCAAAGCATGAAAAGGTCGATATCCCTGCCTCAAAGCTTAAGCTTGAGATCGTTAAGATTTTAAAGACGGAAGGGTTTATAAAGAATTTTAAGAAGGTTGCTCAGGGTGAGATGAACACCATTCGGGTTTTCTTAAAATATGACGAACAAACATCACCGGTTATCCATGGAATTGAAAAAGTTTCAACTCCGGGCCGGCGGGTATACGCGGGGTATAAGAACATGCCCAGGGTATACAACGGATATGGAACTCTAATCGTATCAACATCGATTGGTGTCACCACTGGTAAGAAAGCTGCTGAAAAGAAAGTCGGCGGCGAGCTTATCTGTACTGTCTGGTAAGAGGGAATTATGTCGCGTGTCGGAAAAATACCGGTTAAGGTTCCAGCGGGTGTAAAAGTTTCATTTCAAGATGAAGTGATGACTGTTGAAGGCCCCAAGGGAACATTAACCCAGAAATACCATCCTGTAATAACCTTTGAGCCCCAGGGTGATGAGATCGTTGTTGCACGGGTAAATGAAGAGAAACAGACCAAAGCCTTCCACGGCTTGTACCGGAATCTGCTGAATAATATGGTTATAGGCGTTTCCGCCGGATTTACCAAGGTGTTGATCATTAATGGCGTCGGCTTTAGGGCGGAAGTTCAGGGAAATATCCTTTCCATGAACCTTGGCTTTTCAAACGATGTGTTTGTAGGCATTCCGGATGATCTTAAAGTTGAAGTGGAAGCCGGCGGAAAGGTAACTATCGGCGGTATTGATAAACAGCGTGTCGGCGAGTTCGCTTCTCAGATTCGTAAGCTCCGGCTGCCTGAACCTTATAAAGGCAAGGGAATCCGGTATGAAGATGAAATAATCAGAAGGAAAGTCGGTAAGTCCGGCGTTAAATAGGGTTAAGCTATGATACGGAAAATGATAGAAAAGGACAGAAAGCGGCTTAAGAGAAAGATTCACATCAGAAAGCGCATTTCCGGTACGGCCGATTGTCCCCGGATGAGTGTTTTCAGAAGTAACAAAGCTCTGTCTATTCAGGTTATTGATGATGCCAAAGGTCATACCATCGCGTCCGCTTCTACTTATGAAGATGAATTGAAAGCGATTAAGCGGAATGTGGAAGGCGCGGGACAATTAGGCGAAATAATGGGGAAACGGCTTCTTGAGAAGAATATTACACAGGTGATCTTCGACAGGAACGGTTATCTTTATCATGGAATTGTAAAAGCCATGGCTGACGGGGCCCGGAAAGCCGGCGTTCAGTTCTAGGGGGCGGAATGGAAAACTCAAGAGAACCAAGAGAACATAGAGGAAGAGATCGAGATAACCGCGAAAAACGCGGCGAAGACAAAGAATTTGTCGAGAAGCTCGTTAAACTTAACCGAACCGCGAAAGTTGTGAAAGGCGGACGCCGTTTTTCGTTTTCCGCGTTAACTGTGGTGGGAGACCGCAAAGGCAATGTCGGATTTGGTTTCGGTAAGGCTAACGATGTTTCCGAAGCCATTCGGAAGAGTATCGATAAAGCTAAGCGGAATATGATTTCTCTTCCCATTAAAAACGGTACGATCCCTCATGAAATTATCGGGGATTTTAAGTCTTCATCGGTTTTGTTGAAGCCCGCGTGTTCGGGAACCGGGATTATTGCCGGCGGACCTGTCCGGGCGATTATGGAAGCCGGCGGAATCACCGACATTTTGAGCAAATCAATCGGCGCCAGCAATCAATATAATGTGGTGAAAGCGACTTTTGCGGGCATTTCCAAAATGATGGATGTAAAGAGCGTCGCGAAGAACAGGGGGAAATCCCTGAAAGAATTGTGGGGTTAGGAAATGGCACAAAAAGTTAGAATTCGTCTTGTGCGGAGTACCATTGGCAGCCTTCCCAATCAGCGGGCAACCGTCCGGTGTCTTGGGCTTCGGAAGATCGGTTCCTGTACCGAAAAAGAAGCGACTCCCGCGATTATGGGGATGGTGAAGACCGTCAGTCATCTCGTCTCGGTAGAGGAGATTAAATAATGCATGATTTTAACCTGAGCGCACCAGCCGGTGCCAATAAACGCAAGCGGATTGTCGGCCGCGGACAAGGTTCCGGCCGTGGTTCTACCGCCGGAAAAGGCAATAAAGGACAGCAGTCACGCTCCGGCGGAAAAACTTATGTCGGGTTTGAAGGCGGTCAGATGCCTCTGTACCGCCGGCTCGCTCACCGGGGATTCTCAAATTATCCTTTTAAGAAGGTTTTTCAGGTGATCAACCTGGGTGAAGTCCAGAAAAGGTATAACGATGGGGAAACCGTCAGCGTGGAAACCCTCATTCAGAAAGGTTTGATTAAAAGTTCTGTACCGGTTAAGATCCTCGGAGATGGGGAATTTACTAAGAAGCTCACCATTGACGCGGTTGCTATTTCGGCATCGGCAAAAGAAAAGGTTGAGAAAGCCGGCGGCTCGGTCGCAGAAACTACACCGCGTTCACGCGATGCATAAGCATCAAGGCATTCTTTAAAAACTATTGTATGGTTTTTTAGAGAATGCCAGGGGGAATTATTCATGGCTAATCCATTGGTAGGTATTTTTAGAGTTAAGGAACTCAGGGAACGGATTTTGTTCACCGCGGTAATGCTCATCATTTTCCGCCTTGGCGCGATACTTCCGATTCCGGGGATTAACATCAGTGAGCTGAACGCGTATTTCCAATCCCAGGCGAATTCGGGAAACGCTATTGTTGATTACTTGGACTTCTTCGCCGGCGGCGCTTTTTCAAACTTCTCCGTCTTCATGCTGGGGATCATGCCTTACATTTCCATGTCCATCATCATGCAGCTTCTGCTGATTGTGTTTCCTTCGCTCAAAAAGTTGTCCGAGGAAGATGGCGGAAAGAAGAAAATTCAAGGTTATCAGCGGATAGGTACTGTGGCGGTTTGTCTTGTGCAGTCATTTGCCGTAACCCGCTATGCCGAGTCCATTTCCCGTGTGGTCCCTGATCTGCTTACCGTTTCCATGCTGTCATTTACGCTTATCGCGATGATGACGGTTACCACGGGAACCATGTTCCTCATGTGGATCGGCGAACAGATTACGAAGCGCGGTATCGGAAACGGTATCTCTTTGCTGATTTTTGCCGGTATTGTGGCGCGGCTTCCCCAGGCTGTCTGGGAACTCATTGTCAAGGTCCGGGCCAGAGAACTTAACCTGGTATTCGTTATCATCGTTTTGATTATGTTTATCGGTATTGTTACTCTTGTTGTGTTTGAACAGCAGGGGCAGCGGAAAATACCGGTTAACTACGCGAAGCGTGTTGTAGGCCGGAAAATGTACGGCGCGCAGAACACGTATATTCCTTTTAAAATCAATCCGTCTGGGGTCATTCCTGTCATTTTTGCGTCGTCAATTTTGACTTTCCCCCTTCAGATTGCTCAAACAGTGGGCGGTAATGTGGCTTGGCTCGCGGCTGTGTCCAGGGCGCTGAATCCCCAAGGTTTATTGTACAATGTTTTGTATGTTTTTCTGATCGTCTTCTTTGCGTATTTCTATACTCAGGTCAGTTTGAATCCTGTCGAAATCGCGAAGAATATCCGTGAAAACGGCGGTTCCATTCCCGGAATCCGGTCGGACAGAATAGAAGAACATTTGACAAAGATATTGAACCGTATCGTGCTGCCCGGATCTTTGTATCTTGCGGTTATCGCGGTACTGCCGACGATTATTCAGCGGCTGTTCAATTTCCCCCCCTCAATTACGTATTTGATGGGCGGTACTTCACTCTTGATTTTGGTCGGTGTTGATTTGGATACCATGAGTCAGGTTGAAGCATTGCTCAAAATGCATCATCATGACGGACTTACGAAAAAAGGCCGGATTCGGGGAAGGAATTTATAGTTGTTTTTCGGTCGGATGGATCGGGAAACTGTTTTGACCACTAGGCGAATTGCGGAAAATTCGTTTTAATAGAATGATACGGTTTTATGCGGCCCCAAGCTACAAAGCATGAAATCTTATTAACTAGATTAAAAAGGGAGAACTTAGGATGAAAGTCCGGACAAGTGTAAAACCTATTTGCGATAAATGCAAAGTGATTAAGCGGAACGGAATTGTCCGTATCGTTTGTCAGAATCCCAAACATAAGCAGAAGCAAGGTTAAGGGGGATTCATGGCACGTATAGCGGGGGTTGACCTCCCCAACAAACATGTTAATATCGCTTTAACGTATATTTTCGGGATTGGGCGTTCCAGCGCGGATGAAATTTGCGAAAAGGCAAAAATCGATCCCATGCGCTTTATCAATGATCTTTCTCAGGAAGAGTTGAATGAGCTCAGGACGCTCATTGATAACGATTATAAAGTGGAAGGCCGTTTAAGAACCGAAATTGCTCTGAATATCAAGCGGCTTATGGATATTGGCTGTTACCGTGGCTTGCGTCACAGAAAGGGCTTGCCCCTTCGCGGTCAGCGGACCCGGACCAATGCGCGTACCCGGAAAGGCAAGAAGAAGACCGTTGCCGGCAAGAAGAAATAGCGGAGGACAGTGATAAGTGGCTGCTAATAACAAGAATACAAAGAAGCGGAAAGAGAAAAAGTCCGTATATGAAGGGAACGTATATATTCAAGCGACGTTCAATAATACTATCGTTACGATTACAGACCTTATGGGTAACGCTATTTCCTGGGCAAGTTCCGGCGGGCTTAACTTTAGGGGCGCAAAGAAATCGACGCCTTTTGCCGCTCAGTCGGTAACGGAAACCGCCGCGCAGAAAGCTCTCCAGGTTGGGCTCCGTGAAGTACATGTCTATGTAAAAGGTCCCGGAATCGGCCGCGAATCGGCTATTCGTCAGCTTGGCGCTTTGGGAATTAAAGTAAAGTCTATCAATGATGTGACCCCTATTCCGCATAACGGCTGCCGGCCTAAGAAAACACGGCGCATTTAATTAAGGAGAAACGCAATGGCACGATATACAGGACCTGTCTGCCGGCTTTGCCGCACTGAGCAGAAAAAGCTCATGCTGAAAGGCGACCGCTGTAAGAGCGACAAATGTCCCATAAATAAAAAACGCGCTGCTCCGGGAAAAGATCCCAAAGCCAGGGCGGGAAAACGTTCCGATTATGGTTTGCAGCTTCGTGAAAAACAGAAGCTCAAGAGAATTTACGGTATGCAGGAAAAGCAGTTTAGTCTTTTCTTTGAAAGGGCGCTCCGTATGCCCGGTATTACCGGTGAAAATTTGTTTGAATTATTGGAACGCAGAATTGATAATGTTGTATATAGAATGAGGTTTGCGGCAAGCAGGTCTCAGGCGAGGCAGATTGTACTGCATGGTCATGTAACTGTGAACGGGAAACGGGTAAATATCCCTTCCTATTTGGTACGGCCGAATGATGTTATCGAAATTAAAGAATCCAGTAAAAACTTGGTAGTAGTAAAAGAGGCGCTTAAGGAATTCGGCAAGTCCGGGCTTATGCCTTGGCTTCAGCTTGATCCCGACGCTATGAAAGGTACGTTCATGGCTGTTCCCAGACGCAGTGATATAACCGACTTGGCGGATATTAAGGAACAGATGATCGTCGAATTATATTCTAAATAAGGAGTCCCCATGGCCCGTAAGAACCTTCTTAAAGGATTCAAACGTCCGAAAGGTATCACCTTTGAGCATGGTGAACTTAAAGCTGATTATGGTAAGTTCATTGTTGCTCCATTCGAACCTGGTTTTGGTACGACGGTGGGAAATACTTTGCGGAGGGTGCTCCTGTCTTCAATTCAGGGATACGCGATTACTGCCGTCAAAATTACTTCCTATGACGCTGACGGGGTTCCTCATAATGTATCGAGTGAGTTTGAGACTATACCCAATATCGTGGAAGACACCCTTGAAGTGATCAACAATCTCAAACAAATCAGGCTTAAACTTCCTGAAGACGTAGAGCAGGATACCGTGCTGTATGAATGGTCCGGTAAAGGTGAAATCAAAAGTGATGATTTTGCCCGGATTGGTCAGGTTGAAGTGCTAAGCGCCGGACATCATGTTATGACTTTGATGGATGATGCCAAACTTGAGTTTGAAGTTCAAATTGATTTGGGCCGCGGTTATGTTCCTTCTGATGTGAATGATCGGTATATTGAGGTAATCGGTACTATCCCTATGGACGCGATATTTTCTCCTGTAAAGAAGGTGAAATTTGCCGTGGAACCCACTCGTGTTGGGCAGCGGAGCGATTACGATAAGCTGGTCCTGGAAGTTTGGACCGATGGTACCATTAAACCGGATGACGCGTTAGCGGAAGCGGCCAAGGTTGCTAAAGATCATTTTTCTGTTTTTATCAATTTTGATGAAAACGGTATTGGAACGGATGATGATTTGGATCAAGATGATGAGAGAATCCGCCAGATTCTTTTTACTCCGGTGGAAGAATTGGAGTTATCTGTCAGATCTTCAAATTGTTTGAAAAATGCGAATATTAAGACCATTGGGGAATTGACCCGGAAAACCGAAGATGATATTGCCAAGACAAGAAATTTTGGCAAGAAATCCCTCCAGGAAATCAAGGAAAAATTGAAAGATTGGAATTTGAGCCTTGGAATAACGGATATAAACGTTCTGAAGAACGCGGTTAGGGTCCCGCCCAAAAAGGAAGAGAAAGATGAAGCATAGAAGAGGCTTTAATGCGCTTGAAAGGCGTTCTGCCCACCGTAAAGCCCTTACCCGGAATATGGTTACTTCTTTATTTGAACATGAAAGAATTACCACAACCAAGGCAAAGGCCCTGGAAATACGCCGGAGCGCTGAAAAATTGATTACCCGGGCCAAGATTGATACCGTTCACAACCGCCGGATTGTTTCCAGCCGTTTGTTTGACGAAGGAACGGTTGCAAAATTGTTTACCGATATTGCCCCCCGGATGAAAGACAGGGCCGGCGGGTATACAAGGGTTCTTAAACTTGGCGAGCGCCAGGGTGACGCCGCTGAGATTGTTATCCTTGAATTGGTTGATTATAAACTTGATACCGGCGATGGCGATAAAAAGGCAAAAAAAGAAGCCAAAGCAAAGAAAGAAGGGGAAAAGAAAGAAAAAGCCCCCAAGACAGCGAAGGCTGAGGCATAAGGGAGGAACGGATCATGTCGAAAGCGCACAGAGGAAAAGGCATTCGGGAACTTCCTTCCCGCGGGCGGGGAGAATGCCCGGTATGCAAAAGAACCAATATCAAAGTGCTGTACGAGCAGGCATCGGGCGAAGCCAAAATTAAGGTATGCAAGACTTGTAAAGCCGCTGTTAAAAACGGTACAAAGAGCCTTTAGGTTAGGCAAAATTGTTTCGTGATGAGAAGCTCCTGAATTTCAGTAATTCGGGAGCTTTTTTGTTTGTCCCTTCGACAGGCTCAGGGACCGACAAAGTCTGGCGGTTGAATTCACTAAAGTCCGAGAATGGGGAACGCAATTGTGGTTAATACCCCGAGACTGGGCGTATACGCCGCGCCTCGGAGCTGCTCATTTTTTCCCGGAATAAATCGTCATCGTCATCTTTTCTTTGTTTTGCTTTATTAAGTTGTACCAAAGATTTTTTTTCATGATAAGTTCGGGAGACTTTTTGGCGGCCTTTCGGAGTTTTTCATACACTACCACGCCGTTTTTGGCGGCATAATAGGTTTTTAAGTTGTTACCGTCAAAGATATTTTCGATTTTGTCATCTATTTGCTTGTCGATGCATTCTTCGTAGAGTTTCATCATAAGACCGTATTTGTCCGCCACACCTTTTACATAATCCAGAATCAATCTGTCGAAATTCGGAATCAGTTCCATGATCTCAATGAGATGGTCAAGCGTTTCCATGGCATGAAAATAATCTTCATCTTGAAGATAGGCTTTAACCGCTATTTCACACAATTGAATCGTCGTATCATTGGTCACAAGGAGAATGCCTGAGATCGCTTTTTTAGGGCTTACTCCGAATTGAGGCATGACAACAGCTGTTTTTACAATAAGATCCATCAAATCGAGGAATACTTTCTGCTCCCACAGGCTGTCCCGAATGGATACATACAATTTATTTATTTCTTCGCTGAGTTTTTCTTTATATCGTTCACTTTCCTTAAAAACCACTTCACAGGTGGGAAGCATAACTCCTTTAAATTCAATAAGACCAGTATCAAAAAAATAAATCTTGTCTTTTTTAAGCAGTGAGCATTTATTTACTGAATTTTCCTTCACAAAGTTGATATACATCTGTTTTGTAGTCATGACTCTGGATTCTTTGGGGGAAAGTTCATTGGCGCGGGATTGCAGACGTGCCGCGGTATTCAAAAGAAAACCTGAAAGATTCCCGGCTTCCGTAATAATAAGAGGAATCGAAGTATTTCCTCCGGCAATTCCCGCGGAAATTTTGAAGGTTGGAAGAATAGCCGCGTCTCCGCTCCTTTGAGTGGATATTGCGGGATCGTCAACTACGTTGGTGTTTGCAAAAAAATCAGAAATGGATAATGCCGCCATCAGCGCGTCCGTGGCGGAAGCCGCTACAATAACAATTTCATCTCCGCGTTCACGCTGACTGACACAATGGCACTGGGTAGAAATAGTTCTTATTTCGCGATTGATTGATCTATCCAACGTATGCAGCATAGACAAATTTTTCCGGGAATCCTGACAGAATTTTGTGTATCCATGAATGTCCAGCATGGCGATATAAAGATTTGATATAGAAATCGTCCGTTTTAAGTTGCCTGCTTCAGGGAAATGCGGGTCGGGGATAACGAGTTCGCGCCAGATTTTTCCGTGCGTATTCTTGGAAATCCCCGAAAAAAACCCCCAATTTAGGGATTTGATCAAATCAAATCCTTTCATAACAACTGGATGGGTTCTTTTGTCCTTAATTATCGGAGAAAGATATTCCTTGAGTGCCGAAAAAGTGGTAAATTCCCTGGCGGTCGCTTTATCATAAATGTGAGAAAATAATTCATATTCCGAAGTGTTGTCGTTAAAATCGTTTAAATCTTTCACGTTGATCTTCTTTAAGGTATGATAATAGTAAAAAGGATGTTACCCCTTTATGCTTTTAACAATGTTGTCCATAAGTATATCACAGAATTACTATTTTTGTATATGTGTATTTTTTTTCTCCTTTTCATTGCAGAAAAGGAATTGAAGCGTTATATTGATAGTGATGATATATACATTAACAAAAGAAGATTGTGTATTTGCTGTTGAACACGGTGAATTTGCCGAAGACATCTGCGGTAGAACATCAAAAACAGTGATTATTCTGACTCAAAGTTGGTGTCCGCAGTGGGCTGCGATGCGTCGGTATTTGGATGAGGCTGAAAGAAAAGCAAAAGATGCCTCTATCGATTTTTCCATCTTTTTTATCGAGTATGATAAGGAAAGCTGGGCTGAAGAGTTTATGATGTTTAAGGAAAATGGATTTAAAAACAGAGAAATTCCCTATGTGAGGTATTATCAGGATGGAAAGCTTATGAACGAGAGTAACTTTATTCCGCTTAACGGTTTTTTAAAGAAAACCGGCATTCAGATTTAAACAGGTGCCTTTGAGATTATTCCGCTTAAAAGGCCTGTTTGAAAGAGCATAGAAGGTCCAGAAAGTAATTATCTTTTTGGATGGTCAAAAAAATTGAATCTGTAAAGTATTTTGTCACAATTTGTTGATTTTTCTGAAAATTTACTATCAGAAAAAAGGGTTGTTTTTTGTATGTTAGATTTAGGAGGGGAATATGGAAACTGCCGCTGATCTTAATAATTCTGGAATAGCTTTGACAGAGGCAAACCGCCCGAATGATGCCATTCCTTTGTTTCGCAAAGCTCTTATGTTGGAATCCCAAAATCCGCTTCTTTGGTTGAATTTGGGAATTGCCCAGCAGCGAACCGGGGAATATGATGAAGCCGTCATTAGTTTTAAGAACGCGTTAGCGATAGATGATGAAATTGCCGACGCGTGGCTTTCCTTGGGATTGATATATTATGAGTTGGAATACTTTGATCTCGCCGAAAGCAGTTATCAGCGTTCGCTCATGCTGGATGGTACCAATTCCAAAGCCTGGAATGATTTAGGGGTTCTCTATTTTGCGGAAGGGGATTTTGAAGAAGCCCGTTATTGCTTTGAACAAGCGCTCACGCTGCTGCCTCATTATTATGATGCTCTTTATAATGCGCGGGATGTTTGCAGGGAATTGGAAGATTATCGGGCGGCTGCCGAGTTTGAACGCATTCTTTCCGAAATAAAAAACTCGAACGTGAATAATTATCGAAGAAGTTTTTATTTGTGCGGAGGAGTTTGATGCCCCGAAT